>Ga0307507_10002909_pt1 | contig 34477 bp, 6 predicted proteins | sample 7_EM_MG_FD_207223 | JGI IMG/M metagenome (GOLD analysis project Ga0307507, IMG submission 207223) | Populus trichocarpa ectomycorrhiza microbial communities from riparian zone in the Pacific Northwest, United States - 7_EM | ecosystem: Host-associated > Plants > Roots > Unclassified | place...
ATAACTATTATTAAAATGGCAAACAACCTCAAATCCCACGCGTTAACTACGAGCATTATAACCCTAGTTAGGGAACAGTTAACTGTAATGCAAGAAGCCTTTATAGATGCTTTGGCTTAGTAGCGGGCTGCACTAGAAGCCCAGTATTAGTAATTAATGGAAACACTCTATAAAGAACTCCGTAACGTTAATACACTTATAATGGAGACCCTAACAGTAATACCTGTAAATAAAATTAAGATAACCGTATATAAACCCGGTCCGTTAAATGCGAACCCTAAACTAGTAATAGTAGCTTAACCCGTACCTATAATAAACCTAGTACCTACTATAAAATTAGAAAAGCTTCCTAACCCTCTAATATTTAATAGAAATTAAAATAACCTGCGTCCCTTTATAACTAAGCTCTGCCTTAAACTCTTAATGAACTATAACCAATACCCTACCAAAGCTAGCAAGATTAGCTATGGGATATCTTAATTAAGCAAAGACGCTGCATAAACTATAGACCTATTCTTCTGTAATAGCACCTTTGTTAATTTTGAAATCTTTATCTCTTTATTAGAACAAATATATAATAACGCTAACTACAAACACACTGCTATTACTAAACTTAAAAACCTATAATAATGAAATTAAGACTTTACTAGCTTCTTTTTAGAATTTTTAGGCCTTATTAGTAAACTAGATTAGAATAAAGCCGCTAAAGTTGCTGCTCTTTAACGAGCTATTTCGGATAAAATTAGAGCATAGTTAGTAGGTAGGGAACTACTAAAGAACCTACCTAAATTTGCTATGATATATTAACGAATTAATAAGGACCTTTAATATAATAAATAAACTCGTTCTCTAAAGCCAACCACGCCTCGCGTTTAAGACTTTACAAAACCAATATATACCCTAAAGCGCGACCCTTCTCTGAAACCTACGTATGACCCTATGGACCTTGACGCCACTTAATTCTATGCACCCTTAGGAATTAACGAACAAAGGACTTAAGCCACAAATAGAGAATGCTTTGGATATGGCAGAAAAGGATATATCTAAAGGAATTGCTAAACTTACCCTTTTAAAAAAGTCCGCTGTAGTTCCTTCTGGTCTTTAAATCGCACCCACTTCTTAAATTATATTTATTCTTTAAGCCGTACTCACTCCTTAACTTGTATTTATTCTATAAATTATACCTAGTTGTTATAAAGCATCTTATACTTAGCTAACTTGGAAAATAAATCGTCCTAGGGCCAAGTCGCGCCTTAGGATAAGAAGTGGAAGAGTATAAGTATCTAGGCTCTTCTAGCGCTGATATATAACACGACTTCCTTAATATACTTAGCGAAATTTAAATACTTAGAAAATGGAAGGAGGTATAAATCCTTATAGATAGCGGAGCCACTAGTATAGGCTTTATTAATATAAACTACACGAAAACCTAACGCTTAAATTTAAAGAAACTCAATAAGCCCTAAGGCCTATGAGGCTTTAACGGCAAACCCTTAATATATAGCAAATTAACGCACTACGCTCTTGTAAAAATGCGGATGGGCGAATACCTTAAATATATTTCCCTATTTATAACACCCCTAAAGCAATATAAGATAATACTTGGATATAGATGGCTAAAACAGCATAACCCTTTAATTAGCTAGGTTAAAGAAATACTAAAATTCCACACAACCTATTGCCGAAGTTATTGTTTAAAACACCACCTGCCCTACGAATATGTATAAGACTATTTGAATTTAATATAATATAAATTACCTTTACCACGAACCTTAAACTAATATAACAAAACTACAACTACTAATCGCAGTAAAGAATGCGAAGATGATATATTAAAACCCCTTAAAATTCGTATAATATAAGCCGCACCTTTTATTTTGTTAGCAAGAAAACAAGACCACAAAATCTTTGCTATAATAATAGAAGACATTAAGAAGGCGCTAGAACTAAAGTAGTATATTAACCCTTAACCTCTTATACCTAAGGAGTACCATAATCTAATTAACGAGTTTGAAAAATAATTCGCAAACCAGCTACCCCTATATTGGGATAAATACGATTTTAAGATAGAACTTAAACCTAGTATAACACCAAAGTTTAATCCGCTATATGGTATATCATAAGAAGAACTGCTTATAATGCGATAATACCTCAATAAGTATTTAGAAAAAGGATTTATTCGCCCTAGTTAATCTCTATTCGCCTTACCTGTATTATTCATTAAAAAGCTAGGAGGAGGCTTAAGATTCTATATTAATTACCAAGCCCTAAACGCAATTATAATTTAAAACCAATATCCAATTCCCTTAATTTAAGAGACGCTTGACCGCCTAGTAAAGGCACAATATTTTACAAAGCTTAATATAGTCGCTGCCTTTAATCGAATTCGTATCTGAGAAGGAGATAAGAAGTACATAGCCTTTTATATATAATAGGGACTCTTTAAATACCTAGTAATGCCGTTTAGTGTAAAGAACGGTCCCAGTATATTTTAGCAATACGTTAACAATACGCTCCGTGAATTTCTTAATATATTTATTACTGCGTATATTAATAATATCCTAATCTACTTGTCTTCGCTTTCTAAGCATTAAAAACACGTCTAAATAGTCCTTAAACGTTTGCGAGATGCGGGTTTATAATGCAATATTAAGAAATGCAAGTTCTATACGTCCGAAGTTATGTACCTAGGCCTGATTATATCCCGCGACGGAATTAAAATGGACCCTAAAAAGGTTGCTGCAATTATAAACTGGGGAAGCCCTAGTAATGTATAAGACATTTAAGGATTTCTAGGATTTGTAAATTTCTACCGCCAATTTATTAATTAGTTTTTAAAAATTACCTAACTATTAGTAAACCTAACAAGAAAGAATATAAAATTTAAATGGACTGCCAGATATAAACAAGCTTTTAACAACTTAAAATAACACTTTATAACCGCTCTAATTCTTGCCCACTTTGACCCTAACCTTAAATATATTATTAAAACAGACTCGTCTAATTATGCCCTAGGGGGAGTGTTATCGTAATATAATAAGGACGGTAAGCTATATCTAGTAGCCTTTCTCTCTTAAAAGCTCGCCCCTGCCGAATCAAACTACAAGATATACAATAAGGAACTACTTGCAATTATTAGATGCTTTAAATAATGGCGTCTAGAACTTAAAGGATTATTGTTTTTAATATATATGTTAACGGACCACAAAAACCTGCAGTACTTTATAACTATAAAGCAGTTAACGCAGCGCTAAATTCATTAGGCCAAATACCTCTTATAATTTAACTTTAAGATTATATACTAACTGGGCAAACTTAATTAGAAGCCTAATGTATTAATATAACAATTACAAGATTTACCTGTAAACGCCTTAAATAAACGGATTACAAATTAATTATAGATCTTATTGCCCCCTAAACGCTTCGAGAAACTACGTCCTATATTCCTAGATATAGAACTTAATAGAAATGAATTAGAAATTAATAAATGGGAAATAGAAATTGATAAGCTAATGGAATACAAATACAAAAACAATATATAGATAGTAGATGTAATAAAAGCGATTTAAACAGGAAAACAATAGTATAAAGATATTACACTTGCCGAATGCGAAATTTGTAACAATTAACTATACTATTAATAGAAGATGGTAGTTCCGAATTCCAAACCCTTACAATTTAAGATACTTGAATTTGTATACAATTCCCCTATAGTAGGATATCCTAGCCGTGCGAAGACTTATAAGATTATTTAACAAGTATACTACTAGCCTATAATATATGACTATGTACGAAAATACGTTCGAGCCTATAGAATGTGCGTGCGTGGGAAGACCTCTTATATAAAGAAGCAAGGAGTACTTCAACCGTTGCCAATTCTAATGTAAAGATAGCGAGATATCTTAATTGACTTTATAGTCAACTTGCCTAACAGTAACGGGTTTATGAATATTATAGTAGTTGTTAACTGTCTTATAAAAATATAATATATGATTCCTATGGACTTAATTAATGCGATATTAGTAGCTAAATGTTTTGTTAAGCATGTTTTTAAGCTATACGGACTTCCTAATTTAATAATATCTAACTATAGAAGCCAGTTCGTTTTAAACTTCTAGTAAGCTCTATGCAAACAATTAAGTATTTAAACATGACTCTCAACTATATTTTATCTGGAGACAGATGGTTAAACTGAAATTATGAACGCGATTATAGAACAATACCTATAAATATACTACTCCTACCTATAAGATAACTGGGAAAAATGGCTGCCTTTGGCTAAGTTTACTGTGAACAATATAATAAACGTATTAATAGGCATAATACTATTCTATATGACCTATGGACAAGACCCCTAACTTAGATTTAAACTATGACCTAAAATCAACACGATAGGACCCACAATTAAATAGATTTAGTTAATTAATATATATAACTTCGCTGGTTAAATAAAGCAGTTAACGGAACTATTACAAAGTAAATTAATATATGCTTAAACGGTATAGGAATAGCATACGAACAAAGGACAAGCCCCCGCATAGGACTTTAAGGAAGGTGATATGGTTTACCTAAATACACAAAACCTAAAGACTTAACGGCCCTTAAAGAAACTTAATTGGAAGTTTATAGGCCCATACCAAATTAAGAAGAAATTGAGCCTATATACTTATAAGCTTAAACTACTAACTAAAATAAAAATATATCTAATGTTTTACGTAAGCTTGCTGCAACCCTTAAAAGACGAACCTATGACTCGTAAAGTGCCGCCGCCACCTCCCATAATTGTTAACAATGGTAACGGTTCTTACTTTATTAACTTAATTAACGATATACGATAGAAAATATAATCTAAACGATTTAAACTTCTTGTTAAGTGGGAAGGATATAAAACACGAACCTAGGAGCTTTATAAGCAAGTTAAGACTAATACACCTTCCCTGGTAAAAGAATTCTATAAGAACTATCCTTCGCGGCCTGCTCTGGCTAGATGGATATAATATAAAGGCAAACGACTGCCACCTAATATAAATACACGAAACATAATAGCAGGAAACTCAAAATTAAAAAGAGCTTAAAGAATACTATAACGCTTATAACACGGTTATATAACGCGCAAGATGTTAAGAAACTTTGACCAGTGGTTAAAGTTATTTAATTAGTTAGATTTGCCTTGCCAAGACCTACTATAAAGATGTTAGTTTGGCTTACTGCCTTCACTAAACCAATAGCGATTTTCTATCCTAGGGATAGAAAATCCTAATTAGTCCGTTTAATAATTAGAACTAGCAAAACTCTATACTGCTACCTAACGTAAAATACGATATAATAAAATTATATTATTTTAGGCCTTTGGCCAAAGGGGGGGTACTGTAATGGGACTAGCCTAGTTATAGTAGGAATGTCTTAGTAAAATACTCAACAGATAGAACTTAAAGCTTTGACCGAATTCTGCCAAATTCTGCTAGCTTGATCGACTTCTGCCAAGTTCTGCTAGATCAATCGAATACTACCGAAGTCCGTCCGCGTGTGTACGTGCGCACGCATTGACCAAGACCTCTAAACTGTTTAATTGCAAGATTCTCTCGTTATTCCTTTCTCTTCTTTACGCAATGTCTTGTTCCTAGCAAGAGCTATATACCCTCAGATTTAGATAGAATTTATATTGTTCCTTTAAATCTTTCCCGAAGCCTCTTCGCGCCTTTATAGCCTACTAGGATACCTACCTAGTAGAGCCAGTCTTTTAGTCCTATTATTCCTGTTCTTAAAAGTGTTGCTATTATATTTTTTGCCTTTATTAGGCCTTCTTAGAGCCCTTAAGTGTTTACCCCCTATGGCGTTAATTATACTATAGCTTGGGTTCCTCTTGCCTAAGATAGCCTCTGTACCTTTAACTCCCATACACCTCTCCAGCGTTGGTCCAACTAGTATTATATTACGGTAGATAGTTTCCCGGTATTCTTTTATATTTTACTTTAGCTCCTTTCTCTCTCTTACTGTTATCTTTACTAGCCTCTTATACGTCTTTCTTCCTCCTTTATATAGGCCTGGGCCCTAAAGCAGTACTATTCTTCTTCTACTTTCTTTACCTGTTTCTCCAATATATCTTCCCTACTTTGGGGTTATTAGTTTATTCTCCTATAGGGCACCCTAGGGTCCCTTTATAGTTTATTTAAGCGTGTCTTAATATACTTTGTAACATTAGAGTTACGTTTATTTTACACCCTTTATATTACAGCGGCTTTAATATATAGTTATAGGGGGGGGAATGTTAGCTTCCTTCTTAAGTAGTGCTGTAGCCATTCGCTTATACCCACCTGTTATACTCTAAAGGCAGGCTATTTAGACCTTTTAGAGTAGTTTAAGGAGTAATTTAGGGGGACCTTTTTTAGTTTTACTAATGGCCTAAATACTGGACCTATATGTTATAGTTAGCCAGATAATTGCTATATATAATAGGCGTAACCTCTGGAAGTATGGACCCTATATAAAGTTAATAATCCTGGATAATATAATATACTATACTTAGCCCTTATAGGCCGCTTGCGCCATATATGCGCTCTACTAGAGCTTGCTATCTACCCACACTCCTAATACCCTTAGGCCCTAAATTAGTTAACCCCTAAAGCCTTAAATATAAATTATATGCTAGAGATCTATAGATTGGTTATATTTTCTTATAAAATAGATGTAAGGGCGCGAAGAGGCTTTATGGAAGATTTGAAGGAATGATATAAATTCTATCTAAATCTAAGGGTATATAGCTCTTGAAGAGAACAAGACGTTGTGTGAAGAAGAGAAAGGAATATAGGAAACTTATAACTAAATATTTGGGGTCTTAGCAGCAAACGCGTAGGCACAAGCCTATGCGGATTTCGACAAGTTTTAACTAAATTCCATTATGTTAGTGGAATTTGGTGGAATTTAATTAAGTCAGCGGAACTTAGTAAAAAATAGTGGATTATAGCGGATAATTGCGGACAGTTATAGACAGTTGCAAATAGTTTATAAACAGTTTTATACAGTTATCTATTAAGTGTTTTACCGAGACATTCCTACTGTAACTAGGCTAGTCCTGTTATAGTACCCCCCCTTTTTAGCCGAAGGTCCAAAACAATTTAATTTAGTTAAGAATTTATAACTTATTATGTTATAAGCGTCGTAATGTATTTTAAGTTCTTTTTAATTTTGAGTTTCCTGCTATTATGTTTTATGTCTTTGTGTTAGGTGGCAGTTGTTTACCTTTATGTCATATCTATCCAGCTAGAGCAGGCTGCGAAGGATGGTCCTTATAGAACTCTTTTACTAAGGTAGGCGCGTTGGCCTTAATCTAGTTATAGGTTTCCTAGGTTTATGTTTTATATCCTTCCTACTTAATAAGAAGTTTAAATTATTTAGATTATGGTTTCTATTGTATATTATTAATTAAGTTAATAAAGTAAGAACTATTACCGTTGTTAATAATTATAGGAGGTAGCGGCGGCACTTTATAAGTTATAGGATTCTCTTTTAAAGGTTATAATAAGCTTACGTAAAACATTAGGTGTATTTTTATCTTAGTCGGTAGTTTAAGCTTATAGGCGTATAGGCTTAGTTTCTTCTTAATTTAGTATAAGCCTGCAAACTTCTAATTAAGTTTCTTTAAGAGCCGTTAAGTCTTTAGGTTTTGTATATTTAGGTAGGCTATATTACCTTCCTTAAAGTCCCATACGGGAGCTTGTTTTTTATTTGTATGCCATTCCTATAACGTTTAAGCGTACATTAATTCACTTTATAATAGTTCCGTTAACTGCTTTATTTAATCGGCGAAGTTATATGCGTTAATTAACTAAATCCATTTAATTATAGGTCCTGTTATATTAATTTTAGGTTATAGTTTAAATCTAAGTTAAGGGTCTTGTCTATAGGTCGCATAGAATGGCGTTATACCTATTAATACGTTTATTATATTATTCGCGGTAAACTTAGCTAAAGGTAGCTATTTTTCCCAGTTATCTTATAGGTAGGAGCAGTATATTTATAAGTATTATTCTATAATCGCGTTTACGATTTTAGTTTGGCTATTTATCTTTAAATAAAATGCAGTTAAGAGTTGTGTTTAAATGCTTAATTATTTATATAAAGCTTACTAGAAGTCTAAAACGAACTAGCTTCCGTAATTAGATACTATTGTGTTAGGAAGTCCGTATAGCTTAAAGATATGCTTAATAAAACATTCAGCTACTAATATTATATTAATTGAGTCCATAGGAATTATATATCGCATTTTTATAAGGCGGTTAATAACTACTATAATATTTATAAACCCATTACTATTAGGCAAGTTAACTATAAAGTTAATTAAAATATCGCGCCATCTTTATATTAGAATTGGTAGCGGTTAAAGTACTCCTTACTTCTTTATATAAGAGGTCTTTCTATATACGCATATCCTATATACTTGAACGTATTTTCGTATATAGTCGTATATTGTAGGCTAGTAGTATGCTCGTTAAACAATTTTATAAGTTTTCGCACAGCCAGGGTACTCTGCTATAGGGGAGTTATATACAAATTTGAGTATCTTAAATTATAAGGGTTTGGAATTCGGAACTACTATCTTCTATTAGTAGTATAATTGGTTATTTTAAATTTTGCATTTAGCAAGTGTAATATCCTTATACTATCGTTTTCCTATTTAAATTGCTTTTATTATATCTATTATCTACATATTGTTCTTGTATTTGTATTCTATTAGCTTATTAATTTCTATTTCCTATTTATTAACTTCTAATTTATTTCTATTAAGTTCTATATCTAGGAATATAGGATGTAGTTTTTTAAAATATTTAGGAGGCAATAAGATCCGTAATTAATTTATAATCCGTTTATCTATAGTGTTTACAGGTAGGTCCTATAATTATTATATTAATATATTAGGCTTCTAATTAAGTTTACCCGGTTAGTATATAATCTTAAAGTTAAATTATAAGAGGTATTCGGCCTAACGAATTTGGCGCTGCGTTAATTACTTTATAGTTATAAAGTACTGCAGGTTCTTATAGTCCGTTAATATATATATTGGGAACAACGATCCTTTAAGCTTGGGACGCTATTGTTTAAAATATCTAATAATTATAAGTAGTTCCTTATTGTATATCTTATAGTTTAATTTAGCAGGGGCGAGTTTCTAGAAGAGAAAGGCTACTAGATATAGCTTACCGTTCTTATTATATTATAATAACACTCCCCCTAGCGCATAATCGGATGAGTCTGTTTTAATAATATATTTAAGGTTAGGGTTAAAGTAGGCAAGAATTAGAGCAGTTATAAAATAATACTTTAGGTTGTTAAAAGCTTGTTCGTATTTAGTAGTCTATTTAAATTTTATATTCTTTCTTATTAGGGTTACTAACGGCTAAGCAGTTTCTAAGAAGTGGTTAATAAATCGTTAATAGAAATTTATAAATCCTAGAAATCCTTAAATGTCTTATATATTACTAGGGCTTTCCTAGTTTATGATTACGGCGACTTTCTTAGGGTCCATTTTAATTCCGTTGCGGGATATTATTAAGCCTAAGTACGTAACCTTGGACGTGTGGAACTTATATTTCTTAATATTGTATTATAGGCCCGTATCTTATAGGCGTTTAAGGACCATTCTAATATATTTCTAATATTCGGAAAGCGAGGACAAGTAGATTAAGATATTGTTAATATATATAGTAATAAATATATTAAGGAATTCACGAAGCGTATTGTTAATGTATTGCTAAAACGTACTAGGACCGTTCTTTACGCTAAATAGCATTACTAGGTATTTAAAGAGTCCCTATTATATACAAAAAGCTATATACTTCTTATCTCCTTATATATGGATTTTATTAAAGGCTATAACTATATTAAGCTTTGTGAAGTACCGTGCCTTCGCTAAATAGTTAAGCGTCTCTTAAATTAGGGGAATTAGATATCGGTTTTAAATCGTAATTACATTTAGAGCTTAATAATTAATATAGAATCTTAAGCCTCCTCCTAGCTTTTTAATAAATAGTACGAGTAAGGCGAATAGAGATTAACTAGGGCGAATAAATCCTTTTTCTAGATGCTTATTAAGGTATTATCGCATTATAAGCAATTCTTTCTATAACATACTATATAGCGGACCGAACTTTGGTATTATACCCAGCTTAAGTTTTATCTTGAAATCGTGCTTATCTTGGTGCGGGGCTAGTTAGTCTACAAATCGTCTTTTAAACTCGTTAATTAGGTCGTGGTACTCTTTAGGTACAAGAGGTTAAGGATTAATATACTATTTTAGTTCTAGTGCTTTCTTAATGTCTTCTATAGTTATAGCAAAGATTTTATAACCTCGTCTTTTTGCTAACAAAATAAAGGGTGCGGCTTATATTATCTGAATTTTAAGAGGTTTTAACAAAATATCTTCGCATTCTTTATTATAATTAGCAGTTATAGATTTATTATATTGGCTTAAGGTTTATAGCAAGGGTAATTTATATTATGTTAAATTTAAATAGTTATATGTATATTTATAGGGCAAATGGTTTTTTAAGTAATAACTTTAGTAGTAAGTTGTACGGAACTTTAGTATTTCTTTAACCTAGCTAATTAAAGGGTTGTGTTGTTTTAGCTATCTATATCCAAGTATAACTTTGTATTACTTTAAGGGTGTTATAAATAGGGAGATGTGTTTAAGGTATTTACCTATCCACATTTTTACTAGGGCGTAGTACGTTATTTTACTATATATTAAGGGTTTGCTATTAAAGCCTTATAGGCCTTAGGGCTCGTTAAGTTTCTTTAAATTTAGGCGTTAAGTTTTTGTATAGTTTATGTTAATAAAGCCTATGCTAGTGGCTCCGCTGTCTATAAGGATTTATACTTTCTTCCATTTTCTAAGTGTTTAAATTTTGCTAAGTATATTAAGGGAGTTATGTTGTGTATTAGCGCTGGAAGAGCCTAGACACTTATACTCTTCTACCTTTTATTCTAAGGCGCGACTTAGCCTTAGGATAATTCGTTTTCTAAATTAACCAAGGGCAAGATGCTTTATGGCGTTTGAGTATGATTTATAGAGCGGGTACAATTTAAGGAATGAGTACGGCTTGAGGAACGGGTATGATTTAAGGAATAGGAGGAGCTATGGCGGACCTTTTTAAAGGGGTAAGTTTGGTAATGCTTTTAAATATATCCTTTTTTACTGCATCTAAAGCATTCTCTATTTGTGGCTTGAGTTCTTCGTTCGTTAGTTTCCAAGGGTGTATAGGATTAAGCGGCATTAAGGTCTATAGGGTTATATATAGGGCTTTTAGGTTTCGGAGATGGATTGCGTTTTGGGGTGTTTTAAATATAAGGTATAGTTAACTTTAGGGAATGAGTTTGTTTGTTATATTAAAGATCCTTATTAATTTATTGGCATATTATAGCAAATTTGGATAGGTTTTTTAGCAGTTCCCTACCTACTAACTAGGCTTTAATTTTATCTAAGATAGCTTATTAAAGGGTAGCGACTCTAGCGGCTTTATTCTAATCTAGTTCGCTAATAAGGCCTAAAAATTCCAAAAAGAAGCTAGTGAAGTCTTGGTTCCATTATTGTAGGTTCTTAAGTTTAGTAATAGCTATATATTTATAGCTGGCGTTATTATACGTTCGTTCTAGTAGAGAGACAAAGATTTTAAAATTAATAAAGGTGCTATTACAGAAGAATGGATCTATAGTACGTGCAGCGTCCTTACTTAAATAAGATATTTTGTAGCTAACCTTGCTAGCTTCAGTAGGGTATTAGTTATAGTTTATTAAAAGTTTAAGATGGAGCTTGGTTATAAAGGGATATAGGTTGTTTTAATTTCTATTAAATATTAGAGGATTAGGGAGCTTTTTGGATTTCGTAGCGGGTATTAAACTTGTTATAGATATAGGTTGAGTTACTATTACTAGTTTAGTGTTCGTATTTAACGGGTTAGGTTTAGATATAGTTATTTTAATTTTATTTATAGGTATTGTTATTAGGGTCTCTAATAAAAGAGCCTTAACGTTGCGGAGTTCTTTATAGAGTACTTCTATTAATTGCTGATGTTGGGCTTCTAGTGCAGCCCGCTGCTAAGCTAGGGCGTCCATAAAGGATTGTTGTATTATAGTTAATTGTTCCCTGACTAGGGATATAATACTTGTGGTTATTAAAAGGGATTTGGGTTTGTTTGCCATTTTTAATAGTAGTTATTTTAACGCAACGTAGTATAAGGGCGCGAAGAGGCTTTAGGGAAGATTTAAAGGAATAATATAAATTCTATCTAAATCTAAGGGTATATAGCTCTTGAAGAGAACAAGACGTTATGTAAAGAAGAGAAAGGAATATAGGAAACTTGTAACTAAATATTTAGGGTCTTAGCAGCAGACGCGTAGGCACAAGCCCACGCGGATTTTGACAAGTTTCGACCAAATTCCATTATATTGGTGGAATTTGGTGGAATTTAATCGAGTTGGCGGAACTTGGTGAAAAATGGTGGATTACGGCAGATAATTGCGGACAGTTGCAGATAGTTGTAAATAGTTTACGAATAGTTTCATATAGTTATCTGTTAAGTGTTTCACTGAGACATTCCTACTGTAACTAGGCTAGTCCCGTTACAATAGATTAGCTGGTATTTTTCTAGTAAAAATTAGACTCTATATTATCTTGCCTATTCTATATAGGTATTATAGGCTTTCTCTAGTATTCTACAATTCTTAGCGGCTGTTAGCCCGTATATAATTAGGTTTGTGTTATTAATAAAGCCTATCCCCTAAGTCGCCCCTTCCTTAAAGGAATTAAGTAGGTTGCTTATAAAGAAAAGGAAGAGTATAGGCAAGAGGGGTGATCCTTATAGTATTCCTATTATAACTGTAATAGGGGGGCTCTGGTATCCACTAAAGACTAATAATATTTCTTTTTAGCCTATAAACCCTTAGATAAATTGTATAATCTATTCTAAGAAGCCCTTTGCCCTAAAGATATATAGGAGGCGCTTATAGGGTATGTTATTATAGGCACCACTAATATTTAGGCTAAGTATTAATACTATAAAGTCCCTTCGCATTGCCCATGTAGATTTAATGGTAGTAGCGAGTAGCATAAGTGCTAATAGTATTAAGCGGTTCTTTCTTACCCCCATTTAACTTTATAGTAGTAGGGCGTGTTCCTTAGCTATATCTATTATATAGTCCACTATTACCCTTTCTAAAACCTTGCTAAGGGTATTTTCTAAGGCAATAGGGTAGTAGCTTTCTGGGATTAAGTAATCTACTTTGCCTTCTTTTTATAGAATAACTGTTGTTATAGATCTTCCAAGTTGCGGGTAGTAGCCTATAGTAAAGTATACTCGAGCTATATCTGCAAGCTAAGGTGCTATAAGTGGTCTATAGGTCTTTAAGGCCTTATTTAGAATCCTATCTAGTCCTAGTACTATATTATTTAAGAGACGGCTAATAGTTCTGGCTATTTCCTCTATTATTATATTACTGTTAACCTATAGGTAAGTCACCGGTATTTTACTTATAATGTTACTAAGGTCTGCTAGAGCTAGTTAGGGGAAAAACCTTTCTATAAGAATTTTTGCCTTCTTATTATTATTATTAGTGGCCTATAATTCCCCTACTCTTTATAGGGGTGGTAGGTGTGGGTCTTCTACTAAACGCCCTACCTTTTTCTTTACCCATTTCGCCATAGCCTAAAGGCCCTTATTATAGGGGAGGCTTAGGTTAGAAGTGTGCTTATTTATAAACCGTCTCTAGTTATTTCTTACTTCTTTTTTTAGGGTATTCTTTAACTGGTTTCTTATATCTTTGTATTATCTCTTGTCTTTAGGGTTATAGCTACTTATATATTTCCTTCTTACTTATTATTAGTTGGCAACAAGAACCGCGTATTATGCGGACTATATATATTATATATAGGGGTCCGGTTTTAAGACTAGGCAGTGCTCTTTTAGCCTATTTTTAATTACTGCCTAGATCCTTTCTAGTCTTTAGTTAATTTCCTTAGGGGTGGCTAATAAGCCTTGCTTATTTAGTATTAGGTGGATTTCTTCTAGGTCTTAAAGTTATTATTTAACTATATTAAAGAAACTATCTATTTTAAGCTTCCTTATTGCGTATCTTTTACTATTTAGTTGCGCCTTAATATCTAGATCTAGTTATATCTAGATAGGGATATAGTCTAAGGCAAGTACCTATTTTTCTTTAGGGTTGCACCTTTTAAGTCTCTGGTATAGGCCTTTATCTATAAATATAAGGCTAATTATACTTCTGGCGGTGCCTTATTGCCATATAATTGCTCCTAGGGGGGTAGCTAACTTAAGGCCCTAGATATCTATAGCTCTTAGTAGGCACTCTGCCTATTAATTAGCAGTAATATAGATACCTCCCTACTATAGGTGGTAGAGGTTTATATCTCCTAATAAAATAAACTCTGTGCCTTTAGTTTCTAGTAATCTTATTACTAATATGATGTTCTCTATTTATGGGACGCCTTTAACCCTAGGGTTATATATATTAATAATTTATATCGGTCCCCTATATATCTAGATTGTTATAACTATAATATCTAGGTTAATTACCTGCTATAACTATAAGGATAGGCTAATAGCCTTGCTAATTATAAAGTATACGCGTATAGCTGCTTTTGGTTCGTATAGGAGCTAGAATCCTTAGGGGCAGTATGTTAATTATATATAGGTATTATAATACGGCTCTTATATAGCAAGGATATAGTGTTTCTTTAGGTCTAGACTATCTAGTAGGGGCCTTATAAGACGGTGGTTTGTATTGCCGCAGTTATACTATATAATAAATAGGTGGTGGACCCCTAGTAAGGGTTCTTTATCTCTCCTTTATTCCTTACTTCTTCTATTTCTACTTTCTCTAGGATATTTAGAACTTCTGTCTCTTATATTTATACCCTAGTTGCTACTTATTTTATCTAGAGCTTTTTATTTCCGTATCTTATATTCCTACTAGCGCTTCTATATCTAAATTTATTATTATCTCTAGTTCTTCCCCTAATCTTACTAGTTGGCTATATGCCCTTTATAGGTTAGCTGTAAATATTATATTTACCGTATTAAGTCTAATTCTTAATTATCCTAGTCTTAAGCTTACTATAGATATCTATAGGGGTCTTTCTATAGGGTGTCCTCTTTCTTATATCCCCTGTGACCCTTATATTCCCTATAACCCTTATATTCCTATTTAGTCTAGTAATATCGCGCGGCGCCGCTTCTAGCCTATTAAGGCTTGGGATAGCTGGCCTAGCCCCCTATTACTAAAGGTAGAAAATGCTAGAAAGGCACCTATATCCCCCTAGCTTATTGCCTGTTGTTTCTATTTATATAACCTAGCGTGCAGTTATTCCTATAGCTATTAAGCCCTTGCCTTCTATCTTTTATATTTAATACAGTCTTCTCTCTCCCACGCCTTGTGTGTGCTTTAGTAGTAGTTTGCGTATTTTATTTAGTCTTGGTTTAAGCAGTATCTTATATTATAAGGGCCTATATAGTGGCCGTAGCACACCTATACTGCGTATATGGTTTAGGTATGTCCCTATTATATATAGCAATAGCATCGTTCTAGGTGTAGTCTGTAGTTATAGAGTCTTGTGTTATATATAAGGCCATTTATAATTATTCCTTTTTGGATAAGGAGTTTTTGCATTCCCGGTATATATATACTAATAATAAGGGAGCTATGCGTTTATCTAGCGTCTCCCTAGCGAGTCTCTAGTAACCCTTATATCCTCTTATTATTCTCGTTATATGCTTAGTTTATATTTTCCTATTAAAGCCATTAAATTTAGGTGATCTTAAGTCCTAGAATAAGGCGTTCTATTTATCTTACTATCTTCTATATAATTGCTGTGTTGTCTGCCTAGCGTCCCTTTTCTACCCTAAGGCTTATAGGAACCGCTAGGACTTTAACTAAGTAATCCTTATAGAGTACTTTTATACTAATGCGTTTACCTAGCCTATCCCCTACCCTTACGGCTTATTCCTTTGCCTATTAGTCCTTTAGGGTAACTCTAATATCTCCGCTTCTAAGGTGCCAGACTATAACAGTATTGTGGACCTCTTTATAAATCTTTATAAGGACTTCTGTTTCTAATTAACCCCTAAGCCCCTCTGCTTTTTCTATGTTTGGTTATATTATAATTATATACCTAGTTATTATCTTAAGGGGGGTAGGTTCCCTGTGCTATAAAAGCACAGCTATAGCGGCCTAGGTGCGGTTTGCTAGTAAGGGGGGATTTTATTTATTTTTAATTTTGCTTAGCCGTTAGAGGATTTAATTAAGGGTTTACTAAAGGGGCGCCTAAGGTTCGCTAGACTAGCGGAGCTATTCTACTAGCTATATTAGTTTATTATAGCTAATAGTTACTTCTCTATAATTTTAGATACTAGACGCGTCTAATAGGCTTTATATTTTGTCAGATGCTTTCTTAATAGAGGTATTTCCGCTTTATGGTATGGTATTCGCCCATCTTTGTTGTGGAGGGCCATTGCTGGGCGTGGCTCTGGCGGTCGCGCGCGAGTGCGAACCACCGTCGTTCGACGTGTGCCTCCCCTGCAATGCATGCATCTCAGGGGGATTCTCTGAGTGATTTTTAGGGTTCTTTTAGTTGGTTTTGGTCTTTTTGGGCTAGGTGCAGCAAGAGCTCCTTTAGTTAGACTTTATATTAAAGGAGCTTAAGGAAATAGAAAACGACTTAAAAGCTATAGATAAGGACAATAAGGAAGATATAGAGGCTTGGCTTAACTATATACAGAGTTAATAGACTTCTTATACGCAGAGCCAATAGGCTTCTTAAAGTCAGATCGGCCAATTGACTTAATTAAGGCCATATAAGTTGCCGTATTTAATATAGGATTCTATCTACCCATAGTTAAATATATTAACACCACGATATTAAGCTACAGCCTCTTAGGTAGCTACTTAAGCTTCTTAGGCTCCTTAGGCTTTTTAGGCTCCTCTATAAATACAATTAAGAATAAAAAAGAATTAACTCCACCACCTTACCTACGCATAGAGAGTAAAATTAATAATATAGGAAGAGCTAGCGGCGGCGTATTTATTGCTTATAATTATAATATATTAATTTAATATCTAAAGGAGCCGGTATTTACTAAAACTCTTATTAATATAAGCCTTTAATATTATAATCTTTAGTAACTTTAAGTTTTTCCTATTTACAAGAGGAAGCTATATTATTAAAAGTAGGGTATTTACGTTAAGCTCCGGCTAATAAAGGTAAAGGTTAACACTTAGTATACAGGCGTTTATGATATTAGGTTTAATATAAATTCTAAAGTTATAGATTAGTAGTAAAAGATTAATACGCAACTTATTTTATAGGATTAATATACTAACAAACGTGGCGAGATTAAGGCTCTAACTATTAACCTCTTAATTATATATGCTCTAGATAGAAATTAGCTAACAGCCTCTTATTCTAGAGGTAGCTCTCGCCTATTAATAATTAATTAACTCTATAATAAACTTTTAACACCCTTATAGAGCTTAGAGCTTAATATAACACCTTATATACCTGCTAATAGTATTATAAATTTAATAGGCTTGCGAGTTAAGCTTACTAGGTATTAGTACTATAAAAAGTACTATCCTAATACCAATTAGTATTATATACTTAGCTAGGTAGATATTAAATTAATAAATAAGAACTTATAGGAGTAGGTAACTAGTATTTAGCAAGGCATTGTAAATATTAAAAATCTACCTTATAAGCTTGCTATAAGGCTTACTAAGAGAGCAGCGATAAGAGAAAAAGGTAGTAAAAGAGTATACCAATCTACCTTAAGTAAGAGCTCTATAGTTAATAGCTTAGACATTATTAATTACTTTTATATTGGCTCTATAGGCTTAATATTAGATTAGTAAATTACTCCTATACTAGCAAGCTAACTGCCCTTATTATTTTTACCTATATTACTAATATACTGGCTATAAGGTATTAACCGCATAAAGAATTTAGAGGAGTTCTTTAAGTATTAGAGGTAGAGTATAGCTAGTAATCTTAACTAGGAGGCTAATTTTAAAGCTATATATAAAGTTGTTTATAATTTAAGGTGGGACTTAAAGCTCCTATATAATAAATCTAATAGCGCTAATTCTATTAAGGAGCTTATTAGTACTAGTATTAAATTAGGTATTATAAGATGGCTATAGAAGGACTTAAAGAAGTGGGTAAATAAACGTTATATATAGCTTAAGGGAAGTTTTTAAGATAGAGATAATTAGTAAAATATAGAGTCTCTGCCACTACTAGCGCCCCTATAGTGGTAGAAACACCCTATATATAGTGTATTTATAAATATTATATATAGTTAAGAACGCCACTAAAGATTAATTGTAACTCTTACCCTAAAAACCTCAATAATTATATCTACTATGTTGGAAATGGCCTCTTACGCTTTTACTCTTGCTACTAATCTTATCTATACTCTAAAGAAGGAACGTATTAAAGCTATAGCTAAAGGTTTCTAGGTACTTTAGCTAAGAGTACCACTTCCGCTAAATAAAGGCCTTTAGCTTTCTAAAAAACTCTTTAATTGGATTTAGATTAGGTAAGTATAGAGGTAAATATACTAGCTTAACGCCAAAGGCGTTAAAAAGAGACTGCATCCTTTCTAAATAATAGAAGCTAGCGTTATTTATAACTACTACTAATTGCTTAGTATGAAAGCGATTATATTATAGTAGAAGAGTATTTACCACCCAGAACTTAAAGCCTTTGCTATTTGTTAAGCCTTTATATACTAAAGCTGCTAGTACACCGTTAATTATATACACAGGTAGTATATTAAGCCTTCTCTTATCCTAATTGTATAGCGTCTATAAGACTAGTATAATACTAAAAGAAGCCTAGCCTGCCTTCTATACGCCTATTTTTAAATCCATACCTAACTTATCTATAAATACTAATTAATTGGTAGTATACTATAATATAATGGCAAAATATATATTATAATTATAAGCGCTATGTTTAAGGGCTACTTAGTAACACTTCTTTATATAAGTTACTTTAAGCTCTATACTAGAGAATCTAATTAGCTTACCTACTTCCTTATCTAGCTAGCCAAATAGAGCTCTTAAAATATTGTATAGCGGCTTACTACGATATTAAATATATTATAGATTAGCCACTCTAACTTATTACTAAAGAGATTTAGCTTCTCCTCTAACTATATTAATATTATTACAATTATCAGATCGCTTAGTAGGAACTAGCTACCTTTACTGTTTAAAGGTCCCTAAGTTAAGCTAAAGATTTATATATTCCTTCTAATTAAGGCAATTAAGCGAATTGTATAACTAGCGGCGGAGGTATACTTTACTTAAGTCGCTCTAAGCCAAAAAAGATCCTTAATTAGAGCGTACTAATGTAGGCCTATTCACCGAGCTATATTACAGATAGAGGATGGGTAGAACCCTTATAATATTTAATAATAATTATAACACTATAAGAAGATTAATTGCGGACAGCTTTAGATTTGTTAGGAATAGGTTCTTACAGCCAAGCATACGGCTTTGCTTCGATTACTATGTACAGTTAGTGGCGGTCAAGCGAGATTGGATGCGTGTAACGGAACCTTATAGCAGGAACTACGGTGGGTCCTATTATTGGGCTAGGTATGTAGGTAAGAACAAATCAACAACGTAATAATAACTGGTGGAGTAGTTGCCTAACAGATTAACTCCAATTATATTCTAAGATTTACTACAAGGAGAGAACTATCTACGGTAGGGACTAAGGTCCTTTAAATACACAACTATACTTCTAAGAAATTCTCCCTTGTACGTAAGGTACGTGTTATACGTATTATACATAAACATACTCTACATACACTGCGTACACTGCGTATAACATTATATAACTCGCTTACCATTCCTCGTCACATGGTTCTACTGGTTTTATTCTAGACCGTACCTATATTAACCAACTAGCTTCCTCTAACTCTTCCCTAAGTAGTTATAACATCGTACTTAAAGCGTCTGTAATACCATCTCCCTCCTCTTTATCTTCGTCCTTAAAGATTCCTAACATCTCCAAGTCGTCTACTAGAGGTATAATGTCCGTTTAATTAGTCTGGTTAATATCCTTACTTATTATACCTAAAGCGTCTTCTTCCTTATAAGCGCAACGCTATGCTCGCACTGTAGCTGCCATACTGTCGCTTAGTAAGATAATGTCGTCTCCATATTCTCGTTATGTAAAGGCAGGGTTAGTATATATTGCTATAACAAGTCCCTTGTCCTAATAACCCTTATCTTTTTTAGAGTGTACTAAAGCAAATATTTAATTGTCTTGCAACGTTCACTCTATTTTTAACACTAAGTATGCGCGTCCTATAACTCTAAACAGTCTTTAAGTTCTCTAAGTAACTTATTATAGGGTCCCGCGTTTAATCTACCACTGCAAAGCTAGAGTCTAAGTTGGCTGCTACGTATACCAATCTCTACTGTTCTGCTAAAGAGACCGCTTGGGCCCTAAAGGCTCAACGTCGCTCCTTTAAGTCTTAGCAAGTTACGTTCGCTCGGTTAACCCGTCTTAAGAAGGTTCGTAAGAAGGTTCATTCTAAGGAGTAAGTACTAGTTTAACAAGGTCTTAACGAGCTAGGTAATAAAAGGGTTAAGTTTCTAAAGAAGAAAACAACTCTAAGTAATGTAGTAGATGCTCTTCCTTATAGGTCCCCCTTAGGTGGCTTATCCTTTGGTGATCCTTTTTTAATACTCCCTAACCTGCTTTCTTTTAATACTCCTTTACCTTTCCTATAGCGTTCTCTAGGTTGCTTAGTGGTTCCTAGGTAGTCTCGTTATAGCCTATCCACTTTACTTTATACTATGTTTTATCATCTATATCCTTATAACTAATAATCTTTAAAACTTGCTATTTATCTTCTTTTTATCCTCTATACGTGTCTACCTCGTAAACTAGTGGCTTAATATTCCTGTATAATAGCTCTAGCATTATAACATGTTGTATAGGGTAGATCTTTATTTTAGCTAGTAGGTTCAACTTATATATAACTAATAAAATTCTTTGCGCAATTTTAAAAGGTCCTAGTCTAACATAGTCTAACTTCTTGCTTAGTTATCGACTCTTAAAATTTTTATATAGTAGCTACACTTTATCTCCCTCCTTAAGATCTGGTCCCTTAGATCTCTTAGCATTATAATACTTTTTTATTCGCTCTTATACTAGTTTAGCTGTTTCTTTAAGGTTTACATAAAGATTCATTAACATCTCTATTCTTTGTTTAGCTGTGCTACTCATTTTCTTTACTTAATGTGGCAATAACGACGTTCTTAGTTTATACCCGTAATTTGCCTTAAATGGTAATATCCCCATTTCTTCTTATAGTGTTGCATTATATGTAAACTATGTAACTGGTAATAACAATACCCAATTATTCTATGCGTAATTAACATAATGTCTTAGATACTATTCTAGTGTCTAGTTTAGTCTTTCTGTTTATCCATCCGTCTGCGGATAATACGCTATAGAGGTTACTACGCAAACTCCCTATTCTACTAGAAACACCTCCCAAAACGCTACTATAAATCTTAGATCTCTATCTAATATAATTTTATCTAGTGCTCCGTGTCTTGCGAACACTTCCTTTATATAGATTCTAGCGACGTCTTCTACTAATATCTCTTCTATGCATGCTATAAAGTATCCCCACTTTGTAAGCTTATCCACTATTATTAAGATCGCGTCATGGTCCTATCCCATAATAGAATCTTTCGACTTTAGTAACTTAACAATAAAGTCCTATAATATAACCTCCCATAGTCTTCCTGGTACTTTAACAGGTTATAGCCCTCTATACAGCTTATGCCTTATTGGTTTATTTCTTTAGCAATCTAGATATTTCTTTATAACTTATCTTGCTAGTCCCCAGATTCCTTAAATAATATACTCCCTTTAAAGTCTTAACACTAATCCTGTAGACCCATTATGTCCTTATATTATTCCCTTATGGAACTCCTTAACAAATTCTTCTATAATAGACTTAGGTATATACATTACTTCTCTATTTTCGTACTGCTCTAAGTCTGGATCCTCTACTTGTGCTTCTTAGATCTTCTATATCCAATTACTCTTTAGTGATTTATAGATCTAACTTTCCTTAGTTACTGCAATTTTTAGGTAATTATACCTAATTAATCCGTCTTAATCTTTTTGTAATAAAGCTCCTAATAGCTTTTTATTACTTTATAGTTTAGCTTTTCTGCTTAGAGCATCTGCTTATATATTATTTGTACCCTTAGTATACTAAATCTTAAAATAGTATTCTATAAGCATTTCCGCCTATCTAACCTGTCTTTGGTTGAGTTCCTTTGTTATTAGAAATCCTGTAAGGTTCTTATAGTCTATCTTAACTATAAATGGTTTCTCTGTGCCTTATAAGAATACTCTCTATTTTTTAAGTGCTGTAACTATACCTAACAACTCCTTATTGTAGATGTCGTAGTTTAACTCTAGTGGTGTCATTTTCCAACTATAGTATACTACTAGATGCTATATGTCCTGGTGCTTCTATAGTAAGTATGCTCCTAGTATAAAGTCTAATACGTCTATCTCAACAACCGTTTCTAACTTTAGTTAATAGATCTTAAGGACTGGCTTTTAGGTAAACAACTCTTTAAGTTCCTAGAATAGTTCCTTCTATTTACTACCCTAAACCCACAGTTTCTCCTTCTTTATTAGCCTTGTAAACGGCTCGATACTTTTTAACTATTATGCCATAAACCTCCTATAGTAGTTATAAAACCCTAGAAACAACATTAACTGTATAACATTCTCTAGTTCTTGCCAACTTACTATAGCTTTAACTTTCTTTAGGTCCATGCTAATCTTTCCTAGTTTAATAATAAATCCTATAAAATCGGTTTTCTTTGTAAAGAACTCGCATTTTTTAATTACTACTAGCATCTGTTCTTCCTATAGTCTCTTTAAGACCCATTTAATATGTTCTCCATATTCTCCCTTATTCTCTAAGTAAATAATAATGTTGTTAAAATATGCTATAATAAACTTATCTAGGTGTTCTCCTAACACACTATTAATTCGCTTCTGGGATATTGCTAGTGCATTTATAAGCCTAAATTATATAACTAATGGTTTATATAGTCCTTCCTTTAACCTAAAGGCTGCCTTCTATTTGTCGCCTTCCTTAATCCTAATCTAGTGGTATGCCCACCTTAGATCTATCTTTATAAAGATTTTTACATTGCCTATCCTGTCTTAGATTTCGCTAATTAAGGGTAAAGAATACCTATCCTTTCTAGTAATGCTGTTTAACTGTCTATAGTCTATGCACATCCTAAGTTTTCCGTTTTTCTTTAGGATAAACAACACTGGATATCCTACTAATAACTATAATAGTCTAATATATCCCTTCTATAAGTTTTCCTAGATAAACTCCTTAAGCGCTACTAACTCTATTTTAGTAAGCTTATAGATTAGAAAGAACTTTAGACTTATTCCCTCTTCTAGTTCTATCTTATAGTCCCATACTGTATATTCTAACAGCTTTTTACTTTCTGGTAACCATAACTTCTTACCATACTTGTGGTATCTCTTTAGTACATAACTTAAGCCTTACTCAGTCTCTTTATACGTTGCTCCGACTTGGTACTATACCAACTTGGTTTACTGTCGCTCTTTGCGCCATTAAGTATCCTTAATATTGACCTAACCTATAACCTAATTAATTTTTGGATTGTACTCCTATAACTAAGGCATTCCTAGTATCGCCTCGTCCTGTCCTAATGGTAGGATATTAAAAGACATTCTAACTGGTCTCCCTTTAATAGTTAACTAAATAGGTCCTGTTTTAAGATTAATAATACCCCCTCTATAGGCTATCTAATCTCCTAAAATTGTTATAAGTGGATATAGGTGTTCCTTCTGTCTATATAGTAACCCTATCCTTTCCACTGCTTTTGGTAACACGTGGTTCCTTATTACTCCACTATCTATTAACGCTTTAAACTGCTGATCTTGCCATTTAACTTGTAAATTCAGGTGTTAACCTTAAATTCCTTTAAGGGCCTAAGGCTCTAATACTGGTTCCCTTTAGTTCTGTACGCCTCCCCTTTTCCTAACTATTGGCTGCTAGATCCTGTTTGTACTTAGTCCTACTTAGGCTAATACTTAGTTCGTTTCTTTTCCTCTATATACTATAGACAAGTGTTCTCTAGGCACTCCCACCACTATTATCCGTCTAGGTATTCTTCCGTAAGGAATCTTCCTAGTTAAAGTATTAAGTCCCCTTAACCTTGTACTTCTACTGGGTGCTATCTATATATACACTTAGCATTCCTAAACCGCTTTTCCTTAGGTGCCTAATATATCCTTATTAGGTACTTCTGGTTCTTATCTTTTAGTACTCTATATATATTACAGGTATCATCCACACAAGCTATCTATAATAGTGTATAATACGCTAAGTGACTTAGGTTAACTCTTAGTTTATCTTTATCCTTAAGTTTAAACCTATACCTGGTTAACCTAACTACTAGTATCTCTGTTGCGGGTACTAAGATTTATTATTTACTTCTCTAATCCCTAGATTCCTCTTCTAGGTTCCTTAACATTATAATTAATGCCCCTTTAATGTAACTTATGTGTTTTTCCGTAATAGGTTAGTTTTAGACAACTTTTTTATCTAGCTATATATAAAAGTCTTCCTATTTGTTATTGTGTCGTTGCCTATACCACTTTCCGTACAACTGGTTTAGTATGTATAGTCTATCTATAAGAAAGTACCTTGTTATTGCTGTATTATAATATCCTTTGGTATATCTTTCTTTAAATCTGGTTAGGATATCTAGATCCTCCTCTTATTCTAGTTCGTCTAACCACTTCACCCTAGGTGTCCTTACACTCGGCCTATTAGTGATTCTTTGTACGGGTGCTCTATCCCTTCTACGGTTTGTTATGCTAGATCTCTGGTCTAGTTTCTACTCTTGCTATACGATAATTCTTATCCTAAACTTATCCATAGTTTCTTATTTTCTACATCTTGTAGCTGGATCCTTATAGTCGTCTTACTTTTTAATCCTAGTATTAACTATTTAATCTTTAGGCTAAACACTACATTTACCTGGGATTACTAACGTTCTTACTTATTCTCTAAACTTGTAGTTCTTGAACTTGCGTCCTATACTTATTTATTTATCTGTAAACTGAGTAGCTACCCTTTCCCATTGGTTTTTATCTGTTGTGGGTCCTTAGGTGTGTCTTATCTTGTCTTAAAAATCTTAAGCTTCTCGCATCTCTTCTTAAGAATCTTAAGCCTGTGGCCTTTTACCTTTATTAAGTAATAAGCTAGTACTAGCAGTTATCTACTTACTTAGTTTCTTCTAAATGTTGCTCCTATTATCTTATAAAGCAATAGAAATCGTATTTAATAGTATTATAGCATCCGTTACTAAACCTTATTCTGTAATGGTCTTAGTCTCTGCTTCTATTTTAACTTCTTTAAGGTTTGCATGCTCCTAGTAAGCTGCCTTTGTCGCCTTATTATTAGTAAATGCTTCGCTTATATTAAATTTATTGTCTTTAATATCCGATCTATAAGCTGGTTTATTAGTTCCTCTAAACTTAGATAATAATAGCTCCTATAGCCAATAGCTTGCGCTATACTTAGCATCCTTATAAATTCGGCATGCGTTGTTATAATAAAACACAAAACTGTTAATTAAACACTCTTTTATTCCTTATAGTGCACTATTATCCCTCTATATGTACGTGCCGTCTGCTGGCCTAGTTCTCTTTACTACATAATTACTTTAACTACCTCTATAGTCTCTAGTAAAATAACCTTATTTTCCATAATTTATATAAGCCCTATCTTTAAACCATTTTTCTTGTTATAGAGTCCGCCTAAACGTCTTCTGCTGCTAGGATCCCTAGTTTAGCCTCTACTCCTAGGTCCTTTAATTACTAGATCCTTAACCTCTAGGTTTTTATAATTTCTTTTCCCACCTTTAGGTTTCTTTGGTACCACTTAGGTCTATTAGCTCTGCGCTATTTTATAGTTTTTAACTCTATATCTATTGTTGCATACTCTGCGCCCTATACGACTGTAGAACTCTGTCCTAACCCTTTTTAGCCTATTCTCTTTAATAGATCCTATTATCGATCTTTATTAACTAGTCTATTAACTTCCTTAGAGTATCCGCATCTTCTATTAGGATAATTACGTCCTAGACTTTAGCCTTAAGTCCCTATTTATACTATGCCATAAGCGCCCTGTTATTCCACTCAACCTATATAGCTAGTGTTTAAAACTGCGTTATATACTCAATTACTAAAGTGCGTTATACTAAGTTCTAAAGTTTCCGTTCCGCTGTTATAGTTGCTTTGGGGTCTCTAAATATTTATATTAACCGTTCTGCGAATCCATTCCAACTTATAAACACATACCATACATCTAGGTTAGTAGTCGTTACACCGTTTACTTGTATCTCTATAAGGTAAGGCTTAAACCACTCTAGAGCTCTTCCTAATAAAAATAGTCCTGCGTACGCTACCTAGTCTATAGGTGTTGCTAACTTCACTCCTTCCTGCATAACCTTAAAATGCATCTGCGTAAGAAACCCTTTAAGCTTTAACTTCTCCCCTAAGAACCGTTTAATTAAAGGTAACTTAACCTTTACTACTCTAATTCCATTAATACGTTCTTTAAGTAGCCTGCTATTATCCTATAAGCAATTAACCATTTCCTATAACTAACCTTACGTAACTACTTAAGAATCCATATCTGCCATACTGGTATCTCCTAACCCTAAGGTTGTGGCTGCTATTAACGTTGTCGTGACTAGTGCTTTAGGTGGCATATTATTCGATCTTATTCAATACTATAACCTTAGTAGTAAATATGTAACGGAACCTTATAGTAGAAACTACGGTGGGTCCTATTATTAGGCTGGGTATATAGGTAAGAACAAATTAACAACATAATAATAACTAGTAGAGTAGTTGCCTAATAGATTAACTCTAATTATATTCTAAGATTCACTACAAGGAGAGAACTATCTACGGTAGGGACTAAGGTCCTTTAAATACACAACCGTACTCCTAAGAAATCCTCCCTTGTATGTAAGGTACGTGTTGTACGTATTATATATAGACATACTCTGCATACACTGCGTACACTGCGTATAATATTATGTGACTCGCTTACCATTTCTTATCACATGGTTCCACTGGTTCTATCCTAGACCATACCTGTATTAACTAACTAGCTTCCTCCAACTCTTCCCCAAGTAGTCATAACATCGTACTTAAAGCGTCCGTAACAATGCGCGTACCGAATTTAAAATTTCAGAGCGCTCGCTAAAAGGGGGGGTAAAGCTAGCCGTGCAATAAACTGTAGTATCTCGACAATCACTTAGTAATAAATTCTAATAATTTGGATTTAGACTTTTATATACGCTCTATAGCTGATATATAAGTTATATAGTATATAGTAAAGTGGTTTTTAAGATATAGCAATATATAATAATTTAGCCTTGTTTTAGCCCCTAAATTTTAATATCTTAAAAACTACCAAACTATATACTATATAACTTAAATATTGGCTATAAAGCGTATATAAAAGTATAAATCCAAATTATTAGAATTTATTACTAAGTGGTTGTCAAGATGCTAAGGTGCGATTTTTCTGATTTTTGGTAAGTTTTTAAGGTGGCCAGGTTCAGTGTCGTACAGCCTGTTGCACGACCAGCTTCCCCCCCCCCCTCAAAGAAAAAAGTTGATTTCGCTTCGGTACGCGGGCTCGCCAAATCGCCACCAACTGTATATAGTAATCGAAGCAAAGCCGTATGCTTGGCTGTAAGAGCCTTGTTCCTAAAGCTGTTCGCGATTAATCTTCCTGTGTCGTAATTATTATTAAATATTGTGAGGTTTCTATCCATCCTCTACCCGTAGTATGGCTCCGCAAATGGGCCCATATCAGCACGCCCTAATTAAGGATCTTCTTTGACTTGGAGCAACCCAAGCAGAGTATACCTCCGCCACTGGTTGTATAATTTACTTAATTACCTTAATTAGCAGGAACTTGCGAGTCTTTAGCTTAACTTAAGCACCTTTAAATAGTAAAGGCGGCTAGTTCCTACTAAGCGATTTAATAATTATAGTAATACTAATACGGCTAGAGGATAAGCCAACTCTCTTTAGTAATAAGTTGCAGTAGCTAATCTACAATATATTTAATGTCGTAGTAAGCCGCTATATAATATTTTAAGAGCTCTATTTAGCTGGCTGGATAAGGAAGTAGGTAAGCTAATTAGATCCTCTAGTATAGAGCTTAGAGAGTAGCTTATAGAAAGAAGTATTACCAGGTAGCTCTTAAACGTAGCGCTTATAATCGCGATATATATTTTGCTATTATATTATAGTATACCGCCAATTAACTAGTATTTATAGATAAGTTAGGTGCGGATTTAAAGACAGGCGTATAAAAGGTAGGCTAGGCTCCTTCTAGTATTATACTAGTTTTATAAACGCTATATAATTGGGGTAAGAGGAGGCTTAATATACTACCTACGTATACAATTAACGGTATACTAGCAGCTTTGGTATATAAAGGCTCGATAAATAGCGAAGGCTTTAAGTTTTAAGTGGCATATACTCTTCTACTATAGTATAATCGCTTTCCTGCTAAGCAATTAGTAGTAGTTATAGATAACACTAGCTTCTATTATTTAGAAAGGATACAGTCTCTCTTTAATACCTTTAGAGTTAAGCTAGTATATTTACCACTATACTTACCTAATTTAAATCTAATTAAAGAGTTTTTTAGAGAGCTAAAGGACTTTATTTGGCGGTAGTGGTTCTCTTAGCTAGAGTACCTAGAAACCTTTAGCTATAGCTTTAAAGCGTTCCTCCTTTAGTATATAGATAAGGTTAGTAGCAAAAGAAAGAGCGCAAGAGGCCATTTCCGACATAGTAGGTACGATTGTTAAGGTTTTTAGGGTAAGAGTTGCAATTAATCTTTGGTGGCGTTTTTAACTGTATATAACTTACTAAAAGGCTTTAATCTATTATATATATAGGGTGTCTTTATTACTATAGGGGAGTTAGTAGTAATAAAAAGACCTTATATTTTACTAATTACAATAATCTATATCTTAAAGAACCCAGATATGGGGCGTCTCTACTACTATAGGGGCGCTAGCAGTGGTAGAGACACCCTATATTTTGCTAATTATCTATATCTTAAAAATTCCCCTTAAGCTGCGTATAACGCTTATTTGCCTACTTCTTTAAGTCCTTCTATAGCCGTCTTGCGATACCTAATTTAACACTAGCCTTAATAAGCTCTTTAATAGGATCAGCGCTATTAGATTTATTATATAGGAGCTCTAAGTCCTACCTTAAATTATAGACAACCTTATGCGCAGCTTTAAAATCAGCCTCCTAGTTAAGATCGCCAGCTACACTCTGCCTTTAATACTTAAAGAACTCCTCTAGATCTTTTACGCGGTTAATACCTTATAGGCAGTATATTAGTAATATAGGTAAGAATAATAAGGGTAGTTAGCTTACTGGTGTAGAAGTAAATTGCTAATCTAATATTAAGCCTATAAAGCTAACGTAAAAGTAATTAATAACGCCTAGGCTATTAACTGTAGAGCTTTTACTTAAGGCAGATTGGCGTACTCTTCTACCACTTTTTCCTCTTATCGCCGCTCTCTTAGTAAGCCGAGTAGCAAGCTTATAAGGTAGATTCTTAATATTTATAATGCCTTACTAAATACCAGTTACCCACTCTTATAAGTCCTTATCCATTAATTTAATATCTACCTAGCTAAGTATATAATACTAATTAGCGTTATGATAGTGCTTTTTATAGCGCTAATACCTAGTAAGCTTAACTCGCAAGTCTATTAAATTTATAATACTACTAGTAGGTATATAAGGCATTATATTAAGCTCTAAGCTCTACAAGGGCGTTAGAAGTTTATTACAGAGTTAATTAATTATTAATGGGCAAAAGCTACCTACTAGCTAATTTCTATCTAGAGTATATATAATTAAAAGGTTAATAGTCAGAGCCTTAATCTTACCACGTCTATTAGTATGTTAAGCCTATATAACAAGTTGCGTATTAACCTTCTACCACTAATCTATAACTTTAAAATCTATACTAAACCTAACATTATAAATGCCTATATACTAAGTGTTAACCTTTACCTTAATTAGCTAGAGCTTAACGTAAATACCTTGCTCTTAATAATGCAGCTCCCTCTCACAAATAGGAAAGACTTAAAGTTGCCAAAGATTATAACATTAAAGGCTTGCATTAATAAGAGTTTTAGTAAATACCGGCTCCTTTAGATATTAAATTAATATATTACAATTATAAGTAATAAACACGCCACCGCTAGCTCTTCCTATATTACTAATCTCACTCTCTACGCGTAGGCAAGGTGGTGGAGTTATTTCTTCTTTATCCTTAATTGTATTTTATAAAGGAGACCAAGGAGCTGGATATTATGGTGTTGTTATATTTGACTATAGGTAGGTATGATCCTATATTAAATACGGTAACTTATACGGCCTTAATTAAGTTAATCGGCTAATCTAATTTTAAGAAGCCTGTTGGCTCTACATACCAGAAGTCTGCTAACTCTGCATATAGTTAAGCCAAGCCTCCATATCTTCCTTATTGTCCTTATCTATAGCTTCCAGATCGTTTTCCATTTCCTCAAGCTCCTCCAATGTAAAGTCTGGCTAAATGGCGTTGTATTCACGTCTTAGCGGCTGTTGCAGGACACCCCAGTGACTTAACGAAGGTAGAGACGTACGCAATAAGGGAGGAAGGAGGCTTCGTCGATTTCGTTAAGGGCGAGGAGACACACCCGTTGATTAAGCCGCTACGCGTTTTAAAGGAGGATTCATATCAAAGGCAAATTGACGATTTTAGAACACGATTTTGAATTAATATTGAGACTTCGGTAAGCCAGGCAAGTTCTGAATATGTAGCTTTAATTTGATTGCCCCCAGCAACCAGCACTTGCGTGCAGGCACTTGGCTTCGCTTCGATTACTATGTACAGTTGGTGGCGATTTGGCGAGCCCGCGTACCGAAGCGAAATCAACTTTTTTTTTGAGATGGCATCTAATTTCGCTTAAGCTTCGCCTAAGTTAGTATATAGAGCTAGCAGAATTAGATGTAGTGGCTGCTAGGAGAGTCGCCTCCTTACATTTAAAGCTATTCGCAACTTCTCTTGCTTATCAATATCATAATATTTGCTCTAGATCTTAGTGTAATAGAGCTTTCCTCTTATTAATATGAGCTCCAAACGTACCGCCGCCGCCGCCGCCGTTAAAAGTCCTTCTTATCTATCCCTTTAAAGGCCTCGACTATTGCTAATACTATCCTTATCTTCTTAACCACCTATCTTAATACAGAGCTTAAGTATAAGTATGGTTGTAGCTCTGCCGCCCGCATTTAGTAGCTAGATTGGTATATAGCTTAACTTCTCTCTACTAATAGCGTTTAATGGATTGCCTATATTATAGTAAGTAGCTACTTTTGCTAATAGCGAGCTTAAGGAAATACTAAATAATCCTAAGGTAGCGGAGGAGGTAGATTATAAGCAGGGTTAACGCTTCTATTAATTATAGGATTATAATACTATAAGGGCTCCTCCACAGCTGCCGCGTCTTATATAGCTTTTAAATATAGGTTCCTATTGTCCTTTAAGTCAGTAACAAAATTATTAGTTACTATACTTCAACTTAGAGCTTAATCTAGATAATATTGGCTACTATATATAAACCCTATATTAATTGCGGAGACACCCTATACTTCCTTTATAAGTATTTAAGCCAATACCTAAGGATTTAATAATGGAAAGTAAGAAGGAGGAGCCACCACTAAGGCTTTAATTTAAGCATAAATTAGAGCAGGTAAAGCCGAGCGGTAAAGGTATCTTTTTTAACTATCGTTTTTTATTATTAGCTAGGCTTAAAAAGGGCGTATAGACTTAGAATATAGTTATATATACTTTTACTAACTCTTGCCTAAGCCTCTTGCTCGCATATAGTTGTAATATACCGCCTATAATTAATAAGGCTATTAAGTAGCAGCTTCCTAGCCGTTACGTTATATAAGAGTTGTATAATGTATTAGTTTTATATATAGAGAAGAATAAGACTTAAGTAATGTTTAAGATTAATCCTAGTTAGGAAGCTAGCTGGAGCTTAATTAATAATAAACTTATAAGCTTAATAAAGAAGTACTAGAATATAAACGGCTCTACTAAGCAGCTCTTAGTTAAAGTCGGCTTTATATATATTAAGGTGAACAATTAAGCTAGATCTACCGTTTACTCTATTAATCGTTTTATAATAGCTATATAGTTATTAGTATAGCTAGCTGCCACTGCTTTCTTATAGGATATGTCTCTAAGTATACCACAACCTAAACAGCGTAAGGTTAGTGACGTTGCTTGTCCTCTAAACCCCTATCTAAAGACTGCTAAGCTCTAGCTAGAGCTATATAGGGAGTAGAAGTATAAGAAGAGGTACCTAGGCTCTTCTTAGTGCTAAATCTATTACTAAGTTGACTATAAGCTAATATAGGAGTGCCTTAAGGAGTGGGCGCGGGCTATTAAGGATGGTTTAGCTACTATTCGCATACTATATAGTAAGCTATTTGAAAAGCTTTAAGATTGGAAAAAGGGAAGTAGTAAGAAGTCTTAACTTACCTTTTCTAAGTTACTTATACCTAATACTCCTGGAGTTGTTAATTAATTCTCTATTAATCTAATTGGCAGGCAGTATAGACGTTTAGCTATACTACTATTAGGGTAAGACCTAACTATAAGATTATTACTTATAGCTCCTTTACCTTATTTATAAGGCCTAAATTGCGTAGCTAATTTATAGGAGTATTTTAACTAGTAGAAGCTCTTAGTATAAAAAGACCTAGAGTAGGAGAGTAATCTTAAAGCTGCCTATTAAGTTGCCTATAAGAAGCGGTGGGACTTAAGGATTATTAGGGAGTATAAGCTAAATAAGGAGGGTAAAATGCTAGTTAATATAATAATTAATAAGGGAGTACTAGAGGTAATTGCTGAATAAGTGTATTAGAATATTAAGAAGTAGAGGACTTTATAAGTTGCTTAACTTTCTAGTAGTATTAAGGATTTAAAGGAAGGTAAGCAGTAAAGTTTTTATACCAGTATGGCTCTGCTTAAGAGTGTAAGGTAGAATATAGATTTTACTAGTAATTTATATAAGAGTTCTGTAATATAGTAAACCAATTAAGGCAACGTCTAACTCCTAGATCTAATAACTTACTAACTCCTCCATTAATCCTTCCTTATATATACCCGCTATGGCTAAAGTAGGCTTTAGTGTTATTACTCCTTCTATTTATAGTATCTATATACTACTATAGGAAGTCTTTAAACTTATTGCCCTAGAGCTCTGGCTTACTCCTCTATAAGCTAAAATATTATTAAATATACTCCTTTAGCTCACCAAAGAACTCCTTAATTAGATTTAGATTAGGTAAATATATAGATAGATAGATAAGCACTATACTACGCTTAATAAAAAGAAACTTAATCTATTCTAAATAATAGAAGCTTATATTATCTATAATAACTATTAACCTTAGAGCTAGATAAGAATTATAGTAAGATAGGAGGTAATGTTTAATCTAGTAGTTATATCCTTCCGCGTTTATTAAGCCGCTATATATTAATAATACTAGTACACTGTTAATAGTATATATAGGTAGAATATTAAGCCCTACCTACTAGGGTTATATAGAGTATATAGGATTGGTGTTGTACCTACTAGCGTCTAAGCTAACTTTTATATACCCATCTTTAAATTAACGCTAGATTTGTCTATAAAGATAAGCTGCTTAATAGTGAACTATAAAATATTGGCCTAATATTAATTGCGGTCCTTCTAACTCTGCTCTAAAGTAACGCGATAAGCCTTATATATAAGTAAGTTATTTCCTTATCCATATTTAGAATATAGCTTCCTAGCTTCCTACTCTAGCCAGCGACTCTTAACTTTATAGTAATTATCTATAGGCTTACTATAACTCTAAAACTATTATAGATATACCAAGCTATCTTATCCGGATAAAGATTTAGTGCCTTATTAAGTTAGTAGAGTAATACAATAATTATCTAAGAGCTTAGCGTCCTCCTTAGGCTAAAGCGTATACAACTAAGCCTCGTCCTTCTATACCTCTCTAGTTTCCGTTAAATTTGTTAAATAGCTCTACAAGAGCACTTGGCTTAAACACAATACTATTAATTAGTAGCGCTAGCGTTGATAAGGATTTCTAGGAAGGTGTGTTGCTATTCGCGCATATAGGGCGCTATATTTGACGGAGGTGATAATAAGAGTTATCTAGGGTCAGCGAGGTTTAGTATCGCCG
>Ga0307507_10002910_pt1 | contig 34472 bp, 36 predicted proteins | sample 7_EM_MG_FD_207223 | JGI IMG/M metagenome (GOLD analysis project Ga0307507, IMG submission 207223) | Populus trichocarpa ectomycorrhiza microbial communities from riparian zone in the Pacific Northwest, United States - 7_EM | ecosystem: Host-associated > Plants > Roots > Unclassified | place...
GGGTACTGTTGGGGACTGTTGGGGACTGTTGGGGACTGTAGGGGACTGTAGGGGACTGTAGGGGACTGTAGGGGACTGTAGGGGACGGCCGGGACCGCATGAGTGATGGATCATGATGCTATAATGATTCGTTCAGGGGTATACAGTACGATTTTCACTTCGGCTAGTGCAGCAGTGAAAATCTCTAGTTTATCCATACTATGCAAGCATAGTGATAGATAAGACATGACTAGACATGTTCCAGAAAAGTCAGACTCTTAGGATACTAGTATTGTCTTAACGACTTGGAGGTCGGTTATACCCTAGTGCTACTGTTACTTTTCATACTAAGCAATTTATTTCACAAGATTTCAATACCTCGATAATGTCGGAAGAAGGTTCCCTCCACTTTTGCTAAACAACGTCCATCGATACAATCTAAGCTTTAAAATTCAAGGGAATTGAAAGTAAACCAGCCTGAAGGAAGGGTATCTTCTAGTTCACAAAGTTTCTTTCCTTTCATTTCCCATTATCCTGTTTGTCTCTTCAAGCTTTGTTTTACTTTTACTCTTTCCCAGAAATCTAAGTCAGTCGGGCTATCCGAGAATTGAAGTAATCTCTGCAATAAAACACCCCTCAGCATTGGCCTGGTGACATATCCGAATAGAGCCATTTTCGTTTTTATTTAAAGTCCAAGCTACAGGACCATAGTCTCCTACCGTCCGTCCGGTCTTCATCTTCCCGAGCGCAGTCCGTCCTAGCACCTCCAAAAGACGGATTTTAACTGTAGCCTGTCCCGTCCTACCCCGAAGACGGACGGACTGGACAACTGGGAGCAGTGTATATAAACAAAGACGAGAATTAAACCTGCGGACAGTTACTGGAAAAACTTGCGATCTCTAGTACACCAGTTCAGCATTTCAGAGGAAACGTAGTGTCAAATTGTGCTTCGAGAATAGACTCATAACTGAATGGATTAAGGAAAAGTCGGAGAGATGGCAAAACGAAAAGAAACAAGGCAGCCCACTTCCTGTACCCCCTCCACACCCTAGTCGCCCAATGAAAGCGAGGAATTCGGCTAGATCTAAGCTCCCCTAGTATCACTTCCCTCGCCAAACAAGTCTTCTGAATCGACCGGCCCCCTCTGCTCATGTTGCGGTGGTTTCGGTTTGTCATTAGCCTCTGAAACGGCAACCGTCTCCACGAATGTATCTATATTGGGTGCTCCCACATTAACCATAGACAGGCTCGTGTAGAGGTCCTTTCCAATAGAGTATATGGATCTAGGAGTTGTGTTCATGATCCAGGTCCCCTCCAGGCAAGCCTTAGCGCTTGGTCGATCGTCTGGACTCGGTTGCAGGATGTCAGTGAGGAAGTTCATACATTGTGTACTAAGGCCTAAGCTTTGAAAAGTGAGGGTCGGGGTAGATGTAGTCATAGCATATTTATACACTTCGGAGAGATCCCTGAACAGTAGGCAGCCGGCGAGCATTCGGAACAAGATACACCCGAGGGAATAGATATCTACCTTGTTGGTCTTGGGTATCGACGTGTCTAGCATTTCGGGCGCCATGTAGCCTAGTGTGCCGGTAGTAGTTCTGAGATAGGTGGAGGCATCCTCCGATGCGATGTGCTTTGAGGTGCCAAAGTCGCCGATTTTCACATGGAGGGCCTGGGCCGTGCCGGCTGGGAGATAGAGGAATACGTTCTGATGACAGTTAGGTTTTCACAGCAGTTTAAAGACAAGGGCGAACGCAGACCTCGGGCTTCAGATCACGGTGCGTGATACCTGCTTCATGCATGACTACCAACCCGCGCAGCAGCTGCCTGATTACCACCTTTGTATCACTTTCGTTCCACCGATAGGCATTTACTAAGGCCTTCGAGATATCTCCTATAGGCATATACTCCATGGCAATGTACACGTAGTCCGCATCCTCGTACGAGCGGTAGAATTTGACAAACCATTCATACTATGCACATGTCAGATAAAACCACCTAGGAATTGACTAAGACCAAGCAAGTTATGAAGGGCCACAGCTTTGGAGAAAGCTTACACTTGACAACACCTGAAAATTCTGAATCTCAGCTTGATAGCGCTTAGCGGGGAAGTTTGGCATGGTCCGCGATATCCTCTTCACAGCCCATAACTCAGGGGACTCCCGATCATGCGGGGCGACCTTCTCCAAGAATACAGCTCCGAAAGAGCCCCTGCCGATTCTGTAATTCAATTTCCAGGCCGGCGGCTCCCCAATATGGGAACTATCGGTTTCCATTTCAGCAGCGGACCGCGAAGGTGTATTCCTTAGTCCTGACTATTGTTGGTGAGAAGTTAGGTTTACTTTATCTGAGAGTAATGGCGACCTCCATGGGTTCAGGTGTAAGGGTAGGTTGGGAGGCCTAATCGCCTTAGCACTCAATTAGCCATGATTTTGGTCCGGGTAACTATGCCCCTAGGTTAACTACTAAGGTAAAACATCTAGAAGCCGGTCGTTACAAGTAGGCCGAAGTCAGACAAGAGTACAATGCCGGTGACCAACAACAAAAATCGTATTACTCCACGAAAAACAACAAGGAAAAACCCCTATTCAAACTGAGAAGAGGATAATACCACTGCTATAGCTCATGAGATTTAGGAGGTTAATAGAAGGATATTGTAAGGGTAGGTAGGACTTCAAAGGGGCAATATGTACCTTGTACCTTTAAACAACCAAATAAACAATAGAGAGAAAAATTTTACACTCTGGTACATAATATGATATTTGAATTGATAACGCATGCTCATAGAGATGCCTATTAGGATTAGCGAGAATTGCAAGTAGTACAGAAAGAATAAAATATCAGGTACTATAAACAGTTTATAGTATAACAAACTCATTTGCATTGATGGATAAGATTTTTACTCTTTGTCCTGGTTGGCCTCCCCTTTTTCCTCTCACTCTATCACTTGCTCTTCAGGTAATGGCTCAGGAAATTTATCCTCCAAAGTTCCTGTCTATTCACCAGATCTCAATTTAGTTGAAAATGTTTAGCCTCTGGTGAGGGATAAGCCTTGAAACCATTATTCTGAGTGATAGCTCATGAATTGCCCTGCCAATATGGTTGAAAAAGGCAATAGAGTAGGTCATTACTCATTGTTGAGAACTTCTTGACCCAAAGGTTTCTGATATTAAGGCTAATGGATGGTATACCAAATATTAATTTCTTCTACGTATTTATTTTTTATTTTTTTTTTGGTTTCATGATAGTGGGTGGTAGTGTTACCATGGCCAAGTTTTTCCTGCTTGTTGATGTGCGATTAATTTTGTCAACGGACAATACAGTATTCCACGGCATAGCGAGAATGCCCATACAAACAATCCCTATCCTATAAAAGTTCTATGGGCTTTCTCGCCTCACCGTGGACTCGCTTCGTCGTGGATTACTGTAGTATGGGGATGGTTGTGATTGTAGGAATAGGAGCTGGAGAGTGCCGTTACCCCCCTCAATAATGAACTCCAGTCCCGAATCATACTTTACAAATTGGAAGCCTACAATCAATGCGCAGGTATCTCCCAAACAAACTCACGGCATCGAGTTCAAAAAAGCCCAAGTCCTAGCGGTCATGAGTATGAAAATGGGACCCCTTCAGTTACTTCGTCGTCAGTAGCTGAAACCCCTGATACAAGGCAAAAATTAATTCTCCAATTGCCAAGAGCAGGCGAAACCTCAATGCGATATTGATGTCGTCAGTATCATATAACAGTGTTCTGCAACGACTCCACGAAACCAGAACGTGAATCCTGTCCAGAACTTGCATAATAATACGATATCGGACATTAGTTAATAAACTAAAGCTAAGTTACAATACGGGTGGCAGACGTCAAGGGTTTCAATTACTTCCCAGACCAAAGCAATACCGAACACAATGTATGATTCGTAGACGTGTCGGGCGCTATGGGGAATTTCCCTCATCTTAACTCATTATTGGAGCTATTGCATGCACGCACTGCAATGATCATAAATGATTGTATCACACAAATCCAAAGCGTTCGTTTGGATAATCCCGACAGAAAATGTTTGCACTGGGGAAAAGGTATTTTTCTCCTACACAAACAAAACACCAGAATCGTTCCAGGACAATGATCCCCCATGAACATTCCTTGAGCGGAGCATACTGTTGTGTAAGTCATGGTGGTCTTTATGCTTACCCGGAGAGAGACAAAGCGAATACCTTATTGGCAATAATATCCAAGTGGTCATAAGGCGCCATGGGCAAAAATCCCAGCCAACCAGACACAGAAGCGCAAAAAAGCTGCATGCAAACTAAATCTAGGCACGAATGATTTCCCTCCGAAAAAATAGATCTTCTTTTTTTTCTTTCTCCGTCCGCCTCCCCTTCTTACCCTTACCCTTACTTACCTTCCCTCCGGAGGTTCTCGCGATCTGATCAGGCCTCTGTCATTTGTAAATCACGCTGAGGTTACCGGAAAAGAGCGACCGGAGTGTGGATAGTATGTTTGTGTCATGATAGCTAAACACGCTATTCGTAGCCTAGTTCGATTTGTTCCGAGAAAAGCCTCAGACGCACGAGTTAGAGACATAGAGTTGAAGGGGGGGGGATTCACTCGTCAACTAGGCTCCCGGATTGTTGTTGTTCTGGGGGCAAGTTGCACGGGAAGATACATGACCTGTTATTTTTTCATTTCCGTTCTTTATTGTTCCGCTATTGTGGCTCCGGTAACTCAAGTTCTGTAGATTGTGAGGCGAATTGGGGGAATGATCATTACCGGCATGCCGGGTGTTTGATTCAACTCCGTGTATCCTAGAACATCATTGCAGTGATGCAGCGGCGAATAGGTCATTCCTGAACTGGATTGGAGGGTGAGGGGAAGAGGTGGGGGAATGGGCTGTCGGGCGCTTGGGAGGGGAGAGTTGGCTTTGGAAAATGCAGGTTCAGAGACAGCTACTGGTATTGTTTTTTGGTCTCGTTAGACAGACCATTGGGTATGCTTGCTCAGTAGTACCGTACTGTAGCGATTCTGCAAAAAAAATGCGCAGTCTTTTTTTTGCTATTCCTGGCTGATTGCTGGTTATTATCAGCACTCACAGGTTAATTACCTCGAATAATTCTTGGTATTCCGTAAAGAGAATGCGGGCGGAGGAGGGAAAGATGAAAAACAAAATGGGTGATAGAGCTAGGAGAGCACGGTATTTCCCCTCTTACTGCGTAATTCAAATTGACATCGGTACTGTGCTCCTTGGATTCAAACGAGTGTAAGAGAGTACAATGTGATAACCCCACCTCTTGTATGGGCTGTACCGTACAAACTGTCTTTGTCTTGTTGATAACAAGGATCGTGTAAGTTACGCGTTCGGTCAGTCAGGTGCGCACACGAAAATGAGCACAAAAGGAAAAGGCACATGGGACTGACAAGCGAGGCTTACTTTTCCTCCCTGCTCGGCCATGATCCTCCTCCCACCATTCCTTTAAGCTGTTGCCCAAAATTTACATATTATCCATTCCTTTCCACTTTTACCACTGGGATGTGTGTCCTCTGAACATGTTCACTCCCGCCAGCTTTCAGTTCTTGTCCCAATCCATCCTTTATCTTTTTCCCTGAGGTAAAAACCGTCGCAACTATACCTACGTAAATTCCTAAGATCCCGAGGGGGATTTCCCCCCCATCTGAGTACGGTAGTTTGTCCCAAAGCTCTACGGTAGCTGATTGTAGGAATTGCACCAACTATTAACTAAAGGGGGAAATCCCAGTAAATTTTTGGACTCAGAGTCAGGCTGGGAGCCTCAAAATTAACGCTAATCCTACCACTTTGGGACAAGTGTGGGGCTCTATAATTGGGCGGGGCAGGCTCCGCTAAGCTACTTTTAGGTGTAACTCATAAAGGTATGAGCATGACATATGGGGCTTTTGGCTTGGGACGAGGTAAGGCAGGGGATGGGGAGGCTTTTGATCGAGCATGATAATGTTATGGGAATGGGTGTTGAAAAGCAATCGAGGGTGGTGAGCATGGTACCTAGTAGAGGAGTACAAATCGAAGGGGGGGTATGGAGGGGCTTATTGGCGGGGGCCTTTGCATGAGCCCACCGAGACCATAGCTACAGTAGGTCGGGATGTTGGGGAATTCGAGTTACGATACTGAATCATACCACACAAATACTCATATAATTATCCTTTCTGTATTGTAACGAAGTAGGGCAACTCATCTTTCAATCGTCTCGATGCCGGCACCATAGGTGTAGTAACTCTCTGCGCCCCGCCTTGATTCCCCCCCTCTTACCGTGTCACTCGATACCAGTCACAACTCCCTTTCATTCCGCTCACTTCCCCCCCCCCCCCCCACCACAACCACCACCAAACTTCCCACCCTCCGTTTCTCCTTCCTCGTCTCTGAATCCTCACCGCACACAAGACCTTTACCGCGGGCTGTTTTCGTGTCCTGTGAACTCACAATAAAACAAGCGGAAAGAGATAGGAGGCATCAATTTTGGCTGAACCGAGCCGCTTATTGTCGCCGCCCGTTGGCTTGCTTTTGTGTTCCGAACCACAACTCGTACGCTTTTTCTTTCCTTTCTCAATCTTACCCCCTCCTAAAGCTTTAACGGCAAACTCAGTGCGTGCCATACGATAGAGTCAGGACAGTAACTTACCTTTTAGCCATTCCAAAATCTTTTGAAACACATAGTATTATTCATTGCCAGCTGTCGGTGTGTGGAGTCTTCTAAACTTTGACTGCCTGCTCCTCCTCGTTCGCTCCTAATATTACTATTCAATCGGTCTCCAGTTCGAGTAAGGCGTGCGTCACCACCGCGACTCCAACACCTACACCGTAAACCTTTCTCCTCTTTTCCACTTCATCACCGCAGACTTCATTCCTGCCCCCTACCATCAAACCCAAGAAAATCATCCGTCTATACGAACCTACCAGCTTCCGACAAGGAATCCTCCCCCTTCTTCCCCAAGATAGCTGTGGAGGGATCCTACGATAGGATATTATAATCATGCTGAGAGGTGAGTGCCCTTTTTGCCCCTCTCCCAACCTGAACCCCCCCTTCGAATGTCACCCCGCTTTATAATAGCTATGGCAGCCTTGTTCCGCCGCCTCCCACATTTCCCTCCCTCTCTCTTCCTTTCCCCCTCCTTCCTTCCTTCTCCCTCCCATTTGAAAGTTCTATCACTACCGAAGCGATACTTCCTTTGAATTACGAGGTTACTCCGCCTTCTCGATCATTGTAATGCTAATCGGAATAACAGCCAGGCTCCACCTTCACCCTCACCCTCCCCCAAACTCCCAAAATAAATCACCCGCATCTCTGCCATGCTCGTATCCTGTTTTGCACACCGTCTCTACCAGCAGTACTGATGGAGCTTCCCGTACAATCACTCTCACACCCGAGGACCCAACCCAACCGATCGGCAGGAGCAGTAGAAATAAATCTAAGGGATTGTTCGCTGCTAGGAATAATGGTTTCTTCGAGTCAGCCGTTATGAGTCGTTCGCATGCGGAGGTTCGGCTGCTCGTACCTTCCCGAAAGGTGAGTTGTGACCACTGAGTTACTTAATTATTATTATTCTTTCTTCCACCACTGTTTTGGTATGGTTATTTTGGGCTTTCATGTGTGCGGCATTTCAAGTGGTGGTGGTGGTGCATTCTTGATTTTCCTTATCTGCCTTCACACTTACGCACACATTGTATGGCTTTCGGTTCTTGTTGCTCATATTGTCTCCCCACTTCCAAGCACTTCTTCAGTAGCTCCTAACTTGTCATTCCATTGCCCATTGCGTTTTAATTCCCACCACCACCACCACCACCACCACCACCACCAATTTCGTCGTTTTTAAATTCTTTCCTCGTCCCACTTTTTCCATGCTAACGACTATTTGACTATCTGTACAGATAGTTATTAAGGATATGAAATCGATGCACGGCACCTACGTTAATGGTCTCCAGCTTGCAGGAGATGAAACTGCAGAGTTGACAGATGGGACGGAGGTTACATTTGGCTCGGAGGTCACTAGAGGTGACGAAATTTTCCCTCCAAAAACATTCCGGTGCGGGGTTGAGTGGGAAGAAATACCGTAAGTTTTTAGTTTTAGTTTTTTTTCTGAGTCCCGTTTTCCCAAATTTCCCCCCCCCCCGTGCTTCTTAGCTGTTGTTTCTACGCTCCAGATTACTGACATTGCGTGTCCTGTTTTTATAGCCTCCCGAAACCTGTAGCCGAATCTGAACCGACACCTGAAACACCCAAGAGCCGAGGTGGTTACGGAATATGCGAGGATCTTCTGATATCTGACTACGATCCTTCTGAAGGAGAAGAGGGAGATGAAGAGGAGGAGGAAGATGAATTAGATTCCAAGTATTCGAAGTTCCACCACTTGGAAGAAGAGAAGGCTTCGGGGTCCGGGGTTTCTACTTCTGGCACTAACTCTACCGTTCCAAGGTCGGGACAAACTACCTGTGTTGGGGCATCGACGTCATATATGATGCCCGATGATGAGCTCCCCATTAGTCATGAACGCAGCACGAAGGATATGTCGGTCGAATCATTAACCCAATCGAAGGACCGCGTAGAGCAGCTGAAGAGAAAAATTGACGAGATGACTGGCTCGGGAGAGAGAGACGTCGTTGAGGTTAATGCCGAACTGGTGGATATTGAAATCTGCGATGCGCCCGCTAGGCCCGGTGTCACTATCGGGAGCTTGATGAACCAGGCTCAGGAAGCTTCAGTCTCTCGGAACGATAAGAGTAAGGACGTTATGAACGAATCCACGGGTTCGAATAAGCCTGCTCCTGAATGCCTTGTGATTGATGACGAGGAAAGTGATATTGAAATTATACCAGAGGAAACCTTCAAACGTTATCAGCACATCTCTAGAACACAGGGGCATACTGAGAGCGAGGGGGTTGAGAATTCAGACATGGACGAGTCGGACGATGAGGATACTAGCTACCATGTTCATGTCCGCAGTCGGTTCAATTATGTATCGTCCGATGAGTCTGATGAGAATGAAGAGGAGGAGGACGAGGAGGAATTAGAGGAGGAAGAGCAAGATGAGGAAGATGAGGACCAACATGATAATGATGGAGGGGAACATACTGGGAAGGCTTCCACAGTTAACGATACCATGGATGTCACTATGGCAGCTGATAATATCTATTCGCCGAATGCTCCTACACCAATGTCTCCACCAGAGGCCCTGAGTTCAAAACCCCAAGTTGCGGCTACACCTTTGGGCGGTGTTTCCCAGTCTAAGACGAACTTTGCACCATTTGAAGAGCTAGCAAACGCTGCAGTGGCTGCGCAAAATGGGGGCGACTCCCCTAACAAGTCTAGGGGGAACGCGGCCACATCGGCAGCTATTTCAGAACCTCCTACTCTTCCTCCCCTCACTATGCTACCAACCGAGGCGGTGACTAAGAAGACACCATCCGGCGCATCCCATATTCATTGGTTCCCGGAAGATCCACATACCCCAACCGATACCTTCCAAAAGCGATATAGCAACAGTTCTATGGAGCAAAAGAAGGAATATTTTACTGCTAGACAGATCAACCTTGCGAATTTGGCTAATAGGCCTAATGATGCCTTATCTTATTTGAGCCCGGTTCGTGGGAACCCCAAATCACCTAGTGTGTCACAGCCACTACCCCCAGCTTCTTTGCCCTGGGTTCAGACCTTCAAGACGGTTGAGGGGCCTAAGGAGCCTACTGGGTTGTTCCCTAAGGTTTGGGAAGATCGGCAACAAGATTCGGCTCAAGCACCAGTACCCAAGGGCGATAAGCCACCCGCCCCATCCCCACCGCCACCAACAGTTACTCCTCAAGCCAAGAAGCTACTCGAAGATGCTGTGGCTGAGGGTGAAAAGTTTCGAGGACTTGATAAGAGCACATGGTGGCTGGGCGATGAGGCCGAGATCTCAATCGGCCAAGCAAACGAAATGGTTTGGGATGATGAATATTGCAACGATGAAGATGGGGAATATGACGAAGAAGACGAGGAGGAGGAGGAAGAAGAGGAAGACGGAAATGGACCCGACAATATCCCTGCACAAGAGATGGCCGATGAGGCAGTGGAATACGAAGAAGAGGAAGAGGGGGAGGGTGATGTGATGGAGGAAGAGGAGGATGACATCGATTCTCGCCATCCCACATGCGCTTGGTTCGGCCAACGTAAGGCTTTCAACACAGGGTATGAGCGCTTCCCTGTTCACCACCCCAATGCCATGCCGACCGGGCGAACTAGTGCCTGTGAGGCAAGCAGAGGCGACTTTAGCAAATCACGCGGCTTCTCGATCAGCAATCTTGTTCACGAAAACAATGGCCCTCTCACACCTCCTGGGCCCTTGATGGTAGCAACTGGTACTTTCTACCCTCCGCCCCCTCAACAATTTAGCCGATATAGATACCAGGTTGACGCGTTTTATGGGATAGCATCATCACCACCGCCTGGCCCATCTACAAATGGCCTAGTCAGCCCGCCTCCTACCGAGACGAAGAAGGAAAAGTCCGTAGCTGATCTTCTCAACCCTTCTTCCCCACATACCGGATCCAAGCGCAAGCACTCTCAGTTGTCTGATATCACACCCGAAGAGAAATCCCAAGAGGAGGAAGAGGTCGCTCATGAGAGCCCTGAAAGCATGGATGAGACGGATGACGACGTTGAAGACGAGGACAAACTGGAGAGTATAAATAAAGTTTCTACTCAAGAGTTGGCCATGCTCTTCCCAGGAAAGAACGTTCAAACCCTCGAAGCGGAAATGGAGACAATTACTTTGGAACCCGCTCTACCAACGCCAAATGGAACATCCGACGATGAGGAAGAGGAGGTTGTTGAAGCTAGAGAAGAGGAGGAGGAGCGTCCAAGGAAACGGGCTAGAACTACGAGGCCAAAGAAGCAGTTTGCAAAGTTCGCTGCTACCGCCCTTGCCGGAGCAATTGTCGGGGGCGTCGGTGTGTTTGCAGCGTTGGTGGCTAGTGCTCCTTAATTTTAGATGCTGTAGTATCCCAAAGACTCCTTGCATTCGTGTTCCCTTTCTCTATTCTAAAGGCGATAATGATTTTCTTTTGTCACATCTCTTCCTCTTCAAACTCAGGGTGGCATAGTTGCTTGTTTTTCTGTTTTGGTTCTCTATTTATTGTTGCGAGAAGTCTTTGAACACGACCTTTTTCGCCATACATTGCCCCTCGACTCTTCTGTGACTGCTTTTCTACCATTCATGTTCATGGGCTGTATCTTCCTTATCCACGGTGGTCAAGAGTGGGGGTTAGTTAGTTGGTATCAGTGCGGTCAGGTGTATTTTTCTCCTTTTTCTCTTCCGTACGATCTGTCATCGCTTTACTTTCCAAAACAAATACTCACAAACACACATACCTTCACGATGGTTATCTACCCGGAGCACGGTAGGCTGAATTGGGGTTGGTCGGTAGGTGGATCGGGGATGGTTGGTAGCTGGGGTGTCCATGCTTTTCGGTTTCCTTGGTATCTCGCTCTCTCTTCTTGTTCTTTCCTCCCGGATGGCATGTAAATGAAAAACGTGTAAGGGAAATCAATTATTGGTCTGGGAGGAGGGGTATGGTTTTCATTTCATTTTCCTTTCATTCCTCTTCCCTTGATTTTTGATTTCCGATTTTCCTTCCTTTAAGTGTGGGCGATTAACATACGATATTACTGCTTACTTTAACTCGGTTAGCTATAGCTCTCATTTCATTTGTTTTGCTTTGCTCCATTTTATCTTATCTTATAGTGGGACTGGTCCAGCACAATTTATAAGAATTGAAAATCACTTCTGGTGGTTGTGTTGGTGCTTTTGGTGAATTGTGGTAGGTCCGTTGGGTTGCCTGAGGGAAATTTTTGAGAGCGAATGAGTGATTGGTTGTGACTTTTGTATTTGCATGAGTATCCATTAGCTAGGGTAGTCTCGCACAAGCAATGTAGATGACGAGCAACATGGCTACTTGTCCAATAGAACGGGAATTATTGTATGTTTAGCTGTATTGAGAGGGAGAGAGGGAGAGATGGTCTGCGCGCATGTGTGTGCATGATACTGTACTCGAGTACGAGTAGTAGTGCGGTACTACCGGTATACCAAGCAAGGGTGGACAAAAATGGTGCAAACAGCACGGCAACAGCAATATATACCGTAAAAACTCAAATAGAAGAGAAATGTGCTAGGACGTTGGAATTTCCCTTCTCAGCTACGCGAGGGGAAAACACCGCAAACTCGGCCCCCAGCTGAGACAAAACAAGAGGAATATAGGAGGCACCTTACTAGGAGAGGCAACTCCAACGTCCTAGCACATTTCTCTTCTATTTGAGTTCTTACGGTACTTGCGTATAGTGATGACAGATCAACGGTTTCAAATATCACTTGCTTGCTTATCATTCATCTCCCGACTGCAATAGCAATTTTTAAACTATGATATTATCATAATAATAATAATATTATAATAATATAATTTTCAATTAGCATTGTACTGTACAGTAGTAGGCATTTATTATAGAATGAGGAATTTCTTAAAAAATAAAAAAAAATCTATAATATCTCGTAGCGAGTTTGGTGACTTCTTCTTGAGTCCTCCTCCTCCTCCTCCTCATGTATAATAATTTAACCTCCTGAACTTTGTCTGGCATTACTGTACTGTGCTCTGAGAAAACCCGAGCAACCTCGCTTCTGAGATAGGATAGATAGGACAGCATCTCATGATTTCTTGACCAACTTATGATATTATGGAGTGGATTTAGTTATTATAGGCATTATTTTCTTTGAAAAAAGCACCCTTGATGAATCTCGTTTTTTGTGAAGCTGGAGGGGTTCTTGATATCTATGCCGAGGGTATTATGCCAGTACGGTATGTGGGTGAGGATATCATATCATACAAAGCACCGTACCAACACCTAGAAACTTATTATAACTATCGAAACAACCTCAGAAAGCCAGAGTCCGCCTCTACAAATTGAAGAAACGAAAAGAAAAAAAATCCGACCTAAAACCAAAACAAGAAAGACAGAGCGAGAGGCGATCGCTTTCTATAGCTAGCCACTAGCAAGAAACCGGATCCCCACAAATATATGATAAGTTAATCAAGAAATATCACGAGTTTAATCAAATCCCAGCTACCGGTAGGGAAGGGAAAAATTGGATTTGAGGAGAAAGGGGATGTGCTGAGTGGTGGTGGTGGGGGGGGGGGCATGACTGCATACTCACTTGTAATACTTATCATACGGGACTTGCTCCTTGGTGGAGGGTCTCTTTATCCGGCATGTATAATAGATACTATATGATACCATAAGTATTTTTTAGACTAGACGGATCTACGAGATAAGGGTGTCTCGTTAGGGCTCGGGTTAGTTAGCGAGGTGCCCAAGGAGGGCGAAGCCTCGTACATACCGAAAACATGGGGCGGGGGATGATAGTGGAGTATGATACGATAATTAAGAATTCGGGTATGTATCATTGTTAGAAGCATCACTATCTATTATTCATCAAGCTGCACTGTTGCATGGGCCTTCCTCCTCCTCAACCGTCCCCTAACCCTATCCTTAACTCCAACATCGCGCTCCTCCCGAACCCTCCTCTCCTCCTCTTCCAGACGCTCCCATCCGCGCCCGATCCTTTCCCTAACTTCACGCACTTGTTCCTCCTCCTCCTTCTCCAACTCCCTAGCTTCCGCCTCCCCCTGCCTAATTCTCTCCTGCCTAATCTGCTCACTAACTTCTTTATCCCTCTTCTTCCTAACTTCGCGATGTACACCCTTAAGCGTGAACCCAACAACCCCAGCAGTGGCAGAACTAGTCTTCAAGAAGCCGCCTGCAACTCCTCTTCCTAGCCCCTTTACAAATCCCTTGACCCCTTCCTCCTTCCCGCCGCGGTACGGCTGCGACACAATCCCCGTGAAACCGTCGTAGACTCCCAGGGCGAATTCTTTGCCCGCGGCGCGAAGGCCCGAGTGGAATCCCGTAATACGGTATGGGTGTCGGACTTCATCGCCGTAGAGGCGGGGGGCGTTGTGGAAGCCTTGGGCTACGGCTAGGGAGATTTCCATTGGTGCTCGGGCCCCTGCGCGGGCGGCTTTGGAAAGGCCCCTGGAGGTGTTTTTGGCGACTTCGATGGGAATGGTGTCTTGCGGGGGGTTTTGACGGGAGCAGGAGCTAGAAGTACTAGTGGTTTTCCAGCCGTTGGGGTCGGTGGAGTCGGTGGATTGGCGCGGTTCCGATTCAGTATTTGGTGGGGTGGGTTTGGCAGCAGAGTGGGAATGCGAGCGGGATTTACTCTTGTCGCCGATCTCGCCAGCACTGTCCAGACCTTCCGAACCGAGGCGGCGGGCGCCCTTGTACCAGCTGTATGGGACTGTCGCGATGCCTTTTGCTACGCCAGCAATAGAGCCAGCGAGCGCGCTTATGCCGCCAGTGAAGGGCTCGCCGGGGCCATCGTAGTCGTTCCATTCTGTGTGGCGGATGCTGTGAAAATTAGGTTAGTCAGGCCAACGAGCGAGAAGTGATGCAAAAACTCACAGTCTCAAATCTTCCCATGTGAGCTTCCCACCCTGCACGAGCAGCCAGGCAGCGAGCGCACTGAGCTTAACCCTCGTCCTCCGAATCCTCCAAACCGCAACCTTCTCCTCCAAAAACGAGCAGCGAATGCCCGGACCTCCATACCCCCACTTCCCCTCTCCGGGTCCACGCGGCCCGCTTTCACCCCAGTCTCTTCCAGACTCACCCAGCCCCCGCTTCCCCCGCTTTAGTGCCTCAATGGCCTTGAAAAAGCTCCTCACAGCATTCTCGGCTCCATCTCCGTCGTCCTCGCGGATCTGCTTACTTATCTCACCAGCGGCGAGCTGGCACTCCTCGCTCAGCAACTTCTTTATCCCATCCGCCAACTTCTCCGCCGTCAGATCTTTATGTGGGATTGGCTCTGCACCCGCGCCGGCATTCGCAACCATAGAGCCCCAGAACGCCTGGTCACCGAAGAACGGCACAATCATAGTCGGCCTGCCATGGTATAGCCCGATAGCCGTCGTCCCTGCCCCGCCATGGTGCACTACCGCAGAGACTTTCGAGAATAGCCAGTCGTGTGGGGTGTTATCTAGCATAAACACGTTCTCGGGAATGTCGGATTCTTCGCCGCCGATTCCACCCCAGCCTTTTGAGACTAAAGCACGCACGCCTGTGGACTTCACTGCTGTAAAGATGGTTTGTGTGAGCGCGTCGGGGTCGTCGACTACTATTGAGCCAAACCCTATGTAGATTGGTGGCGGGTCTGCGTTAAGGAAGTTGGCGAGTTCCTGAGAGGGTTTGAAGGAGGAGGCCAGGTCTAGGAATACGAAGCCTGTGATGTCGATGTGGTCGCCCCAGTCATAGGGCTTTGGAATCAACGCTGGCGACCTGAGTGATGTTAGATACCCGAGGGTGAGGAAGAGTGAACGGGGGAATGCATACCACAGATATGAGAACGGGACCTTCAACCGGCTAATCATCCCAGGAGCCCATAGCGTCGCAAGGGGCTCTAGCTTCAAAGTCTTTTGTCGGAATTTATTAACCAAATCTCCCAATCCCTGCCACGTCATCATATCGATCATAGGGTAGGAAATCGCATTCGTATATTCCTTTCCAAGATTGCTGCTCTGAATCATAGCGAGTGGATGCGGCATAGTCTGTGTTGGGGAATATGGAAATGTAAACATCAAATGTAATGGAATTCCCAGTTTTTCTGCACAATGTACATGTGCGAAGGACGGGGGATTCGCAATTATCGCGTCCGCAACGAACGGATAATCTTCTTCCTCCCCTTCCTCCTCCTCATTATGATCCCCATTGACAACCTCTTCAGTAGCGGAAGGAGAGGCTTCAGCTCCTTTCCTCCCTCTATCCCCCCCTCCATCCACGCTCTCTCCTCGTGACCCACTCTTCCGTTTACTCCCATCATTCGGCTCAATACAAGCCCTCCAAAAGCCCTGAAACAGAGCAAACATCTGCTCTCTCCGACGAGCCAAATCTCCAGCTTTAATAGTCTCAATGCTCGGAATCAAACCCTACCCACACCGTCAGCCCTTCCCCCTTCTTGCAAAAGCAGGATACACAAGCACTCACAGGATTCTTAACCATGAAAGCCATCAACTCTGCCGGATCCCCGCCAACACTAAAGAAGTCTACCCCTTCCCCGACAACAAACTCTCGAAATGCCGGATGCGTCGCGAGCCTCACTCTATGCCCATACTTCTCCTTGAGCACCTTTGAAATGGCCACGAACGGTTGCACATCCCCGCGACTTCCAATCACCATAACGACAATATTCAATTTCGGCGGGGTGATCTCGTCGATTGCCACCTCTTTCTCTTTTTCCCCCGTGCCCCGTCCATCATCGCCTTCTTCTTCTTCTTCTTCTTCTTCCCCGTTGCTTTTTATCTTAGATAGTAGCGCGGATAACGGGCCGTCATTTAACTTGTTCACGGCAATGTGCACGCGTCCATCTCTAGGGTGAACGAAGGCGTGAGTGTTGAATTCCTCGTGTGAGATGTCGAGATGGCTAAAGCGGGATTGGTGCGGGGGTGGTGGGCGGGAGGAGGTGGGCGCTGGGGACCAGGTCTTTCGGAGGGATCGGGAGGTTGGGAACCGTGGTCGTGGTGGAGCGTTTGGTACCATGGTTGTAGACATCGTTCACAACTGAAGGAAAACAATGGAGAAAAGATGGCGCGGTGAAGGGCCTCATTTTCGTTTCCTTCCGACGTAATCTGCTCCAGAGAATATCATTACCACTAGGTCGCCCCTTACTCGAGCTCCTAACTGGCCATAGAAAAGCCACTGCTCTGCTGTTGCTGTTGTTGCCATGACGTCAGAGCCCTTGATCTTTCCAAGGGAAAGGGATGACGTCTTGGCAGGTGGTTACCGGTAAGTTAGCCACTCGATGCTACTTGTACTGTATTACCCGCTACACTGCCGGTACTTGCGCCCGCTGCAGACTACTCGTACTCCTATGCTAAGCACAACCTGTAGCAAAAAATACCTTGAACATTTCAGAAAACCCCAATAGCAACTAAAATGTCTACGTATTTTTTTGCCACAGGCTGCATGATAGGTCAATTCTTCGTTATTATAATACGGTAATACGAGCAGTAGACCTGGAGGAGAGGAAAGAGGGAGGAAAGGAACAAAAGTGTTCATCTACTAGTAGTGGAATTAGGTTGATAGGTGAGAGTAATAATATTGAGTTATATGATCGGGAGATGGTAGACTAGTCGTCACAAGAGGAGTACAACTGTACAAGTAGTAACATTAGAACACAAGCTCAGAAACAGAACCTTGGGCTGCTACCAAAAACTTCGACCTTCAACCTACTCTGGTGCCACCACCAAGTGGCCTATTTTGACCTACAGCTTCCACTCGCAAATTTAACTTTATATCATACTCCATTTCCTGAAATGATACCGTTTTGATACAAATTTATAGTCTATGATTTTGAATACGGTAGTCTATCTTCCGTTAGTGCTCCTCGTGCCTGGTACTGTACTGTACTTGCTATGTACTCTAGTAGACTATACGAGTACATTTGGATAAGTGTCAGCTAACTTATTATACCTAGTATAATACAAAACTTCCAACTCTCACAACTTACCAGTGCCAAAAATGCCCTACGGTACTATAACGAGCAAATTTCATGAAAAAAAGAAGAAGAAAAATCCTGCCATCGGTGAGAATTATAATATTATACCCATTGTTCACTTTGTACGTACATAAAACGTGTTTGTTTTTTGTCGAGTTTGTGAGGTAGGAGGCATATCATACTTTCGGCGTCAAGATCTTCCGCCTGCTACCGGTAGTTATAGTATTATATGATGCTGTACTGGTATGGTACGGTATAGTGTAGCTGGAAAATATTGCACTGTACTGTACGGCACAAGGCAGTCAACTCCGCATGAGTTGACTTAATGGCTGGAACTTGACAGTCATTCGTCTCGACGATGATGATGATGGCGCTTCCAAGCTTAGGCCCCTCCCTACGCTCTCCTACCATAGTTTCTTGTCATGTAGAGCTACCCCACAGTAACCACACACCCGCACGCACAGCTCAGCGTTCGCACGGCGCAAAATCACTTAATCCCATTCAATTATTTAATTTACTATACTGGACCGACTCCCAAAACCCAATCTACTTACACCCAACGATTGTAAAAAACACACAGCGAGGTACAAAAGAAAAAAAATGTGCAAAGGAAAAGTCTAACAGACGACTTCAATTATACTCTCTCCCCTCTCCCTCCTCTTACCGTCCCCTCGGTCCAATAATCTGCCTTCTGGCTCCAAATGTAACCCCCATCTTTCCTTGATCCGCTCCGCCAAGGTAACTTTTTTGGTTAGAAGATAGATCAGCATGCCGTACTTAGATACGATGCAGCAAAAAAAACATTAAAAGACAATAAGGAATTAAACAAGAGTATCCAAAACACAAAGGAAAGAGACATGCTGTAAAGCATACAATCAACGCAAAGACGGCAAACTCAATATAAATCGAGAATATCATCAGCATACCCATATTGATTCACATCCCAAGCCACATCTTCTGTGGTTGCTGTTGGAACACGCTGTTCAACCTCTCTCTGGTTGGCCTCCCATTCCTTCTGTCGCTGGCGTTCGCGTTCTCGCTCGCGTTCTAGGAGTGACATGCTGTTCTCATACGTTAACGATGATTCGGACAATTGGGGTGAGATGGAGGATGAGGGTGAGGGTGCCGGTGCTGGTGGTGCTAAGGAGGGTTGGAGGGAAGAGAAGAAGGATGTTAACCTAGCCCATTTGTACGCCTGTTGTTTTTCAAGCTCCTCCTGCTCACGGTCAGGGCCTGAGGCGTCGTCATTAGTTTCCCAGGAGCGGCTAGGTTGCATGGGCTCTGCCGCGTAATACCCGTTTGATGTGCTGGGATAGTTAGCTATTGGCGCGGGCGGGAGCTTTCGGGGCGGCGGTGTCGGAAGAGCGCGAGGTTGGGGGATTGGCGAGCCAAGTTGCTTGTGGCGGGGAGGTGTTTGTGGGGGTGGAGTGTTGTTTTGCCAAGTTTGGAGGAACATTCTTTCAGATTCTTGGTCTCGGTCACGATCGCCGGTCCTATGGCTTCGGATAAAGCTGGCCTCCGAGGAGGATGGTGTTGAAGGAGGTTCGCCGGTTCGGTGCCTTCTGATGGCCATTTCTTGGGCGTCCCGTCGCATTCTCTCGGTGTCTTGTCGTCTTCTTTCTTCCTTCTCGGCTTCGTAGATTCGCTCTCGCTCGCGAGCTTTTTCAAGCTCCCTTTCTAGCTCTCTGATACGCTCACGTTCTCGCTCACGCTCCTTCTTCTCTCTATCCAGCCTTATTTGTGCTTCCCTATCCCTAACTCTCCTGGCCTCCTCTTCGCGGCGTTTGAATGCGTACTCTTCCTTTTGGCGTTCCAACTCCCTTTGGTTATCCTGCTCACGTTGCCACAGCTTTCGCCTCTCCTCCTCCTCCTTCCACTTCCTCCGTTCGAGTTCAATAGCAGTCTTCTCCTCTTCTTCCTTCCGCCATCTATCTGCCTCTTCAACAGCTCTTCGTCGTTCATCAGCTGCTTGTAACTCCCGCTTCCGTTCTTCTTGGGCTTCGGCCTCCCGTTTCCTTGCCTCCTCCTCTTTACGACGTCTCTCCGCAAAGCTCATGGGTGGTGGTGGAGGTGATGTTGCGGGCGTACTCTTCACCACCGGGTTATTAGTGATTTGTCGTCTAGCACCAAACGAGATTCCCTGATTCCCTTGCGAAGCTCCACCCATATACCCATACTGAGCTATATTCCAGGCAGGCAGAGTAGCCGTTTCATCCGAGCTCTTGCTCCAGGTGCTTACAGCTGCCTTTCGCGGAGGCACGGATGGTTTAGCCGTGCTGCCAGATCCAGAATACCCGGATACAACGCTACTTCCTCCCCCACTGCTGACAGAGCCTCCGGATACCTTTCTGCCACCCCCGGCCCAGAAACCACCCCCACCACCAGACAGCTGAGGCGAGAGCTGTGCCGTAACTTTAAGTCCACCGATGGTTGTCGGGAAGGCCCCCGGTTTCAGTTTGTGAGCAGTGCGGGAGTACGAGGTAATGCATTGACAAACTTGAGCTGGATCTTTTTGTTCGTAGAGGTCGACCGTGAGAAAGAGATCATGGGGAGGAAGCGAGATGGGAGGGGATGCAACAAAGGACAGGAAGTGTGAAATATTCTCCATCTGGACGAAAGGCATTGCCGATTTCTTGAAACGGATCTGAGGGGACTCTCCTAGGAGGTTTGCAAGACTATGATAGCTTAGTAGAGCTTCCTTTCACCCACTCCAACAAGAAAGGGGGGGGAGGTAGATGGTACCGGCAAAGTATAGTCCCATCCCTCAAAATTAACATCAAATCCTCATTGCCGAGATTCTCGTTGAGCGTGGCGGCGATCCAGTCCTTGATCTCCTGCGAGGCTTGAGGCGTATATTTTCCAAGACGTAAGCGGGAAAGGTCCCTGTCCAAAGACGAGACAGAAGCCATGGTATTGGTGACGGTGATGCACGGTAGCAGCAGCAATAGTAGTAGTAGTGGTAATAGTAGTGGTAATAATAGTAGCAGTACTAGCTTTCAATGCTGTCGACTAGAGATGATGCAGTGAGGTTGCATGTGAGGCCCGGTGAGGGGATGAGGTTGGGGAATACTCGGTACGGGTACGCAGGCTGGGTTATGATAGGACAGTATGTCACAACAGGGAAGTAGGGGGGGGAAGGCAACAGGGGTCAACCGCAGCTGAGGGAAGAATATTAAGTTGGGCGGGCGTGAAGGAATGAAGGGGGAACGGGGAACGAATCTCAACAGGAGGAAAACGGGCGGATGAAAGACAGCATACACATGATGGAAAATACTCTGCTGTAAGGGTGCGAGCCGACTGCTTTGGTTGCTCCTTCAACTCTAACTCGCTTTCAATTCACGAGGCTCGATCATATTTTCATTTTTTGCAGGGATGGATGGATCAGGACATTCCACGTAACTATGGGTTGTGGCGTTTTTTTTCTTTTCCGCCGACCTCGCATCCGTGGCTGGTGTGAGCACAGCCAGAACGATACTCTCTCCTACTACTAAAATCTAGCATAATACCTTACTGTACACGTAAGTGCTCGGGCTATCATTTAACTTTGCTTACGAGACTCCCCGAGTGTTGGGCTCGATTGCGGGTCATCCCTCGAATACCGGTACTTGGTAGCACCGATGCACCACAGCACTCGAGTACCGTACCGTAACTCTACGGCACAGCCAGCAGTCCACAGCAAAGCGAGAGCACAATGACGCGAGGACGCGCATCATACGAGTACGTGTACAACCATAATTTACAGTAACGTAACTCTGTGCAGGAAGAATTCTCTCGCTTTGCCTGTATGAAACACCATGGTACTCGAGGACGGTACTTGTAGTGGGGAAACTCTTCCCCCTTCATCATTCCTGTACTACCCTTGTGCAACTGCTTGCGGTTATATACAAGTATCATGATGGGTTTTGTAACGTGGTAGTACCCGTATCTCCTCTTCACTGATATTCTGGGTCCTTGCAGAACTCCCAAAGCATCCTTCTTCATACCGTGCCATTAGATAACTTTGGGGATTACAATCTTCCATCTGGATATGAGAGATACGGGTAATCATTATACCGGTACCGGTACCGGTACTAGTATTTTATCGCTATGCGCAGTATGCTGCGGCTGAAATCTAACTCTAAAGAGGACTGGTGGAGAGTGGAGGAGAGTGCAGTTATGCCCGGCAGAGTGATCTCTGAGTCAGTAAAAATGTTTGATTATGATACAGCTTGGGGTATATATAGTTTGCCTCCCCCTCCCCTCTCTCTGTTTGTGTGCCTGGTTAGAATGCAAGTCTACTCGTACCGTACATTCCATCTGAAAACAGGTAAACAAAGAAATTATAAGAATTCCGGGGGGAAAGCCCGCTACTGCTATTTGTGTTTTGACTGACCCAAGCGCCCCCCAGGCGGCTATCGTATTTGTCTCAAACCAATGGAAATGGGGAAGAAGGAAGAAAAAAGGAAGGAGAAATCAGGACTCCTCACACCAATAATGCGCTCCGCCTCCCGGGATTGAGATGGCTGCTGTATCACGTTTCTCCAAAGAGAGGGGATGGATGGGTGGATGGGTTAGAAACCAACACCAAACCACAATACCCTACTGGTAACAGCCCTGAAAGGATAGGCCAGTACCGTACCGGTACTGTTATCATATTATCATACTCCTGCGACAAACTCCCCCTCCCTCCCTCCCTCCCTCGAACCCTCCTCCCCCTCCACCCGCCGCCACAGAACAAACTACATAATATTCCATCTCCCACCCCTCCTCTTCCCCTTCCTCCTCCTCCTCCTCCCCTTCCTCCTCCTCCATTTCCATTCTTCTCTGCTCCACCGCCCTTCTCCTCTAATTTCTCTTTTTCCTTCGAGCTCTCTTTATCGTGTTGTAAGTAACTGTACTGCCCTTTGCGTTTTTGCTTTTGCCTCTTGTCGAGCAGGGATGTTCGTCAGCTGCCCCTCCTTCCTTTTTCATCGCGGATAACCTTCGCAAATCTTCCCCAAGCTTTTTCTTTTTGCTAACTCCAATCACTTTTTAGATCCACAATCAAACAGAGCAACAATGTCTGCACCCCCTCCTCCCAATTACGCGGGATCTCCTCCTCCTCCTGGAGGTTATTATCCTCGTAAGTTGAAGCTGAAAATCACTATTCTCGTCGTGATTTTGCTGAATCTAGGCTCCAGCTCCCCCCGAAAAATCTCCCTACGGACCCGGAGGCCAAACCCCACAGCACCAGCAGCAGTTCTCTCCTCCTCCCGGAGCACCCCAACAACAACAATACTATCCCCCCCCTCCACAAAATTACCCTCCACCAGGACATCCACCTCCACAACATTCACAATCCTTTCCCCCTCCCCCACAGCAATCACAGCCCCCTACCCCACAGCAACAGCCTCAGCATTCAGTTCAGCAAACCGCTTTTGACCCCTCTCGTGCCGGTCCACCGTCACAGCCGCAACAGGTTGCCGCTGGCAGTGGTGCCAGTACCGTCACAGATACGCTAGGCAGTTTCAATGGTGGAAGCTACAGAATCGACCATAGAGACTGCAATACCCTTCTGACCCTTATGCTTGCTCACGGCTGCCCAGTGACTGCCAAACCCGGTGCAATGGTAGCAATGACTCCAACCGTAACCTTGAAAGGTTCCGTCAAGTTCTCCCTGAAGAAAATGCTTGCTGGAGGTGAAATGGCGCAATCAACCTACACCGGCCCTGGCGAGTTATTGCTTGCGCCGGCGGCCTTGGGAGACATTGTCCCCATCCGCTTGGATGGCCAGCAAACTTGGAGTGTTGGCAAGGATGCCTTCTTGTGTTGCACCCAGGGCGTTGTTAAGGACTACAAGAGTCAGGGATTGGGCAAGGCAATGTTCTCTGGTGAAGGATTGTTCGTTTACAAGATTTCTGGACAGGGAGTTTTGTTCGTGACTAGTTTGGGTGCTATTATTCAGAAAAATGTAGGCTGTCAATTTTTATTCCGGCTAGCAATTGCTAATGTGTCTGCAGATGACCCAAGGTGAACAATTTATCGTCGACAATGATCACTTGGTTGCCTGGAATTGCAAGTACACCATCGAACGTGTTGCTTCCGGCGGTATCATCAGCAGTATGTCGGCTGCTGAAGGCTTGGTCTGCAGATTTACCGGTATTCTCTCTTCTATTATCTTTTTTATTTTATTTTCTTCATCTAACACACAAAATAGGCCCTGGAACAGTATTCATCCAGACTAGAAATCCAACCGCCTTTGGCGCCTGGATCGCCTCTCATGTCCCGCCTAGCCAGTAAACCAGGATTAGGACCTGGTGTTAGAGTTTTGGAGGGGTTGTTCCCTTTTCCAATTCTTTGGCTAGTTTAGTGATAAGGTTCCAGGGGAAATGGAGGTTGTCTGATTTTTTTCCTTTTCTTTCTTTTCCTTTTCTCTCCTTTTTTTTTTAAAAAAAAACCCCCCGGAACGCGTATCATGTACCTTTGTAAGCGATGGTATGATGAATGGAGCAATACCCAGGCACTTTGATATCTTCTCTTCAATGATTCAGTGTTGATAAGTTACTCTGGAATTCCTCTATAAAAGATGATGGTCTACCCGGTTTGTTCAATTATCTGCGGCTCATTGCCTTTTAGCGTGCAGCCCAGATTACCGGTACATAGCCGAGTGATCTTTTGTGTTGTCCTAGTTGCCAGAATAACAAAGCCATTGTTCGCGAGAACCAGTGACTTTACGCGACTTCCCACCAATACATTAAGCCCAAGCGTTCCACACTTTAATCCAGGGAGCAGAACAGCATCTCTCTGACTATCTATCTTCTGATTATCCTTCCCAAGCCTTTTGAAAGAAATGTCACCTCCTCGCCGCTCAAAAAATAACTTTATAGTTCCTCTGGTAGCTACTGCAGTTGCCGCAGCCGCCTCTCTGGGTCTGTACCTATGGCTCGGTCCGCCCAAGCGGTCCACAACCCCGAGCACCGATGCACGCAGCCCGCCAGCCGATAAAGAAGAAGAAGACGACAACTCACCCCCCAAACCTCTCGCCTTCACTCCCTCCGGCCGAAAAGCGGTCATAGTAATTGATGGAAACCGTTCTTCGCCCGTTCTACAGACGCTCAAAAACCGACTGTCGGTCCCCGGTTGGAACGTATTCGTATTAGTCCTCGGCAGCGCGGGCGTCGACGAGGGTGTACGGGCGGAAATCGGCGGAGGAGTTGAAGAATTTGTGCTCCGGTTCGAGAAGACCACTGCGCTCGCGCCGATGCTCAAGCAACTGGGTCCCGAAGTAGTCTTCGCGGAGGAAGGGTTGGTCACCGGCGATGGAGGGATTATTGGGAATTTGCTGGATGGTGGGTGGGTTGGTGGGATTGTAGTTTCCCGGGAGGCTGGTGGGGAGTGGGAGACTGGGGTTAGGAGGTATGGCAGGAGGTGTAAAGTTGTTGATAAGGAGGAGGTTAGAGCTGAATGGGGGGCGAGGATTAAGTAGTAGTAGTTTGGTGGATTGGGGCTTTTCGTTTTTGGGGATACCCGTTTTTCGTTTCGTTTGTAATTTATTTGTTGGTGCGTGGGTATATGGTAGTGATGTGGGGGTGGATAGGTGGATCATGAGAATACGTCTGGGGTTGCGTGTGCTTGCATATATTTGGAGCTCTGGAAAGCAAACTTTGCAACCTCCTTTTCCTCTTCTTTTTCCTTTCCTTTCCTTCCTATCTTATAATCACTTGCACTATCTACTTTCTCCTATTCAAAGCATGATGGTTTCTTTAATTATGCATTTTCGATTCATATTTTTATCCCTCCTTCACAGAGCTATTGCCAATCAGGAATTACCGTTATTTGGGACGAATAATCTGTTTCCTCCTGCCACGGATCTACTCCCAGTCACCGCTGTGGCATCAATGGCGTCCACATCTACTGCTGCATCGGGGTTTGCGTCACAAGCTGTTGAAACAAGAGATGGCAATGAAAAGTACGTGCACCATCCGAAAAGACAAGAAGCTCCCTTTCCAATAAAAACCTTAGGTTACCTAGCTATAGACTTATATTCAACGATGGGGTGCTCGACTCGGTCCCTAACAATGGTTTCCTTGGATCTGGATATGCCGACTTGTTACCGAGAGCTAGGAGGGGAAATGCTCTAGAGGTAGACGCAATGGGCGTTGTTCGCATCGGGAAAGAATCGGGTTTATCGGTTTTTTCCGATGATGCCGTATCCGTTCCTCTGGAGACTATCAGACCCGATGACAGAGACTCAGCTCGCGATCATCATCCTCATTATTCTGGGGCTAATGGGCGTAGGGATTTATATCATAGGAGCCGCCTACTCCCGACAGATCCCCGTGAAGATTCGAATAATATTGGGTGTCGTGCTGCTGTAGAGACAAAAGATGAATATCCCATGCTTCGTTCCGATAACCAGATGTCTCCCTGGCCTCCGCTTGCTAAGCACAAGTGTCTGCGGGAGAATGCCCTTTCCTTGCCTGTCGGATTTGAGGCCCGGGGGGAAGAAAGTGTCCCTACTTTTGGCTCTTCGAGGAGTAGCGATCAACCAATTGCGCCGTTGCTCCCGAGAAACGTTATCCGGGGTGTTTCATCCGCTGAGATTGCCCGTGGCGAAGTTTACAAACTTCAACGAGGAGATGATGGAGCAATGCGCTCGGTTCTTGTGAAAAGGTTAGATGCTAACCTTGGAATTCACCCAGGACTTGGAAGGTCAATCTGCGCTGTCGAAATTTCTGATGAGGGAGAGGTCTATATGGTGGGTGCTGCGGGTCCAATTAAAGGTATTGAAGAGGTGGAGGTACGCCCTGTTGACCCAATCACGATTCTAGAGAAAGCTTCGCTAATATTAAGAAAGCTTCTGCCTGCAAACCCTGTTAGTACTGTTGATAGTTTTGAGCCGGAGGTAGTTGGTTCACCAGATTCACAGAATGTTCTCGAGACATCTGATGGCTGGGGGGGAGGGCTGCACTCCAGTGAGTTGGGAAGAAGTGACAGCAAGAAGCTGATACAGCCTGATCCTTCGCTGGGTGTAATTGGTCCTACTGGGGAAGGTGAAGACACTCTTAGGCCTAATGCCAGAGCCCGATCGGGTCATAGTCCGGTTTCCATTAGTTCCCCGTTAATGGTTGACCAGAATGGAGGAGTTTGCCACCAAGTTACCCAAGCCCACTCGGAAGATGGGGCGCATGTTTTCAATATGCCTGGCCCGGTGCTGCCTACTGGAATCCAGTCGATTTCCACGGACGGAATAGGTCAATTGCTGTCTAAGGGTTCCGGGAATGGGGAGAACGACTGCCTACTTAATATGGGTGGCCGGACAGCGTCTGGCTCTGCCTTGGCTCCTACTGGTTGCGCTGTGCAGGAAGGGGTAGATGGGAAGCCATACCTCTGGAGTCCGAAGAGGTCCATTGGTGGCTCGGATTACCTTCAGCCTCCTGTTGAGGGGAACCCTACTCAACTAGTTCCTGATTTAGTTCAAGCCATGAATGGAAATGAGGAGGCTCCGGTGGGTGCTGGTGGAGGGGCTGGGGCGAGCGGCGCGACTAATATGACACTTCTATTCAATTCTATGACTGTTGATAAACTGGCTGTTCTGCTTCCAATTGTGATGTTTGGAACGCTTCTCCTTGTGTTGGTTATTTTTGGGGTGACGTTCTGCTGTCTTCGCCAAGCGGAGGAAACATACTATATAAATATCAGAGCGATCGAGAGTAAGAGACACGGGAATCGAGATTCGCGAAGGAGGCGGAGGAATAATGCTTCTACTGGGGCAGCAGAGGAAGGTGATATTACGGTACCGCCTAGGGCATCAGGAGACCAGCTTGAGGTTGGGAGCACTAAGAAGGGATGGTTTCTTCAGCGCTGGCATAATTCACTTATAAGTGACGCTGCTCCCAAAACAGTATCCTTTGCTAGTGCGGAGGTGGTTCCCCACCGAAACCCGAGATCAAACTTGGGATGGGCTAAAGGCATAGATTGTGGTCGAGATACTAGAGATCCATCTTATGTCCTTGACGCTGTTTCGGATAGACTACGGCAAACTCAGGGTCGCCCTCGATCTCTCTCGACTATCCAGAGTGATGGCGGGCTAGGGAGTTTGGCTACCGCAGGAGCTGTTTTAGCTACGGGGAGCGAAGACACAAGCCCAAATGCCACTATGATGAGCCGGAGAATGCATGGTGCTAAAGGGGATGCTAGCACAAACTGCCGTCAGGAGTTTATGAATGCAATAGAAACTACCGGGCTATCGGGAAATCCGAGCAGCGATTTAACACTGACACACTCTCCAGGTAAATTGGAGCATTAGCTATCGGAGAGTTTCGTATGCTGACATAAGCTAGTGGAATGTTTTACGGATACTTCGGGCCCAGGCAGATGGGAGATATTGGGATCGGAAGATAAAGACTTGAGAATCCCGGACAATCTTAGGGAATGTAAAGAGTTTGTCCGCATCACGAGTCCTGACCAGTATCTCTCTGGTTCAGGCACTGAGGATACCTTTGAATCTAGCGAAGCAGGGAAAGATGGTAGGATTGAGGATAGTGGGGCTGCTTTGAGGAGGCGTGAAGATGATAGGGGAACGGAGCATGAAGCAGGGCCGTCAGGGACTCGTAAGGATGAAGGTGAGATGATTGTGCTAATTGAGCCGTGTTGTGCAGCTGATAAAACTAATGTAAGAATGGGAAAGAAAGGCTAGGACCGCGTGCGTAATTTCCAAAGAATTTCTCCTGGCTTCGGATTGAGATGGGTTGCGCGAGGCATTGAGGAAAGTGGATGGATTGGCGGTTTCTGGTTGTGATGTTTCTTAAGCGCGGTATGCGATATAGCTCGCGTGCCGTGGCTATTTGAGTTGTAATGGATCTTTAAATTCACCGCTGAACTGGTTAAACCTTGTGACCGATGGGTGCTCTCAGGTTCATGATATCTCACTCGGCTGGTTAACAGTCGCGCAAGATGGAATAAACATGGGCGATAAAGGTAGGTTGGAGTAAGGATAGAAAAGGCCCAATGACGGATATATATAGACGATAAAGATTCCACGCGATAGAGACCCTTCATCTACATCGCTCCGTGTTCCCCGGTCCATGCATCGGTTACGAAATAAATGGTGATACCCATCTTATACCATGTGACCGCCGAGGAATTGGCCCCCAGCCAAGACCGCCCAAAGACCCACAGCCAAGCAGTATAGTGGCGATCAAAGGCTTTTGAAGGTAATTGAGAAGATCACCACAGCCCAAGCACAACGCCCAACAGCCATGCCTTCTATCGTTCAGAAAACTTTCGACCCGAATACCTTTAGCATGAGAGGCGGCCACACCCAACAACAGCCCTTGCTAGATTGCGAATATTACAGTGTGCTGGAAATGCTCCTCCCTTCTTTCGAAGGTAACAATGAGACTGTGGCTTGTAACGTTAAGTTACCACTGCACACATAACCCATTAACGCGAATCACAGAGTCGCTGGTGTAGCACTTTAGTAGTAATACCGCTTCAGAGCGCACTGGTATGGCTCGCCCTGTCTGGTATATTACTCTATGTGACTGAATTGAGTGGGTAGCGCAGTATGAAATAATAGTAACAGGTGGGAGTAGTGGGGCGGGGCTGTTATTGGGGGGGAGAGGCATCAACTATTGTATAATATCGTAAATTTCGGGATTGGAGGGAGATGCGGTTTAGTTTGTGCAGAGTTTGTGTGGGGGGTTCGTTGGTTGCGTTTGTGTACATAGGTTAGGTGGTAGGTGAGAGTTCGAATTTAGATATGGTGTATGGTGTCGGGGTTGTTGGTTTTCATTTGTTATGATAACATTAGATTAATATAATAATGAAGAAGTGAGCATGCTCGGGCACTAATCAATAACGATGACTTCAGGAGGATTTTCAGATTGAATGGGGTGGGGCGTCTTTTTTATTTTTATTTTTTAGCTCCGGGAGCAAGTTCACACTCACCCCCGCTGTAGCAGGCGTAAAAGTGTGGGGGTCCAATCGAATATATCTGCCGTTTCGGGATTACTCTATTGTATCTGTTCAGGGCGGGCCAAGAGAGTGGTATAATACCCCATTTATCCGTTGTGTTGGGTTTAATGTCGTCCCTTGACAATAGTGTCTGAACGGAATGCTCGTGTCCATTCTCGGCAGCATACGAGAGTGGTGCTGGACGATCTTGTCTGGTATTATATTCTGGGATTGACATCACCACGTTCCGATAGCATCTCCACGAATTTCTCACGCTGGTTATTGGCAGCCAGGAGAGTGGCGTTCCGGCATAAGTTGGTATAATATCAATCTGTTGTGGATAGGGGAAACAAGGGGAGAAGTAATCTAAAATGTATTATAGGACGGGGTTAATGAAAAAAAGTGATTATATCATACAAGAAAGGAAGGGTCTATAATAGGAAGTTGGAATAAGGACTAATTAAACGCATAAAAGCTTGGAAGAGTGGAAACAAAATAGGAAAATAATACGTCTTCCCGCCGCCTTTATTCCACCTATAAAGGAAACCTAAAATTCTTCACTCGATTGCAGGATTAAATATCCGGGAGATTTCCGGTAATTATACATATTCCCTACATTGAAAAGACATGAAAAAAAAAAAAAAAGCAAGCACTGAGAATTTGAAAGCTTAGGCATAAGGGCTAAGGCAGAAGGAAAAGAATGAGCACGTTAAGGAAAGATGTTATGGGTGGGTCGTAGGCTCCAGGAGCTCGAGGGGGATGTAGAGAGGGAGAGAAAGGGATGATAGAGGGAGTCTGGGGGCATGATACGGGGATCGTAGAGGGCCGTAGTTAAAGACTCGAATAAGGTAAGGAACTCCGGAGCTCGGAGACCGCAAACTAGGTTGGTATTGAAGTTCTCCACGCTAGCAGTAAATTCACTACTCCTTCATGTCCCCTCATAGACGCATACTGGAGTGGTATGTGACCATTTTTGTCTGGCACAGCGGGGTTAACGTCTTCCCGGTCTAAAAGTTGCTTCACCACTGAGTCGTGCCCCGTAATTGCAGCCCACGAAAGTGGTGTATTGCCCTCGTTGTCTGGCTTGTCGGGGTTGACGTCTTGCCGGTCCAAGAGTTGCTTTACCACTGACTCGTGACCTTTCATTGCAGCCCACGAAAGTGGTGTATTGCCCTCATTATCCGGCTTGTCGGGGTTGACGTCTTGCCGGTCCAAGAGTTGCCTAACTACTGACCCGTAGCCTTTCATTGCAGCGCACGAAAGTGGCGTGTTGCCCTCATTATCTGGCTTATCAGGGTTGACGTCTTGCCGGTCCAAGAGTTGCTTTACTACTGACCCGTGGCCTGCTATTGTAGCCCAGGAAAGTGGTGTGTTGCCCTCATTGTCTGGCGTGTTAGGGTTGACATCTTGCCGGTCCAAGAGTTGTTTCACCACTAACCCGTGGCCTTTCACTACAGCCCACCAAAGTGGTGTCTTGTCCTCAATGTCTGGCTTGTTAGGGTTGACGTCTTGCCGGTCTAAGAGTTGTTTTACCACTGACCCGTGGCCTTTCATTGCAGCCCACGAAAGTGGTGTGTTGCCCCCATCGTCTGGCTTGTTAGGGTTGATATCTTGCCGGTCCAAGAGTTGCTTCACCACAGCCTCATGCCCCTCAATTGCGGCCCACGATAGTGGCGTCTTGCCCTCATTGTCTGGCTTGTTGGGGTTGACGTTTTGCCGGTCTAAGAGTTGCTTCACCACTGACTCGTGCCCTTCAATCGCAGCCCAAGAAAGTGGTGTGTTGCCTTCATCATCTGGCTTGTCAGGGTTGACGTCTTGCCGGTCTAAAAGCTGCTTCACCACTGACCCGTGTCCTTTCATTGCAGCCCACGAAAGCGGTGTCTTACCCTCGTTGTCTGGTTTGTCAGGGTTGACGTCTTGCCGGTCTAAGAGTTGCTTTACCACGGGCTCATGCCCTTCAATTGCAGCCACGGAGAGGGGCGTATGGCCGTCATTTCTTGGCCGGTCAGGGTCGACATCTTCCCGTTCTAAAAGTTGCCTTACTACTGACTCATTTCTAAAGGCTGCAGCCATCATGAGGGGTGTGCTGCCCTCGTTGGCTGGCTTGTCGGGGTTGACGTCTTGCCGGTCTAAGAGTTGCCTTACCACTAATTCGTGTCCCTTAGGGCCTTAGATGCAGCACCCCAAAGTGGCGTCTTGCCCTCATTGTCTGGCCTGTTAGAGTTGACATCATGCCGGTCCAAGAGTTGCTTCACAACTGACTCGTGGCCCTCAATTGCAGCCCACCAAAGTGGTGTCTGGCCTTTATTGTCTGGCTTGTTAGGGTTAACATCTTGCCGGTCCAAGAGTTGCTTCACCACTGAATCGTGCCCTTCAATCGCAGCCCATGAAAGTGGTGTAATGCCCCCATTGTCTGGCTTGTTGGGGTTGATATCTTGCTGGTCCAAGAATTGCTTCACTACTGACTCGTGCCCCTTAATTATAGCCAGCATAAGCGGTGTCACGCCCTCGTGATATGGCTTGTTAGGGTTGACGTCTTGCCGGTCCAAGAATTGCTTCACCACTGACTCGTGCCCTTCGATCGCAGCACACGAAAGTGGTGTGCTGCCCTCATCGTCTGGCTGGTCAGGGTTGACATCTTGACGGTCCAAGAGTTGCTTCACCACTGACTCGTGCCCTTTAACTGCAGCTATGGAGAGGGGTGTATGGCCGTGGTTGTCTGGCTGGTTGGGGTTGACGTCTTTTCGGTCTAAAAGTTGCTTCACTACTGACTCGTGCCCCGCAGCTGCAGCCCACCAAAGTAGTGTCTTGCCCTCATTGTCTGGCTTGTCGGGGCTGATGTCTTGCCGGTCCAAGAGTTGTTTCACTACTGGCTCGTGTCCTTCAACTACAGCTACGGAGAGGGGCGTATGGCCATGATGGCACGACTGGTCAGGGTTGACGTCTTGCCGGTCCAAGAGTAGCTTCACCACTGTCTCGTGCCCCGAGCCTGCAGCCAACAAAAGTGGTGTGTGGCCGTCACTGTCTGGCTTGTTGGGGTTGACATCATGCCGGTCCAAGAGTTGCTTCACAACTGACTCGTGGCCCTTCATTGCAGCCCACCCAAGTGATGTCTGGCCATCATTGTCCGGCTTGTTAGGGTTAACATCATGCCGGTCTAAGAGTTGCTTCACAACTGGCTCGTACCCCCCAATTGAAGCCCACCATAGTGGTGTCCTACCATTGTTGTCTGGCTTGTCGGGGTTTACGGTTTCCTGTCTCAGCAATAGCTCCACTGCTCCCCCATATCCCCTCCTCGCAGCCCATGTGAGTGGCGTTACGCCCGCAGAATCTCCCTGGTCGGCATCACTGCTATCCATTCCTAAAAAACGGGCCATCACATCGACAATCCCAAAGAAAGACGCACAGTGTAGTCCACTGAACCCTGAAGAAGTATTGACTTCCCGGAAACCATCTGATTCCAATATTTGCTCAAAAAGTGCGTTAGAAGCTACGTGGTTCTCATAGTTATCCAACAGCTCCGTTGCAAGCAATATCGTGTAGTCCGAAAGTTCTCTCTCTGCATAGGTGCCCCAGTATCGTGAACAATAATTAAGGAAGGGCATACTTGAGAGGTCGGGTTGCGGGTGAGCTGGAAGGGCCTTGGCCTGGTCTGAATTCAGATAAGTCAAGCACGCCTCCGCCATTATCGAATGGGTATGGGTGTAAAGGTTGGGGCGAGTAGAGAGGTACTCGCGGAGTGTCTCGTGGATCAACCGGAAGGTTGAGGCTTCCTTATCCACAGTGACTAGTCCTTGACAACAGGTGAGCAGTGTCTCTGCCGCAGGGACAGTGTTGCTATCGAAGTATGTAGATCCAATCGTTACGGAAAGCGCATGGCACAGTTCATCTATATGCAATGGCCTTTCTGAATAACATATCCACATCAAGGCTGCCAGGGCAAGTTTTGGTTTCTCCCCTTCTTGAGCTCTTATCCGTTCCAGTGTTGCCTCGTATGCATCTTCCAACCCTAACCCATCTCCCATCCCATTCAGCTTATTTCGCCTGCGCTCGATTGTTATTTCTCCCAGGATTGTTTCAACCCTGAGCGAAACTAGTAAGAATCTAGATTCGCGCGTGTCAGTATATGACTTACAAAGGTTTCCTAGGTCGCACGCTACTACATACGATTCCGAGATCTCTTCGGGAATACTCTTCAAAATATCGTCCTCCAAGCTATTATCCATTACCTCCGGGGTTGTGTCCTTCCTCAGTCTTGCGCGCAGATATGTGACTATATCGCCGTCCCTGGGCTTAATCGATACACTTGTTGCTCTTCCACCCAGTCCCCTCTCAATCATACTCCGGATATGTGGCCTTCCCGTCATGAAAATTCGTGTGCTTGACGACCCCTGGAGAATTTGTCCCAATGCATCAAGAACCTCCAGTTGATGCTTTGGAACACACTCGTCGATCGCGTCAACACATATGAATGTGCGTTGTAAAGATGAGGCAGTGGGGAACATTTTCACAATATCAGGAACTTGCAGTCTTCGGCCACCAATCATCTTCTTCTGCCTGCGAAATTTCTGCGTGATTTCCACTGGAATTTCTCCTAACCCACTCAAGAGCTGTTTGAGTAGAGAGCCGAGCATGTTTATTGGAGACTGGTCGTTCCGGGAAGCAAAGTCGAGTAAAAACAGGACACTGCCGTATCTTCCTCCACGGTCTGGTTGCATAAATAGTCTATCACCACAGAACTACCATCGCGACCTGTTAGCAATGATATCCTTTGTTCCACATAAGCGGTCTCGCGTACCAAATGTAGCTCTTGCCGGCCCCCGGGTCACCATAGCAGAACAAAACCGCATGGTCGGGTTCGTCCTTCTTGTTACCATTATACCAGTCTCTGAACTCTTTTGTTTCCAGTAGCCAGCCCCCTATACTATCCACCCGCTGATTGCAAATATCCTGATGTCGCACATGGGGCTCTAAGGGCGA
>Ga0307507_10002911_pt1 | contig 34471 bp, 14 predicted proteins | sample 7_EM_MG_FD_207223 | JGI IMG/M metagenome (GOLD analysis project Ga0307507, IMG submission 207223) | Populus trichocarpa ectomycorrhiza microbial communities from riparian zone in the Pacific Northwest, United States - 7_EM | ecosystem: Host-associated > Plants > Roots > Unclassified | place...
TTTAGCTGCTTCTTCCTCCTAGTCTTTCTCTGTTCCTGACATCTTGTTTATTATATATTGTTTAGGTAAGTAAGGGTAAAGGTAAGGGTGTTTAAAAGGTAAAGATAGGGGAATGGTTAAGGAGGCGGTTAAGGAGGCAGTTAAGGAGATAGTTTAAGTTAATTAAGTAGGGTAAAGTGCTCTGCGCAGTAGTCTTCTAAAATAGATAGAACGAGATATCTAGAAGTTGTTGTAAATACTAAACAAGTACTCCTAAGTAGTTTCTCTTCTTCTCTTTAACTGAAATAGGCTGATACGAAAGGTGGATAAGTATAACTATCTTCCAATCTGCTGTAAAGTAGATAGTATAACTATCTTCTAAGCTACCTGCGTGTTTCCTAATCTGTGCGCGCTCACTAATTAGTGTTGGTATGCTTTAACAACGTGCAGAATATATATATCACAATGATATGTACTATGCGGTGTTGTAGATGGATGTTGTCTTTTTAATACGAAGAAGGGTGAGGAACTTAAGGTTCCTTACCACGCTAGTGCCGTGGTGACACGTGACGGCAACTTGCCTCACGTAACGGCAACTTGCCTCACGTAACGGCAACTTGCCACACGTGGCGGCAATTTGCCTCCTATTGCAATGCAATATATTCTAGCTACAATTAGTTTATTATAGCTAACGGTTACTCCCCTATAATTATAAATACTAAACGCGTCTAATAGGCTTTGTATTTTATTAGATGCCTTCTTAATAGAGGTATTTCTGCTTTATAGTGTAGTATTCACCCATTCTTATTATAGAGGGCCATTGCTAGGTGTGGTTCTGGCAGTCGCGCGCAAGTGCGAACCACTGTCATTTAACATGTGCCTCCCCTGCGATGTAGGCATCTTAGGGGGATTCTCTAGGTATTTTTCGGGGTTCTTTTTGGTTGGTTTTGGTCTTTTTAGGCCGGGTACAGCAAGAGCTCCAGTTTAGATGTTTTTCTCCTTTACCTTATACTATACCTAATATGCATATAAAAGAGTCCTCTACAACTTAATTAGGCTCTGCTATTAATATTAATAATATTAGTAGGGGGTAGTCGGATTACATTCCCTAACGAGATTTTAGATTTTTAGCAATCGCGATCTAAAATCTAAACTTATAAATATAGGGTATCTCTGTTACTATAGTGGCTACTGCAGTAATAGAGGCACCCTAAGCAGTTGGTCTACTACAGCCTAAAATCTTAATTATTAGGAACTTGGGGTGTCTCCGCTACTACAGTAGCAGAGGCACCCTAAGTTCAATACCACGCCAAGCATTACAACTTTCCTGCAGTGACTGAGCAACCCTAAATCTTATTAGGCTAGCTCTAAATTAAAGCAATTATAGAACTTACTATACCACTACGCCGTAAGGACTTTTAGTTGTGATTTTATAAATTTAATTAAAATATAAACCCCTTGCTAAATTTCTATATATAATACTATGCCAGATTATAAGTTTATTTATTATAGAGCCCGCCTTATTTAAAATTAAGCTTATTCTAATTTAGGAAACCCTACACTCTATTATTTTACTACTATATAAAGGGTAAGGCTATTAAGTCTCAATTGGCAGGAGGTGGATTCTGTTTATAGGAGGTGGATATTAAAATAAACGAAACTTTAGAGGTGGATTTTGTATTAACCCCTTAATTTAATTACACTAAGCTGGTCCGAATTTTGGAAGAACTAGCTTAAAAGGATAGAGTGGAAGAAGGAGAAGCTTCATAGCTTCTTTAAACTGGTTAAAATATACTAAAACTACCATTATACGGAGCTTGCTCAGAATGGTAAAAACCTATAAGAAAGATCCTTTGTAGTCTATAAGGATAAGTTAAGCGAGCTACCTAAATTAAAGCCTGAATTGTTAGTAGATAAGTAAAAGAAGGAAAGGTGACTACTGCTAGAGTGCCTATATAGAAAGCGTCACTACTTTAATAAATGCTGGTACATTATAGAGTCGATTCCTTGCCTATTATAGTTTAAACTAAGTAACGAAATTTAGAAGAAGGTGGATAAAAAGATCGCTAATACAACGCTAGAAATTAAGGCTTGTATTAAGCAAATTAAAAAGGATAATTAAGTTAACAAATAGCCAAAGGATAACAACTAGTAGAGCTCTTAAGAGCCCAAAGTAGCCTTCGCGGTTTATTAAAAAGGAACCTATAATCTAGCTTTTAACTATAAGCTTTATGATAGTGTTCTTCTTAATTTAGGAACTACTATATATATTATTAACAATTAAGCCAGATTTATTAGTAATATTAAACCTACGTTAGAGCAAATCTACACGGGCTCGCATATAGAAGAAATTATAGGCTATGGTATAGCTGCAGTTATAATTAACTACCTAAAAGGGAAGAGATAGATATAGCTCTTAGGAGCAGCCTTTATACTAAGCTTCCATATTAACCTAGTATGCCTCTAAAAGCTTAATAATAAGGGAGTCTACTAGAGCAATAAAGAGAACACTCTTTACTACGGCGACAATAAGACGTACGCCTACTGTAACTACCACTATGGTTAGATTACTATTAAATATAATAAGCTAAAGACGAGCGCTTTATAAGAAGCCTTATTTATAACTTAACTATTAAACCAATTATTAAAGCTATTAAAGCAACTATTAAAATAATTATTAAAGCCTCTACCAAATTAAAAGGTGGAAGGACGGCTATAGTACAGTTAACTTAAACACGCAGAAATAAATGCGATTAGGCAATTGCCTAAGAATTTAACTAGGGCAGTTATAAAAGGCCCTATAACAGTTAAAAATAAGTCTTATATAGTTAATAAAGCTTACAAGATAATATTAAAAAGGACACCTATAAGCAAAATTACCAACTAGGGTATTACAGTGAAGCCTTTGGCTCCAAATACCCTAGAGCAGAACAGTTCTATAAAACATTCTAGGGGGGTAAGTATATTAGAGGACAAGGATAAGACTTAAGAAGATATCAGTGGAAGTTAATAGGTGGATTCTGGTGGAAATTAAGATTAAGCGACTAATCAAGAGGAGCTTAATCCTTAAGACGATAACGTAATAGGTCCGCAAGCCTTAAAGGACGATCCTCCACTTAGCCTTCCTACCCTAATTTTAACACCAGAACCTTAATTAAATATTACAACTACTAAGTCCTTAAGTTCCCCAACTAATTGAAAACTATAATTTAAATATATTCTAGATGGAAGTAGACTGGCAGATGCAGGAGAGGAGGTAATTAAGCACCTTCTGTAGTTAGTAATGGGACCAATTTTAACAGGACCAATTTTGAAAGGACCAACAACGGTTAAATCTATAACTTGTGGAGTTAGCAAGGCTTATAAGATTGCATTAAGAAAGCTACTAAATAGACGCCTTAGATAGCAGATATTTTGCAAGAAGAAGCTTAAAATAAGAGCCCTCTATAGTATTCAACTTATAACTAAAAGCGACGCTGAGCTTAACACTAAGCTCTAATATGTTAATATTTATTACCACTGGCTCCGCCAGGAAGTTTGTAAAGAAAGGATTAATATTAAATAGGTCCCTACTGCGGATATGACAGCAGACGGCTTAATAAAGGCTCTACCTCGTTAAAAGCATAAGACGTTTGTTTAGTAGTTAAACCTCATTAATATTAAGGATCTAATTAATTTAATTTAAATGATATTTAGGTAAGGTAACTATATGGAGGATTTTTTTAACTCAACACCAAATTTCTATTATGACTTTTTGGTACTATATAGCAGCACAGAAGGCTCTATGCAGCTGGGGGGGGGGGTGTTAAACTAGATTGGAGTTCCTTACTACCATCTTACTACTGTCTTTAAGACTAAAACCCTATGTCTCACTACCCCACTACTTACCTCGTATGTCTTATTAAAAGTCTTATTGAAAGTCTTATTACCTGTTTCTATTACTAAATAATAACTGCGTCATTATTCTATTTGCAACCTATTTATTACCTATCTGGTGTATATATAGAGGCTCTAGAAGCCCTCTTTAATAAATAGAGTTCTTATACCTAATTGTCCGTTCGACAGGTAACATACTGGGATGCTGGTAGTAGCGACATGGGACAACTACCTTTATAGTAGCTACTATATTCTTTTTTTACCTTTAATACAAAGCCTAGCGCTGTAAATAACTTTATTTAGAAGGCCATAATCTATACTAAATACAATAGTAGTAGTTAAAAGCGCAAGTATTGCCCCTCCTACTAGGTTTGGTGGGGTGCGATGCGACCTATTTTGGTCTTGGCGATTTCTACTGATATTCCGAAAACGGCAACTTCCCTCTTTTCCTCTAGAGATCTCTTTCCAACGGAGAGTTCTCATTCCATAATGGTAAAACCCACCTTAATATTACGCCAATTTCTCCCTTACGATGCAGTCAGCACCGGAAATCTGGTGCTCGACGTCCGGCATCCCGAGCAGGAATTCTTTACTTCGGAAGCAGGGTGCATCTCGGATAAGGACGTCGTAACTCAACACCTAGAAAACTTCAGCTAGTTATGGATCAGACTAAAGGCTCGGGACTCCACGCATACCTAACTACATTCTTTTCGACCTCTTCCAGCAGTCAACGCACGTCGAATATCAATATATCTTCAGCATCATGCATTACACGCCAGCTAAAGAACCCTGGAACGATATTCGAACAGATGTGCGGGTCGAACCGAACGCGCGCTTGGTTAGGGCGTGCGATGCGGAGAAACAAACCCGTCTATATGGTTTCGGGAATCCAAAGCTTGGTGGATACACAAGTCAATGAGAGTGATGAGCGAGTGCTGAAACGACCAATCTTTAATGGGGCTACGCGTACAGCCTCCTGGCGCATCCAGTGGTTAGCGTGTTTCATTAACTTTCCCTTAAACAGCAAAAATACCAAAACTTCTCCTACAAAAAGGCCGTGCGGACGTGGCTGCGCTAACCACCGGAATTGAAGAGACGCTGTAGATTATTCGCCCACGCTCAGTCCACCCAGTCCACCCCAGATTCGGAGGCTTGGCGATGTTTCTCCACTGTCTCTCCGCCAGCCAAGATGTAGTTTATTACTTCGGAGGAATCATTTCGTGGACTCATGTCAAGGGCCGGAGGTCCCTTAGCAATTACGGGTGAGGTGGTTGCATAAAGAAGCGGTTTGTCTCGAAGTGTAGGGTATGCTATGGCCTGTATCCGTCCGTTTCCTGCCTAAAAATATGGTTGATTAAGAATAAAATTATTCTGCGAAGAATCATCATTCATCATGTACGCAAGAGCTGCTCTTACAGCATACTTTGCGGCTCTAGCGGCTGCTGCAATGACGAACATGAATCTCCAGACCACTTTCCCGGCTTCCTCTGGAACTACCAACCTTGCTGCTGTTAAGACAATCGCCGCTGGTGCTACCTTTGATGGAGGGACGAAACAATGGGATCGCAGCCGTAAGTGTTTCCTCAAGACTATAACCAATAATTTGACTGACGGTGTGTGATTCCTACTGCAAGTACATGCAATGAGCAAGCTGAAGGTGACAAATCAGGCGTCGTCTTCCTGCTTCAAGACGGCGCTATGCTACCTAACGTCATCATTGGGCCTAGTAATGGTGAAGGTGAGTCGAAGTCTCTAACTTCATTAAAATATCGAATAAACACGTTGATGAATTGTAAGTGTGCATTGTCTGCACTTGCACGCTCAACAACGTCTGGTGGATCGATGTCTGAAGATGCCCTACTTTCAAGCAGACGTCTGGCACGTCGTATGTCAACGGCGGCGGAGCCAGGGATGCGGATGATAAGGTGCTTTAGCGTAATGGTGGTGGAACTGTTGCTGTTCAGACCTTTTTTGTAAGTTATATTGAGAACAGTGAAGGTCCACGGAGCACGGGGAACGAGAATGCTGACAGGAAAATTGATGGGTTCAAGACGTAGGCAAGTTGTACAGAAGCTGCGGCGATTGCGACACTCAGTATGCGCGGAAGCCCACGTTCAGCAATATCCGTGTCGATGGAGCGTCTGTTGTGGTGGGTGTTAATGGAAACGAGCGTGGTATGTTACGATGCTCCCTAGAAGAATGACTCGGCATGTTTTCGAAATGATGCTAATGCTGTGCTCCGATTTTACAGATACTACCACAGTCTCCAATTCCTGCATCCTTGATAGTGCCATATACTGGCTTTACGAGGGCAACGACAATGGTGACGAGCCAACAAAGACAGCGAGCGCTCCAGACAGCAAGGTTTGCGCGACCAACTCAGAAGACGAGCGGGTGCTAGATGTGATTGCGTTGCTTTCCCGTGTTAACGTTTTGCATGTCTCTCGCGGTATATCCCTTTCGCTGGTGTATTTCGTCTTGCTGCTATCGATAAGAGCTGGCCAACAGAATCAATAGGACCAAGGCTCCGTGATCATATGCGTACTTTTGATTCTGGCGTTCGCGCACGGTCCGCCTCTCGTAGGACACCACCAGCGGAAGGGATATTTGCGTATTCCTTACCTCCATGGATGAACTCCGACTGCTGTGGAAATGTCTGTGGTTGAGTGCGACCCCTGGCCATAGTCTTCTGTTTGGGAGAACCTGCCAGCTTTGCACTTCGCCTGGTTCACCCGTTCAACCTCGGGTCCGTTTGGATTCGGGTTTGTCCACGGCCGAGATGGTATCCTTTAACCCGCTGATTAACGTACTACGTTATCGATAAGACTTCGGCCAATGAAGAGCCCTAGATTATTGGCCATAATTCACTGCTGGCACCGATACGAACCAATACGAACCGATAAAATATCGGCTATCGGAAATATATCGGCAATATAATATTTGCCAGTATTGGTTCCTTTTTGGGACTAGTGGCTACCCCCCATAAGGCCGCTAAAGTTATGGGGGTTCTGTCGCCTAAGTAACGAGATTTTAGGCGGTCTATCCCTTCGTGCGGCAAAAGTCACTTTTCGTATTGGGCGCTTTTGATGCTTTTGCTTGAGCTAGCATGCTGCAGGCACCCTAGCTAGCGCGATTTTTTTAGCAAGCCCCACCAAAACACGTTCGATATTGCGATGCCGATAAAGTGTTGCAGAAGGCACCACTAAAGCCGCTAATATATATATATTTTTAAGGAAGTTAAGCAAAAAGTCGTGATATATGACGCCATGTCTGTAGGTTTCTGCCCTTCCTCTGTCGAAATAGGACTCCTAGGCTTGAGGTTCTTTTAGAGGCCTTAGAGGCCTTAGAGGCTTCGGAGCCGAAGACATATAACGTTTTTTAGGCGGTATAAGGACGATATTTTCCTAATAATTTAAGATTAAATAGATAGCGACAATATTGAAGCTTTTTAATTAACTATACTAAATATTATATAGGCTTCCTGGCCACGTCGCTGCTGTTTACTGCAATATTTAAGCGTTAAAAACTTAATGAGGCGCCAGTACCCCTACCCGAGTAACCGCACTAACCAGAGGCTTCAACACCAAGCTATATACGGTATAGGGCCTCTGGATAGGCTTATGGGCTTGCATATACGAAAAGCGCAAGAAACGGTTGCCATATAAAGGGATGCCCCTAGACCTGCTAAATGCCCCTAAAAAAATGCCCCTAAAAGAGGCCCAAACCCTTAGCAACCTTATGGGCACCCTATGGGGAGAAGACCGCTAGCTCCGTCCTCCGTACGCCTACCCCTCCCTCCTACAGTATTAAAAATAAGAGATAATTTAAAAACCTTAATCTCTTAAATTCTAGAAGATATATTATACAATATTATATAGATAGAAGATAACCTTTAGGTGTAGTATAAAATTTTAATGTGCTAAGAAATATTGCAATATTATCGGAATATCGGCAATATTGGCAATACCGATATTTTATCGGTTCGTATCGGATAAGATTTTATCGGTACCAGCACTGCGGCCATGATGAGGAAATTATGCACAGACCATAATCTTATCGATAATGTAGGACGCTAGCGGGTTGAGGAATAAGAAACAATCCCAGGCCATTCTCGATGGGATTTGACCCAGGTACCAGAATGGAGTTTGCGGTGGCTTTGCATTGCCTGGGATTATATCATCATCCAAGTTCTAGTGAAGTGCAGAGCTGAACATATCGTGGGTTTTATTTTGAAATCCATGGCTCGCGCAGTCGTTTCAGATTTGGCGGAGTAGCGTGCGCAAGTGCTCCATGCAATGTGAGAATAGATAACTCATATTTGTAGGGACAGAACTTGTAGTTCAAATGGGGTTCGACTGATTATAACTGATGATGACTACCCTTGTCAAGATAGTATTCAGACATTACAGACCTGGTGTATTGCTGGCGCCGTCGCCGGCATAGCCTCATGCTGCAAGATCCAATTGCGGCACTGGTTATACCTCTTACGTCCATATGGCGGAGCTTATTTCGATTCATAAAAGTCTCATGTCCCCGTGGCAAGGCATAGGAGTACGTAAGCAGAAGCACCAGCCATCACGAGAACGGGTCATGAGGTCCGCTAGCCGAAAGCAAGTCTTGAAGTGCCTCTGAGAGAAGAAAGAGATTGGGCAGCTGGTTAGGCTTCGGAGAGACATGCAGCTTGGTCGATGCGTCTCGGAACAGTCGGTGAGGTTGTTATCAATGAAATCGCCGTTGCGGCATTTCTGGGGTTCATTAATTATGGGCGGCCAATGGCGGAGCTGGCTGACTTCAGAAATGTAACGCCTGCCAAGTCCCGATCCGCTAAGCCGTATTCGGGACCATCAGTCAGGATCATGAAAGCGCTGATGATGCTGAGCTTTGCAGCTCAGCGAGTGACTCTCCTCCCGTCTTTCCCTCCTAACACACCTCAGCCATTGCGTGCTGAATGTCATTTCTTTTCCATTTCCTACCTTTTTAATGGTCTTCTTCCTGTGTTGCTAGCTTCAACATGCTGCGCATCACTCTTCGAAAATGTAGCAGCCGTCTTGCCACCGGTAGCTGTGGCGCCCGGTCAAGCCTCTTTACTTTTTCGAACGCATCGTCAAATGTATTGCTTGTCTCAAAATGCAGAGCTCTTGCTCTTGCGCCTCGGTTCCAGCAGCGGAGAAGCTATGCTCTTGCCGCTGAAGAAACAGACAAGGGAGTGGTATAGTCTCCTTTTGCACAGTGGCAAGACTTTTCGAACGATTAACGAAAGGCTAACGTCTTTTATAGGACCCCAACGACTCCTTCCTCCAGGGTAATACCGCAAACTATGTTGACGAGATGTACATGCAATGGAAATGCGACCCCGCGAGCGTCCACGTCTCGTGGCAGATTTACTTCCGCAACATGGAACAAGGCGATATGCCAGTCTCCCAGGCCTTCCAACCTCCTCCTACAATCATCCCTGCACCACATGGCGGGATGGGCCCTAGTTTGACTCCGGGATTGGGAATGGTCCCTGGCCAAGGATCTGATGTGATGAACCACTTGAAAGTCCAGCTGCTTGTGCGCGCATACCAAGCTCGAGGACATCACAAGGCGAAGATCGATCCATTGGGAATTCGTACGGGAGCAGAACAGTTTGGATACAGCAAACCACGGGAATTGGAGCTTTCCCACTACCAGTTCACGGAGAAAGACCTTGATCAGGAATTTACCCTAGGACCCGGTATTCTGCCACGTTTCAAGAGCGAAACACGCGAGAAAATGACATTGAGGGAAATCATTGCTGCATGCGAACGTTTATACTGCGGCTCGTACGGTATCGAATATATTCACATTCCAGACAGAGAGCAGTGCGATTGGCTTCGTGAGCGCATTGAGATTCCTCAGCCTTACAGATACTCAGTAGACGAGAAGCGTCGGATCCTTGATCGTTTAATATGGGGGACTAGCTTTGAAGCTTTCCTGGCTACGAAATATCCGAATGACAAGCGTTTCGGTCTAGAAGGCGGCGAGAGCTTGATTCCTGGCATGAAGGCTCTCATTGACCGAAGCGTGGACTATGGCGTTAAAGATATAGTTATCGGCATGTCCCATCGTGGCCGTCTCAACGTGCTCAGTAACGTCGTTCGAAAGCCAAACGAGTCTATTTTTAGCGAATTCGCGGGGACCGCCGATCCCTCGGATGAGGGGTCCGGTGATGTGAAGTATCATTTGGGTATGAACTTCGAGCGTCCCACGCCTTCTGGGAAGCGTGTCCAGCTTTCTCTCGTCGCCAATCCTTCGCATTTAGAAGCCGAGGACCCGGTTGTGTTGGGCAAAACTAGAGCCATTCTCCATTACAACAATGACGAAAAGGAAGCAAGGACTGCAATGGGTGTTCTTCTTCACGGTGATGCTGCGTTTGCTGGCCAGGGCGTTGTGTACGAGACTATGGGTTTCCATTCGCTACCGTCATATCATACTGGAGGCACCATCCACATTGTCCTTAATAACCAGATCGGCTTTACTACTGACCCTCGCTTTGCGCGTTCGACACCTTATTGCTCAGATATTGCGAAGGCCATCGATGCTCCAGTTTTCCATGTCAACGGTGATGACGTAGAGGCATTCAACTTCGTCTGCCAACTTGCAGCTGATTACCGAGCGGAATTCAAGAAAGACGTAGTCATCGACATGGTGTGCTACCGGAAACAAGGCCATAACGAGACTGATCAGCCATTTTTCACTCAGCCGCTCATGTACAAGAGAATTGCCGAACATCCACCAGCTCTGGATAAGTATATTGACCAGCTCTTGAAAGAAAAGACTTTTACTAAGGAAGACATTGAAGAGCACAAGTCTTGGGTATGGGGCATGCTTGAGGAAAGTTTCACTCGCAGCAAAGACTACCAACCAACAGCCAAAGAATGGCTGACTTCCGCATGGAACGGATTTAAATCACCGAAGGAACTCGCAACTGAGGTCCTGCCGCATCTTCCAACCGCAGTTGAAGCGGACACCTTGAAGCACATTGCCGAAAAAATTGGCAACCCACCGGGAGACTTCAATGTTCACCGAAACCTCAAACGTATCCTTGCCGGCCGAACAAAAACCGTCACAGAAGGTAAGAATATCGACATGTCAACGGCGGAAGCTTTGGCTTTCGGCACGCTGGCTATAGATGGCCACCACGTCAGGGTTTCTGGTCAAGATGTAGAACGTGGTACTTTCTCCCAGCGTCATGCCGTCCTGCATGATCAAGAAAATGAAAAAACCTACACGCCTCTACAACATCTAAGCCCTGATCAAGCGACTTTCGTTATTGCAAACTCATCTCTTAGCGAGTTTGGAGTGTGAGTATCAGAGCCAGGTCGAAACACATCTCGATAGCTAACACACTATAGTCTCGGGTTTGAATATGGCTACTCACTATCATCACCAAACGCTTTGGTAATGTGGGAAGCACAGTTCGGTGACTTTGCCAACAACGCACAATGCATCATTGATCAATTTGTTGCATCTGGTGAGGTCAAGTGGCTGCAACGTACTGGACTAGTTATGAGCCTGCCGCATGGGTACGACGGCCAAGGCCCAGAACACTCCTCAGGAAGGATGGAACGATACCTGCAGTTGTGTAACGAGGATCCAAGAATATTCCCATCGCCCGAAAAACTTGATCGCCAGCACCAGGACTGCAACATGCAAATCGCCAATCTAACCAAACCGTCCAATCTGTTCCACATCCTCAGACGTCAAATGAACAGGCAATTTAGGAAACGTAAGTTTTCTCTATTGTTCGACTGCCATTTAGGTCTATTCTAACACGATTCACAGCTCTTGTCCTCTTCTTCTCTAAGAGTCTGTTAAGGCATCCAATGGCACGTTCCGACATTAAAGAATTCACGGGTGAATCCCACTTCCAATGGTTGATACCTGATCCCGGCCATGAAACCGGCGAGATCGAGTCTCCGGAGAATATCTCCAGAGTCATCCTCTGCACTGGCCAAATTTATGCCGCTCTCCACAAACACCGTGCCACCAAGGAGCTGGAAGATGTGGCCATTACACGTATCGAGCAACTCCACCCATTCCCCTGGCAGCAACTGAGGAAGAACCTCGACTCGTACCCGAACGCACAGAACATTATCTGGTGCCAAGAAGAGCCCCTAAATGCTGGCGCATGGAGTTTCACTCAGCCACGCATTGAGACACTGCTGAACGAGACTGAGCACCATAACCGCCGCCATGTGATGTATGCAGGTCGTAATCCAAGCGCGAGTGTGGCAACGGGTTTGAAGAGCGCTCATCAGAAAGAAGAGAAGGATCTGCTTGAGATGGCGTTTACCGTCAAGCAGGATAAGCTCAAGGGAGAGTAAATGACTGGAATGGACTTGGATGTGCCTTGGTGAAGAAAAAATGCTTTTCTGTATCAAAACTTAGAGCTGTTGGGCTAGTGGTTGCCTTTCTTTGCATTTGTACTTTACGTGTGTTGTAGTTTTATATTTTAGATCTATGACTACCATACTGTAGCTCTTTTGCCTAGGAAGTGGCGGATGATTGACTTGGAGTCTGGCAGCTGCAGCGGGCGGAGCTGACAAAACAAGACCGCCACCAGCATAGCGTGTGATCGGAAGCCTCACTTTTGTCGACTTTTAACGGCAAGATTTCGCGATCAACGAACCCATTCCATCCATTTGGATCAAATATCTTATCTCAACCTATTTCCGAGCTCTCATTAGAGGTTGGTGATCAAGCGATAGGTTCACAAGACTCCGCTCCGCCTAGCGCCGAGCCTCTTGATTCCTCAACCAATAACGGCGCGTCTACGTATTTCGCTCAACGCGCCTCAGCCCAGGCCTGGCCCACCATCCCTCCAAGTTACATCTCTCCCGGTTGAGGATGTCAGAAGCCTCTACTTCTTACAAGAAGCAAGATGGCAAACTCTCGGTGGCTAAGGACGGGAAAACCGTGTCTTGGAAACCAGCTGCACCATCAACTCCGCCGCTGACAATAGCGGTTTCTGAGATCACAAGTACGACCCTGCTCACCTCTACTGGCCAGCCCGAATGGGCTTCATAAACATTCTTATATGTAAATTAGCTAATCCGTTTCTACCGTAGATCTCCAGCAAACTCCCGAAAAGAGTGCCAAAGTTTCCATCAAAATCGTCGTTCAGCGACCCTCCACAGCTGCCGCTGAGAACCACACTTTCACATTCACATCAACTACTTCTGCTCGAACTGAACAATCCACTATAACAGGCTTGCTTCGAAAAGCAATCGAGGCTGCTAGGGCTCAGAATGGAAACACGCCTGCTCCTGCAGACGATGGGGGTGGCCAATCGGCTGCCATGGCAATAGCCCAAGCAGTCTCTGCAGGCGCCAGAGCTGAAGATAGCATGTTCGATGATGCCCGATTAATGTCAAATACGGAACTCCAAAAATCACTCCTCAATGCAAACCCTGCTCTTAGGCAGAGGTTTGATCAAGCCCTCCGCGAGAAGCCAGAAACAATCACAATCTCACAATTTTCAACACAATTCTGGGCATCAAGGGTGCATTTATTACGAGCACACGCGGTCGAGAAGAGCCAGAGCCAGGGAACATACAACGTCCTCTCGGAGGTTAAGCCAAAAAATGTTGACGGCACCACAAGACTCAACCTAAGCAAAGAACAGATCCAGCTCATATTCAATCAGCACCCGTTAGTTAAGCGAGTCTATAACGAGAATGTCCCTCAACTAAGTGAGATGGAGTTCTGGTCTCGATTCTTTGTCTGCCGCCTCTTTAAGAAATTGAAAGGAGAGAAAATCACCGAGACAGACGCTACCGACCCTAAACTCGATCGCTACCTAAAATTTGATGAGGAGGCTGACCGGACTCGGCAATTGATCATGGCTCATGTGCCCCATTTCATCGACCTTGAAGGCAATGAACAGAATCACAGTCAGCGCCTGGGCAACAGACCCGACTGGACCATGCAGCCAAACTCTCACGAAAAAGTGCCCATCTTGCGAGTGCTCAATAGCATGAGTGAGAAGATGTTGGCTGATGTCACCCCCAGTGGCGTCGGCCCACATGCGCCTTCTGGGATGGACGAAGACACTTACAAGGAACTACAACTGCGAGATCTTCAGCGGCATGTCGATGATAATCGGGTTATGTTGAAAATCAAAGACCAGGGACGCTTTTTCTTAGGACAAAGCGGAACTGTTTCAAGCAGTGCCTCGCTGTACGCTAAACATACGCCTGGTCAAGTGCTGTCTAAACTCCAGAATGACTTGGAGTCCATTTCAAACGAGCAAAATCCCTCGGGAAGTTTGAATCTAGAGAGCGCAATCGGTGTTCAAGAAGACAGCGATAGCGAGGAAGATAATGACGGTCCCAAAAAGAAGCGGCGTGTTGGGGGCAAGGCTAGTCGGAACGCAGCCACAACGCAGATTATGGGAGCTATCAGACAACGCCACTTGTACACGGATGATTGCTCAACATCAAACTCTGCTCCCGCCGTGCAAGCATCCAAATTCGGCCTTGCAAGTGGTGTGTTCGACTCACTTGCCATGACCCACAATACCACGGTCGAATTCCTACACTACTTCTGGACTGTGTTCCTCTCGGGTGATCCTGATCGTGCAGTTGAGGTTCAGAAATTAGTGGAGACATTAGACAAGTCTCTCGATAGGATCGCGGCTGTGGCCGAGAGCGCTGAGAAGGAGCGGGTTGTTAGAGTAGAAAAGGCAAAGAAGCAAGTAGAGGACTACATTCAGCGGACGGGGAAGAGGAGGAAATTTGACACCAACAGTATCAAGGGCGGTGCCAAAGCCGTCAATAACATGACGGTGCCGATTGTCAGGGCAATCAAGGCGGCCACGGATCAGTACAGACGTGCATATGAAACACAAATGGCCCAGATAGCCCAGCTCCAGACCATGCAATAAAGTATGGAAATATCTCCAAGCGTCTAGATCTTGTATTGCTGATGGACGGCGGGACTAGTGGGTAGGACAAGTTATGCAGTCGATCGTGGACAAGTTCTTAGACAGTGAGCAAAACAATCATAGTATGCATAAGAGCTTCACGACCCTAGCGCTTGGCTACAGCAGTGGACGGTCAGAGGAGTAGCGTTGATGATATAGGCTACCTTTGGTGCGCAATACTTTAGGGCTTGTATAGATATGGCGCGTCGTGATGTTGAAATAGCGAGAGATATACGGGGACAAAGTGACCATACATAAAGTCCACTTCTGTTTTCAGGCATGAGTTACGCAGGGATATGACGTGAGCCATAAGTAAGCAACTTGAGCCGCGCCTGAGCAGGACTGAGCTCGCCCTGAGCCAGCTCGATTCAGCGTGATTGTGCCTGATGGAAGCTTGACTAAGTTACTTGTCGCGTTATTGACATGAACCCCCATATGCGTCTGCTTATGCTCACGGGCCTGAAAATAGTCTTCCCCCCTTTCTTCCTTTTTGAAGCTATCCTCGCAGCTGTTCATTCTTGAGGTTCTCCTTTTAAGGCTGCCCTTCCTTCGAGGCTGTCCCTTCTCAGTGGCTGTCCTCTACTAAGGGCCATCCGCCATGGTTGGCCATCCTCTCACAGCGGCGGTCCTCCTACAGCGGCCATTCTCTGCTAGTAGCCATCCCTTCTCAGTGGCCACCCTCTGTCAGCGGCCATCCGCCTTGCTCGCGTATCCGCCCTACCCGGCCATCCCCTCTCTGCGGCCCATCCACGGGTACCAAATGAATACATATTCTCATCTTCTATTGTGGTTTTTAGTTTTGATAGCTACATGCAACTAGGTCCAATCATTATCAAAGCAAAAAATTGATTTAATGTGAGGAGTTTAATACTTGAATGTCCTGCTTATTATCAAAACGCTTCATAAAGCCTCTTAGTGTCCTAGATGTTATTAAAATGTACCGAAATTTCCAAACAATAGGCAACAGCCCGCCTCATAATCAGTTGACTATCAGCATCTGGCACAGGGTATCCCTTAGCAGAACTGCCTTGAGGCCCAAGCTGTCAATTGGGCACAGTTTGCAAACGTGGGCCCGAAAGGCTGAAGGATCAGAGCCAATAAGCCGAGTCGCTAGTCACTGGTGAAAGCTATATCTCATCTTTCCCTCTGCAGAGATACATGGCGCCAATCCGGAGCTGGAAGGCTTCTCAGTGTAATTTACAGGATTGAATTCATCCGCGAATGGATGCTATTGATTGCTCAATGGAATGCTTACGACGACTGATAATGCATCATGTCATGATGTGCTGGCAACGCCTTGCGCCCAAGAGCCTTACCATGGGAGCTATCTGGCACTGACTATATATATACATATGCCCAGTCCTTTGGAAACAGTTTCTTATCTGCTCTACACCCTAAGTCACTTTGCTCTACTTAGCTATAGTATCGAGCTTCAGTATCAGCGACGACGATTTGTACCTAAACTTCCCTAATCTATTAATCACACACACACTCTCTCCTCCACCTTCTCGAGTCAACCTGAGGTAAGCTGTTTCATTTCTCGTGCTGTGCGAACAATTTAAGATAAGTGCCAAACTCTGTGACTGTTTGACATGGAAAGGAGACAAGACCACCCTTTAGATATGAATCAGCTAACGGCGTACTCTAGAAAGAGCGCATACACACCTTCTGGAGACGAATGATCCCTGAACAGCGCGAAGGGGCCTGAAATTGGGCCCAAACAGCTCACATCGATGCGAAAATCCTAAGACTGACCGGTCCCATTTTCGGGCCACAAAGGGGTCAATTGACTATCACATTACTAGCCAATGGCAGTCTCTCTTTACAATGTCTATACGTGAGCTTCGTAACGACCAAACGTGCACCATAATTGTTGGGCCAGAATGTAACGAGATGGTTGCGCAATCAAAGACTCTCAAGTCCTCATGAAGGAGTACAGGATCCACCGCTACCAAGCACCACCTCATAGACTCTGGCAAATCGCTTTGACGAGGCACATTCAAACGCGCCGGAGCTGCGCAATCCGGGTGATCTATGAGCGTGAGACAATCTCCAACATCTGCTAAGGACTCCAAAGCCATTGGACTATCCGACCGGTCCGAAAGGATTAGTCCTCATCCTCGAACGGCACGTTGTCATAAACATTGGTTGCCAGCCATTCGATGTCAGACCGTGAAAGTGGAAGCCGCCAGTACCCATGCATTACAAAGCTTGCCCATCCATATAATGGCTGGTCCGGAGCCTTGCACATCTTGACAACTGCCGTTTGCAATGCCTCAGCGACATCCACAAAGCATATGGCCTCGTTCGGATCCACTTCATCGTGCAGCTTTTCGCACTGCTCAAGGAAGGCCTGGAAAAAGAACTTGGAGAATGCCGAACCATCACCATCCGCTATACTCCACAATGTCGAAATCGTGGAGCTAGCGCCTGAATACAGCAATGCGGGAACGAGCCCCATCACCTCGTCTCCCGGCTTCACCTCAGTCAGCCCACCCTGACAGGCCACTAGATTGATGTGTGTCCCCGGCAAAAGACGCATGTTGAAGACTTCGCGCGCCGTGAGCTTGTAGTCTTGCGGCGCCGCAGCAACCAGCCCCGGATCCAGCTCGGGAAAGCGCACGTTGTGGTCCAGTGGGTCTTTTGAATCCCACTCACAGTGCGTATGCACATGTAACAACCGCGATTTGGCGGCCTTTCTTAGAAAGTCCTGCTTGGAGGCGTCCGCATCTAGCATCGCTGGCGCGTTGAACCATCTAGCGAGATCCGTGATGCACGCGTGGCCTTTGGTGTAGTCTCCCCCTTGCCCGCTTCTCTTGTACTCTGCGTGAGCCTTGGAAATGCCAGCTATGAATTGTGGTCGCATTGGAGCTGGAGAAACTCGCGCTTGCTCTGTTGCAGAAGCACACGAGCGGAGGAGCGAATGACTGTGGCTGTACACGACTCGATTGCGCTCAATGAGCACTTGGACGCCTTCATTGCTGCTGCCATGCAAGAACAATGCGTGCAAGGGCAGTTTGTGCAGAGTAGTCGACGGACAGAGTACAAGAATGTCTTCCGGCTTAGTGTGCTTAGCAAGGGGCGCGATCAGGCCACCCAACTCGCTGTCGAACTCTGGCCGGGCAATATCCCGGGTGAGACGCCTGGATTGGAGGTACTGGATGCGCCAGTTTTCCACAGCTTCCATGGTAGTTGGTAGTATGTCCATGGTGGGTTGAGAGTTGGCTCGTGCTGTGAAGAGGAGCAGATTCCCTTTGTCACCACGATACGAGGGAGTCATGTAGAACCAGTCCACCAATACGATAGGAGATCCAACCTCGGCCTCAATCGCAGCAATGTCAGACAAGCCAAGGGGTGTTCCTTCGCGAAGATTGATCAAGCGCCGGAGAAGATCGTCGTCCTTCATGCTGCTCAAGTGCTTGTCTAATCGCCGGCGAAGATCGAACTTTGTACCGTACTTTGCACCGGCTATTTCTTTCTCCAAACGAACCATCTCCTCATACTTGGAGCGACTCTCCGCCGAGGCCATAATCTGGTCCTTCAAACCTGCCGGGTCGGTGTTTCCGATGCCGATGGTCCTGGACAAAGATCGCGCCTTGTATCTTTGGACCCACGACCACATTCGTTGAACAGCTCCATCTGTGATCTTAACGGTTGCCGTGAGGTGCAAGCTGATGGCGAGGTGTACGTTCCAGAAACTGCTATGATACCTTGCAACCCTCTGTCTCTCGTCAACACCTCGGACGCCACCACTCCAAGAAGCTTCCAGTTCTATGGCTGTATGTATTTTATCGGCTTCGATGGCGCTGGCAAGCCCAAGACGCCGAAACTCTTCAGCATCGCCCTGTGCCGCAATCGATGCGGTAACTTCTTTTTCTTTCTGTTGTTGTTGTAGTTGCGGAACAGACTGTTGAGCATCTGCATCCGCTTTGTTCCATGCTCGCTCTAACCGTCGGATCTTGAGGAGGCAAATGCTCGCCATGGTCTGATGCTGTATGGCAATTTGCTTTCTTTGAGATGTTTTCCCCAGTTCTTCGATCGATTGTTTGCAATGCTCTTCAGCCTGCAGCAGCATTTTGTAAACAGTCGGATCGTCAAGTGTGGAAATGTCTTGCAGTCTTGCCGCAAACATCAAAGACAGCTCGGCCAACCACACGCCCTTTTTCACACGACAGATTTCGCGCATTTGCCCAGGTAATGTTGGATAGAGCTCAAGGAGAAAGTTTATATCCTTGATTTGCAGCTCCCATTCCTTTATGTGTCCAAAGTGGAACTGGCGGGTGTCTCGTAGGATTAACAAACAAAACAACCGCTGGTTGCGCTGGCCTTTGGGAGGTTTGCTAAGCCAGTTGCTGATGAGGGCGCATCTGTTTTCTTGCGGAGTCTCAGACCCCATATAGGGAGGAAAGAGATGCAAGTCGACAGCTGCACGACACTGGCTCTTGACCTCGTCTTTGTCCGTCGCTTCCTCGGCACCGCAGAGGCGTTCCAGCTGCAGGTCTTGCACACCTAGAATTCTTTGGACATCCTCCATGGCCCATCGTTCGGCAACGACATCTTCGAGCGCCCAGTCGACGAGTAGCTCCACAACACGTTCTCTTCTCTTCTCCTGGTCGCCCACTATATTGGCCCATGGCACCCAAAAAGACACCACTTCATCGTCCTCGGAGTCGTACTCGTGCGAACCATTTGCTCCAGACCTAGGCGCGATTATGTTGCTACCACTCAAGTGTAACCAGTTCCCTAGTGCAGATGCAGATCCCTCAGAGCTGTATTTGTCGGCAACCTCAGTTGCCTGTTTGGCTTCTTCGGGCCGCTGCAAGCTACCAAGCAATATAGCCTGCCGTCGATGCAATTGCTCGAGCTCGTTAGGACATTTAAAGTGAGGGTACGTATTCAGGAAACCTTCAATCCACTCCAAGGACTTTAGAACGTCAATCCCGGTCGTAGATGCTATCGAAAGGAGCGTGTTGCGATTCCAGATCAAGTCACTGAGATCTTCTGATACCGTTTCGTCGAAATGCCGAAGCTTTTCATGCAAGGCAAAGAACTTTTCCAGATACTCAATGCTCCCTGTGCTCTGGTACAGCGCCAATGCTGATTCTGAAGCAGCTGAGATTGCAGATCCAGCTTTGCCGCTGCCCATTCGCTCCATGTCGGTAGTGAAATGCTCGGCCGCTTGCAACTTGGTTTTGTGGTCATCAATCAACTTTAGCCTTTCGAATCGCAAGCTGGTGCAATGTGGCACTTCACTCTTGCTGACAATTTTGACCTCGCTGCACCACCGGCCAATTGCGGCTTCCGAGTTGTCCAGCTCTTCTTCCGCACGCTTCAAATCGAAGAGCTGGACGTACGTGGTTGCCCATTGTAACCTGACAACGGCATCGACCAAGTCCTTTCCACGACAGGCCGGAAGCTCGGAAAGACTGGCCAGAAATTCTTCCGCTGCGGGTGCGCGGTTCTTGAGCGGAATACGATTGAATTCGACACGGAACAGGCCATTGGCTTCCATGAACATTCCTCGTTTGACGAGTGAGCGCCGAAGATCGGTGAGACCAGTCCAAGCTGTGGGAGGTTCCGAAGCCGCCCGTTCAGAGTTGGGTACTGGAACATGCTCTGCCCTGGAGTTTTCGTATTTGGAACTTAAGCGAAGAAATAGGTATGTCATTACATATCGGCGGATGCAGCTAATCTAGCAACAGGTGTTAGAGATCTCAATCATCGACGGACAAGCACTCGAACCTGGATATCGCTGTACTCCGCTACAGGTACGTCTTGGAGCCACAATCTCGTTCGTTCTACTTCCCAAGCGGCAGATTTGAGGTCTCCACGGTGTCTGACTCCAAGCATCGCCTTCGTCAACGCTAGCAGTCGGTGCTCGGGCAGATCGAGGTCTGCAGATTTCTCTTTCAGGACATTCAGGACTGAATCGAGAATTCTCCAAGCTTTTCCCCAACGGGCGTTTTCCAACTCCAGGTCTGCGTGTTCAATACTGACAACTGGCACATTTTCCAGCGGTTTCAATTCCACCTGGAAGATTGACCTTGCAGCATCAACTTGTCCAGTATGCTTAAGCCAGATTGCACGTTCGAGGTGGGCAGCTGCTTCGGAAGAAAGTGAGTTGTACAGCGATTTGTTGACTCCCCAGTAGATTGGAGATAGCATTCTGAATTTGGAGACTGCTGATGGGTCTGATCGATGGTGGCCAGCTTCAAGGCAGAAGCGTTAAATAGTATCGCGGCAAGTCGCTGCGTTAATTCTTGGCGCAGAAAATGCTCTTGCGCTTGTTTGCGCGTTGGTAGGTTGGGCTGACCTGCACTGTGAGCATCTCTCAACGCTCATAGGGTGCCGGAACGTATGCTCAAGGTAAGCCAGCTGCACACTGCTTTCTTCATTCACCCTAACTTCGCCGCTTTCTGATCACATCGTCTTTCGAGTGCCTTGCCTGACCCAGCAAGATTTTGTAAAACACATCCGAGATCTGAGAACGTTAAAGAACCAATGAATTGGCTCCAAGTTGTCAGCTCCTGAGCGGGAAGACGCCATATGGTTGCATATGGCTGCGCATGGCTGCACATGGCTGCAGCAGACCGGCCTAGAGGGTGTAAGGGCAGAATGCAGTTTCAGCCTCCAATATTTCGTGCCTCATTTTGATAATTCTAAATATAGCTTCGGTCCTCACGACTCTTATTCTCAAATACTGGTTAGTTCAACTTGTTGTAAAATACATCATTCTTGTCCCAGTTTCCGAAAATTTTCACTCCATGAGTTTCAATCATGGCTACCACGCCGCCCCTAACATTTGAAGCGAACGTAGAGGCCAAGGAACCGCTCACCGTCAGTGTTACCGAGATCCCCGCGCAAAATCCCCACTCCGAAGGTATCGAGCCGGACAAGTCCTTAGTCCAGTCGTTCACTTTTTCGATTGAAGATGATGAGTCTGAGCTCTCGTCTAGTTATACCAATGAGGAGGAGGATCTTTCGGTTCCACGCGAAATAATCTCATCCGCCATCTCTTCCACTATTCTGCAGTCCGAATGTCGGCGACCCATCATCGCAGGCACTTATAACGACGAACCTGCATTCTTGCTGAAACTCCAGTTCCAATTTATTGTTCCGGGTAGTGACCATAGCTGGCTCAGCAGGATTCGCTCTGCTACAATCAGCGTTATTTTGGAGGACGCTCCAGCCGAAGCCGAACTCGCGGATCAACCGAAACTAAAGAGAAAAGGTGCTCGTCAGCACCGGGAAAAGAATCATCCTTCGATCCCGCGGGCATACCCCGGCCCTGAAGGCTGGGAAGGACCTATTTCCACCGAAATCGTGTCTACCAAGTTCAGCACAGGCCTCCAAGCCAGGTGGCAGGGCATCAGTGCTAACACACACTGGAACCAGACTCGTTCGAAAGATGAGAAGGGCACTGTTACAGTGAAGACCATGATCACCGGCCAGCGGCGAAATCAGCTGCTCGTCGCTGTCAAGGAAAACCCTGTTGACGCTTATGGCATTCCATCGTTTTTGGTGGTGCCCCTCGTTGTTACTCATACTTCTCGCCGCTTCAGCATGCGTGTCAATGTCCGGGCAACGTATGGTTTCTGGCGTGGCAAGCTAGCAGAGATGGTTCCAATCTTGGGACGCACAGATGAACCTTTGTTTTTTGACCCAAAGGTCCTGGCCCAGAAGATGGAGTCGAAGGAAAAAGGCGTTGGCGGCATCAACGTCGTTGAGGGGGTTAAGTCATTGGATAATATCGATTTGCGCCTGCATACGTCTTTACGCAGTGCACTTTGAATTAAGAGGGCACGAAACAAGCAAATCATGTGAATAGCTCCAAATCATTTGTCTTCATATCGCAAAAGCAACGGATGGCGAGGCCTGATCATCGAGGGTTGCTTGAATGGTTTCCAAAGATAACCTTCGAGTCCAGCTAGAGCTCTTAATCGCTACAGAATACAACTCTTTGTTCCTCGATCTGGATGTTTCTTTCAGAATCATAACTCAGCTACACACTCCAGCCGCCTGATCATTGTAGACAATGATACCTGGGAGTTCAACATCTCTGCTAATGCTTTAAATAAAGGGCGTCATTCACATGAAGGATGACCCGACGCTCTTTGGTTCGAGCATTGATGAGCCCACCCCCCTAGAACTAATGTGAAGAAGGGATGCACCACCACCTTGGAAATACATCTTTGAGGCCATTTTTCGGCACATGGAAGAAGCCACTTTTGACAGTTGTGGCTCTCCGACGCAGCCTTCTCGGACTCTCCGACCTCTGCTAGATATTATTGAACCCCGCGACATGTGCCCTGGTTTTGGAATGCTATTTCCCAGCCTTTTCCCTTCGCTATCCTCCGAAGAGAACAGACACGTCAATCGGGCCATCTCAGCAGCTACCCAAACTCTCGAAATGGAAACTTATGTTCTACCGACCCGTCTTCGCCTCAAACAGCGGGGACAAGACGTAGTGCTGGGACTTACCACAGTATCCAAAGACCACCCGATTCAGACGGCGCTGGAAAGAGCAAAGAAAAGAGCTGCCGCAAAGGGTAACAATACCAGGCTCGCATTTGCTCAAGTACTCAAAGCAATGAGTGAGATCCCCGCACACCCTGTTGGGTTGGTTGATCCAAGGCTTCTAAAGCCCTGGAGGACCCCAATAGGACATTTAGTTGTCGCTCGTGACAAAGAGATAGCCAAGCGGACGGTTGAAGCTTTCGAGGGAACACTGTGGTAATGTTCTTGTTGCAAACTATTACCTTGGGGGTAAATAGCTGGAGAGTGCTATCTGTTTGATATGAAGAGACAGGACCACGTTTTGAATATGTATCAACCGCTAGTATATTTTAAAAACAGCTTATAAATATCTTTGAGAGACGCATAATATATACTAATATACTATGGGGCTCTTCCTATGGCATCGGCGGGCTGCTGGCGGCTATAAATCACTACTGGGCGTTCTTTAGGGAGGGTTCCAAAACTAGGACCCTTATATTATTGAATTGAGGCTATGGAGCTAAAACTCTGTGTATTGCTTATTTTCTATATAGGTGGTTGAAGAGATTTCAAGGAACTTCGACCGACAGTCGAAGTTGTCTGATTGGTCAGATTCCTGCCAAGAGATTTCTCCCACAAGTCTCATCACGTGATATCGTTGCGGGCTTGTTTTCCAACACCCTCCCTCAAGCTCAGTCAACGATACTGCTATATACACTGTATATAAGGCTGTAGGGTCGCTTAATGAGGGTTGCTGGAGTTCCTCTAAGGTAGAACAAGTATCTGATAAGGAGTTACGACCTCCCTATTATCTAGAGACAGCGCCTACTCCGTAAAACGTCTCTTAAAGTTTTGGCAGCACCTCCCTATAGGTGTTCTACATTGCCTATAGAGCTCTAGAGGCCCTGTAGCCTTAGCCTATATCTCTCCTAAAGTATGTCCATCCTTCCTACCGGTATAAGCCCTCCCTAATGTCGCGGCCGTTGGATTCAGGTGGTAGGTTTAAGTGGTAGGTTTAAGTGGTAGGTTTAAGTGGTAGGTTTAAGTGGTAGGTTGGTGGGTTAAGGTTAAGTTCCGTCACTCGTTTTAAGGCCTTAAGGCGTTATTTAGCGTACTCTCCAAGGATCTACTAATTGTGTACTAATTTCCTATTAAGGCCTAGTATAGTTAATTAAGTTTCTGCACTATTTAAAGGTGTTTAAGGAAGGCGTAAAACTAAGGACCCGCAAGAGGCTTAGTAAGGTTGTTGGCCGCTATGTTAATTAAAGCAATGTATACGAGGTTAATCCTATTGCTGTTTATCTTATCTCTTATGTAGTAAAACGGTAGCTTATAGCTTTAGTTTCCATAAAATTGGTCCTCTATTTAATATAAATACAAAGCCCAATACAGAGCATCTTATAGTTTTGTCTTATCCCTAGTCAGCATTACTAAAGCCAATTGGTGTAAGGTCTAGGTTCTCATCGCCTCTATAGGTAATTTCTCTATTAAGTAAGCCGGCTAGGTATTAAAGGATAAGTCTTACAGCCGTTATATAGGTAGAGGTAGGATTATGGGCGAAATGGCTTACCGTTAATACCGCAAAGGCAATATCTAGCCTTGTTTCTATTATAGGAAATATAACTAAACTAACTATACTTTAGTATCTTCTAACGTTATCCTTACTAGTAGTTTCTTAATTAGCTATAAGCTTAATTAAGTGCTTTATAGGTACTAGTAAAGTATTAGCCTTTTATAATCTAAAACGTTTAAGAGCTTTAATAGGGTAGGCTTGCTGTAAGAGTGTAATCTTCTTCTTTATTTAATCTCTTGTAACTATTATACCTAAGTAAAAGCTTATTGGCCTAAGATCTATTATTTAAAAGGCTGCTTTAAGCTCTGCTTTTGCCTAATTAACCACCACTATATCCTTATAGATAATCTTAGTGTTATTAATATAGGCAGAAATAATTAAACCTTTCTATCCTTTACTAGTGGCGAATATACTATAATCCGCGTATAGATAGTAAAGTCCAAGTTTTTCTAGTAGAAACTTTAAGAGCGTTTTATACCAGATTTAAGGTAACTATTTTAGTCTATAGAGGGCCTTCTTAAGGCGGCAGACTTTGCCAGCTTCTTTATAGCCTTTTAGCATAATAATATAGAGTTCTTAATTAATTAGTCCATAGAGAATGCGACGGGCTCGTACAAATACTTCTGAACTAAAGCTTGTAGATTGCTACTATACAAGAATACTAAGCTAAGGAGAAGAAGAAGTCTGTCAGAGAATGGTAAGATATAAAGGGGTTGCTAAGGCGCTAGTAGTAAGCGAGCCAATAGCGATTTTCCATGCCGGGCATGGAAAATCCTAATTGGTTGGCTCTATAAGCAGTGTCGGCAGAATATGGTAGAATTTGGCAGAATGCCCAGAAAGTAGCAGGTAACGCGCTCCAGTACTATCACATTACCCCCCCCTCCTAAAAAAGCCTGCCTTTAGGCTTTGTCTAAGTTCCTTATTGTTATCTAGATTGTTATAGTTATCTAACCCTTCTTCCCAGCATTTAATCCAGCTGTCTAGTTTGCGTGGTGGTTTAGGGAGGTCTAGGTGGGCTAGGTGGAAATCTTATAGCTTATAGGGAGAGTACTTAAAATTGGATGCGGGGTACTATTCTAGATATTTATTATGGCCTACCTAGCTCGCACGGTATTTTAAGGTACCACGGTTCTTCTTAACTGCTAAGATCTCTTTAACTTCCCATTCCTCGTCCTCTGCAATCTGAATTGGTAGTAGGGGGTTATTGTACTATCTAGGCAATAGATTGTTTGTGGCCTTCTACAGTTGGTCTAAAGAGAAGATAGGGTGGATCTTCATTAACTCTGGTAGCTTAACCTTAAAAGAGTGCCCTACCTTCTTAGGGATCTTATAGGGGCTAGCTATTTAGTGGTCTAGCTTATAGCTCAGCCTCTAGGTTTTCTAGTTCTTTGTTAACACCTATACCTTATCTCCTACATGGAAGTCTACCTTGCGATAATATTGGTTTATATTAGCCTCTTTCTTCTCTTATACCTTTTTTATAATTGCTTAGGCAGTCTCCTAGGCTCTATGTATTCTCTTAGCGAATATCTGGGCCTCTTTATAGCTAAGGCGTTTGCGGGCTGTTATAGGTCCTATAGGTTTATCCCAATTAAAGGATGTTTATAATTTGTATCTATAGAGTAACTTAAATAGTGACATTCCTATATTATTATAAGGGAGCGTAAGCTATATGTAGTCTATTATAGGTAGTAGTTCTAACCAGTTATCCTAGTAGTAATTGATAAAGGGGCGAAGTTGCTGGTTAAGGTATTAGTTTATAATCTTAGTTTAGCTGTTAGTTTAAAGGTAGAATATAGTAAAGAGCTTAATCTTAATTCTAAGAATGCGGCAGAATTTGTCCTAGAAGTCCAATATAAATTAGGGTTTATGGTTAGAGATAATTAACTTAGAAGCGCTATGGATCTGGTAAATGTTATTAATATATATGCGGGCCATATCTTTTATAGTTATAGTCTTAAAGTAGGGGAGGGAAATAGCTTATTTACTTAGTCGGTTAACTACCACAAAGGCCATATTATAGCCATATTTATCCTTTAGGAATAATTTAAAGTCTATTATAACATGCTGCTAAGGGAATTTAGGAACTGGTAGTGGTTATAACTATTTAGGGGTTTAATCCCTAGGGGTATCTACCCGTTTGCAAGCATAACAATTCCTAATAAATTGTTCTATATCGGATAGGAGTCCTTACTAGTAGTAGTGAGGCGCTAGTAGTTAGTGGGTCTTGTCTTAACTAGGGTACGCCGTAGAGACTTAATAGTAGGCTTTACGGATTAGCTCTGTCTGTAGGTTGTTAATGTTTAGAACTATAAGCTGTTTTTAGTATAAGAGCAGTCCGTCTTCTATTTCTAAATTAGGGTTGCCTTTTATAGCTTAGTTGCAGAGGGCTTTTAGGGATTTAGCTATGCGGTTTGTAATTAAAATGCGGTTAATTAGTTCTATTAGTTTATCTAGGATCTCTCTTTCTATAGGCGCCAGCTTATTCTATTTAGAGCTTAGTTCCTAAAGGATATATGGGTTAAGCTGTTTGGGATAGAGGAGGGCATGTGTTTAGTGCTAGGCCTTTAGCTTATCCTGTGGTTCTATGTCCTGTTCTCTTTAGGTAAAGGCATTAGCTTTAGAATTTTGCCTACTAGGGCGGTATATAATTATAAAGAAGAATTAGGAGAGTATTTTAGCCTACCTGGCCTATTAACTGGTAAGCTGCTTTGTTATTATAAAATACTTAAGGGCTTTATAATTAGTATAGACTTTAATTTAAGAGTCTGTACTTCTAAGCTCTACACGCTACTAGGACAATAATTATACAATAGCCAGCATTTCCTTATTATATACTTTGTAATTATACTTAGCTGGGGCTATTATCTTTAAGAAAAATGTAATAGGGTACTACTTACTATCTAGGTATAACTGTAAGAGAACTCCCACTACTACTCTATTAGAGGCATCCGTTTCTAGCATTAATTTAAGGTCTAGGTTATAGTAATAGAGAATTAGGGAGGAGGTAAGTCGGTCCTTTAACTCCTTAAAAGCTTCTGTATAACTATTATTAAAAATAAAAGGCGTATTATTCTTTGTTAGTTGTATAAAAGGCTTAGCCACAACCCTATAGTTATAGATAAACTAATGGTAGAAGTTATAGAAGCTAAGAAAGGACTAGATACCTTTTATAGTATAAAGGGGTTTCTAGTTATGTATTGCCTTAACCTTTTTAGGGTTAACTTTAATTCCTTCTATGCTAACAATAAACCTAAGGTACTTTGTTTATTTTACTCCAAATTTATATTTCTTAATATTGACTTATAGGCCTATATTCCGCAGCCTCTCTAGAACCTTTTTAACGTAAACTTAGTGCTTAAGTTTATTGTTTAAGTATATAAGGATGTTATCTAGGTATACCGTGCAGAATTTATTAAGGTAGTTAAAAAGAACATTATTTATATACCGTTGGTATATAACTGGCCTATTTATTAGTCTAAAAGGAAGAACTTTATATTTATAAGAACCGTAGTAGGTATAGAATGTTATTAGATCCTCTAATACAGGGTCTATCCTAATTTAGTGGAAAGCTTAGCGGATATTAAGCTTAGTAAAGATTTTGGCTTAGCTTAGATGTGTAAAGGTCTTGTTAATTAGGGGGAGAGGGTAGCAATCTTTCTAAGTAATAGCATTTAGTTTCTAATAGTTAATGCAGAAATAAAGGCCTTTATTAGGTTTCTTTATAAATAGAATAGGCGAAGTAAAAGGGGCCTAACTTAGTTTAATGAACCCCTTATAGAGGTTATTAATTAAGTACTACTTAGTTACTTTTAGTTCCTCTATAGTTTGCTAGTAAAGGGGGCTATAGCCTAGGGAGTTGTTGGCCTTTAGTTAAATCTTATAATTGTAGGTTTAGTAGGGGGGCAGTATATCTAAGGCTGCTTTTGAGAACGCGTCTCTATAATCTAAGAGGTATGTAAGAAGGAGGCGCTTAACTAGCTCCTTATTAGTTTCCTCTACTAGCCCTTCTTCCTTCTTATTAATAATTTAGTTAATTTTGTATAAGCTAGTTATAAAGACTTTATTGTCCTTCTGATATATATTAAAGTGGAAACCTATAGCGCTAATTGCTGTAATGTCTACTATAGGGGGGTTATGTAATAGTAGGGGTGTCTATAGCCTTAGGGGCCTTTGGCGTATTAGCGTTATCTTTACTCCTTTTAGCTCTTATTACATCTTCTAAAGGTTATTCTCTACGTTCTATTGGTATATCCTCTTCCCTATTGGCCGGATCTCCGCAATTTAGGGGTTGTTTACGTTACTGTCTATTCTACTTTTATAAGTAGAGTCCTCCTTAACTGCAGTCCTTTGGGGGAGTATCCTTGTTAGTATGGAGTTCCTACCGGCCTTATAGCGGGCATCTTCCTAGGCGAAGGCTATATCGCAATTCCTAATATCCTGCTAGTAGATAGAATCAGCCTTTACAGCTAATGTCTTATAGTTAGTGCGGATTTCTCTAATAAAGGAGGGTAACTTTAGTCTATTCTCTAGCTAGACAAACTATCTTTATTAAATGTTTAGCTAGATATTAAAGTAGGATATCTATTTTTGGCTAAGGATTATGTTATAGGACCCTAGGTCTAGGATGCAGAAGGGGATACTAAACTGGCGTTGTCTATTAATAGCGATATATAGCTTTAAGATATGGGTAACTGGCTTACCGGCTTAGCTATTATAGCCTTTTACTTAAATAGGCTTCTTTAGTTAGGTAGTATTTACATTTAAAAACTTAGCAACGTTATTTATACAAGTAGTATTTATAAAGGTAAAGCTATTTGCTCTAGTGTTAATAAGGGCAGTTGTATCAACTCTATATCTATTTTAAGATACTGTATATAGAACTATAAAGTGTTTTCCACCTATTAGCTAACTTAAATTAATCTCTTTAAGATTAATAGGATACCCTAGGGGGGAGTTTTTCCCTAGGGTTTTTCTTTTCCTAACTTATTAGATATTTCTTCTTCTTTCTCTATCTCCTTAATGTTACCTATATCCTTTAGCTCTAGGCAGGATATAGTAAAGTAACCATCCTTTCTATAATTAAAGTATGTGACTAATGCAGGGTTAATTAGGGTGTTGTAATAAGTATTAGCTAAAGGCATAGTATATAGTGATTCGGACAAGGCTTATAGGTAGGTAGTTGTAACAGCTTTTAGTATAAGGGCGGTTGTGGTTTATCTTCTAACGCTAGCTCCAGTTAGCGTAGTAGATAGGTTCCGGTTGCTATAGGACTTCTTTAGTTAGTTAAAACGAGTATTAATTTATTTTAGTTCTGAATCCAGTAATAAACATTAGGCTATAAGTTTTTGGTAGGTTGGTAGGTCGTCTAAGGCTACCGCGATCTTTTCTTATAGTTAGACCGTTAGCTTGTTATATAGGTCCAAACGGTAGTTCCTAGGGGGAACCTAGCCTTCGCCTGCTAGGTATAAGAATTGGGTTTAGAACTTAGTAAAGGATTAGTTCAATTTTATTATTAGGCAATTATAGTTATAACAGGTATCCCGTACTTTATTTGGGTTAATATAAATAGCTGCCAGATATTATATTATCTTGTTAATAGATATAAACCAAATAGGTAACTTGTCCTTAAACTTGGCCTAAAGGTGTCACTAGGCGTCCCCAATAGTTTAACTAAAGAGGTAGAGCATTTTAGCTTCTTTAGAGGGAAAATGGTTATAGTTAATATAAGGCTTTCCTTATACCTAGATTCTCCAGTTTTTAAAGGTTAGGTCTATACCATTTAATAATAGTAGGGGGTTAGGGAGCTTAACAGACTTTAATTGTTTTGTTATTATATCCATACTCTTTAGTGTATTATATTTAGTTAAGTAAATGGGTTGACTAAGGCTTTATAAAGGGGAGGCTAGGCTGTTTTATAAGGCAGCAAGGCTTTCTAGAATCTCCCTTAGAGTCTCTTGTGTGCTTTAGGCTTAAAAATAATTAACCTTTTAATTAGCTGCAAGGGCACGAATCTACCTATATATATCTATAATATTGTTATTGTCTTCAATTTCTAATCCTAACTAGATCTTGTGTTCCTCTTAGGTAGAGGCAGGTCTTTTAGATAAGCTCGCTTTAGGTGCCATTATTGGCTTCCTAAGGTTTATTAAAATTATATAGTTTGGTTTTAATTCCAGGGTTCTTTTAGGGGTATAGGTTAAGTATAGTCTGGCCTATAAAAGTGGGATATTGTTAAGGCCTTTCTAGGCGTGGTAGATAGTTATTTGGTGTCTAAGTATAACGCGTTAACGCGTTATTGCAGACAAAGGTCTTCTTTTTTGGGGTAGGATATTATTAAGGCCTTCCCAGGCAATATAGGGAGAGCTTAGTATAATGCAACGGGCTTGTATAAATGCTTCTGAACTAAAGCTTGTAGATTACTACTATATAAGAATACTAAGCTAAGGAGAAGAAGAAGTCTATTAGAGAATGGTAAGATATAAAGGGGTCGCTAAGGCGCTAGTAGTAAGCAAGCTAATAGCGATTTTCCATTCCGGGCATGGAAAATCCTGATTGGTTGGCTTTACAAGCAGTGTCGGCAGAATATGGCAGAATTTGGCAGAATGCCTAGAAAGTAGCAGGTGACGCGCTCCAGCACCGTCACAGAGAAAGGCGGTTTTAATATCCATCTATTTAATTTTAAGGTTATAGTAGGCGGCAATCGCGAATAGAGCTCTAAAAGCTATAGGTTTTACTACTACAGCAAAGGTCTAGTTATAATCGACACTATATTACTATAGATATCCCTTAATAACTTATTTAGCCTTATAATAGAGGACCTCGCTATCCTTTCCCCTTTTAACTTTAAATACCTATTTACTAGTGAGAGGCTTATAAGGAGGCTTAAGGGAGGTAAGGTTAATAAGTTTCTATATCTAGTTCTTAATTAGAGACCCTACATCCTCTATTATTGCTTTTATTTATTCTTTGCTATTTAGGCCATTAATTGCTTAGTTATATATATAAGGCTTATCTTCGTTAATTAAGGTAGTAAATATATATGTTTTAAGATTAGGTAAGCCAGTATATTAAATATAGCCGGCTAGTAGAGCTATAGGATTAACCACGTCGCAATTATTTAAGTAAGGGTTTTAAGGTATAGATTATAGAGGAAAGGTGGATAGAAGAGCTATTAGTTTATTACCTATTTCGTTATCCTAGTTACTTAGTAGCTTATTAATATTGTTAGCCTATTGGTTAAGGCTTTGGTCTATACCTATAAGGCTTATGAGGAAGGCAGTAGGGTTACTTAGTAGGTCAATCCTTAACGTCTAGCGGCCTAATTAAGTAGTAGTTATAGTAAGGTTTTTAGGCAGAGACTTAAGCCTATAGGACAAGCTATCGCGACCTTCCTTTTAATTAATTCTTTATTATCTTTTTCTTAATAGAGGCTTTGGCTAAGAAGTAGCAGTATCTTCCCTCCCTTATTTATTAGACAAGTTTATAGATTCTTCTATAAATATAGTAGCAGTCTTTAAAATAATATTACCTTTATAGATTTTAACGTCTTTAAGCCACTTAATCTTCTATTTATCTAGTAGCCAAATATAATAGATTATCTTGCCGTTATAGCCAATTAGAACATCCTTTTTTTATTTATAGAGCGAACCTAGTTAATTTTATATAATCTTCTTTAGCTATAAGGGAATAGATAGTAGATCCTAAAGCCCTTAGGTAGAATACCAAGGGAGGTTTACCCTTAAGCTTTTTATAAGGTGATATACTATTAAGAGCTCTTATAGGGCGTCTGTTTTTAATATATATAGCTATAAGAAGTACATTAGGCTATAGGAAGTCTGGTATATTGCTAGCAAGGATTATTAAGTAGGTAATCCTAGTGGAGATTTGCTGCGAGCGCTCTACTACTCTATTCTCTTCTTAAGCGTATAAGGCAGTGTTAGCGACTTAGCCAATTAAGGTACGAGCATGGCAAGAGGGACGCGCAAGCCTATACAATTGGTAGTCTATAAATGAGGATCTAAAGCTAGAGAAAGGAAAAGAGAAGAAGGGTAGCGTCGCTTAAGGTTTTATATAATTGTCTAGTTACGTAACTGTAACTATCCAAAAATAGTAAGAAATTGTCTGAAATAGTAAGAAACTGTCTGCGATTATCTGCCACAATCTACTGCCACAATCTACTGTTTTCCACCAGCGCCGTAACACGTAACGGCAATCTGCGGCAATGTGCTAGTACCGTAACATTACCCCCCCCTCTAAAAAAGCCTGCCCTTAAGCTTTGCATATTTATATTACACCTTTAGGGCGTTCTTATCTTTATACTCTATAGGCAACCTATTATCCTTACTATGCTAGCATTCTATCTACTTATCTAAGTACTTTAGCAGTTTAGGTTTGTTAGGGTAATGGCTATAGAACTCTTGTAACCTATAGGGACTACCTATAAAATTCTATATAGGGTACTAAGTAGGGTCCAGATTATATCCTTTTTAATTTATGCGGTATTTTAGTGTTCCCCTTACAAGTTTATAGGCTAGTATTTCTTTAATTTCCTATTTACTATTACTATTAACTTAAATCAGTAGGGGCGGTTTATTCTTTTATCTAGGTAATAGGTTATTTATAGCTCTTTATAGCTTATCTAGTAAGAAAATAAAATAGATCTTAATTAAATCTAGGAGCTTTACTTTATATAAGTTGCCTCTCTTTTTAAGGACCTTGTATAGTCCTGCTATCTAATAGTCTAGCTTACGGCTAGGCCGTTCTGTCTTTTAGTTCTTTATTATAACCTAGACTTTATCGCCTATAGTAAAGTCAGGCTTACGCCTATACTTATTTGCCTGCTATTTTATTAATTTTTAAGCCTTTTCTAGGTTTGTATAGGCTACTTTGTAACCGACTACCCATATACCGCCAGAATGCCAATCTGACTCGCCTGCATATTGACTCGCTCACCGACTCGGTCACTGACTCGGTCAAATAACTCAATCTATTACCCCTTATTGTCTACACCTTTTATGTATATATACCACCTGATTTCCATAGATTTAGAATCAAGTCGCTCACTCAATTCTCCCACACTTGCACTGTTACAGTTATGAGCCCGGATTGCACTACCTGTTAAACCAATCAACCTACTACCTTATTCAAGAAGTCACTACTTCTACCACCTTTGCAAGTGTTTCGAGCTTCTTCCGGGTACCACTCTTATACTCGTGATTACTTCTTCAAATACCAAAACCAGTCTACAGTCATTACTGCAGACGCTCTACCAAAACCAGTCTACAGCCATCACGCTGCAGACGTCTTCTACACACAACCAGTCTACAGCCACCACGCTGCAGACGTCCTCTACCACCACCACCACCAGTCGAACGGACGATCAAAGCCGACCGACGAACAAACTGACGAATCAAATCGTCAAAATAAGGTTTCGCCAAGACGCTAACCTAGGACCCTGCTTGACCTGTCGAAATCCTAAAAATGACGACCACGAGCGAATCAAAAATCAACGTTATCCTCAACCAGCCATCTGATTGGATGCAATGGTTCTTTATCATTCAAGACACTGCCAAAACCAACAAGGTATGGCAGTATAT
>Ga0307507_10002912_pt1 | contig 34470 bp, 6 predicted proteins | sample 7_EM_MG_FD_207223 | JGI IMG/M metagenome (GOLD analysis project Ga0307507, IMG submission 207223) | Populus trichocarpa ectomycorrhiza microbial communities from riparian zone in the Pacific Northwest, United States - 7_EM | ecosystem: Host-associated > Plants > Roots > Unclassified | place...
ACAGGCCGACCGTGTCTTGCAGGCGTGGGCCCATGATAACTCGACGCCGCGCAGCTACCGTCCCTCAGCCGCCTACTAACCAAACTTGTTGTCCTCCTATCTTAACCAACACCTGCATCTAAGTCCGTTCTAGCCTGCCTATACAGGTTCGTCCTAGCTCTTTCTTAGTCTGTTCCGGATTAACGTCGCCGCCTAGAGAAGGGTGCCCCCAGCTAAGATTAGATAATTACGGTAAGTTATTATAATACGTATATAACTATAATATAACCTTAATATATCTAGGCTGTAACCACGCCTAAGGACCTAGAAAATAGGTACTAGCCCCTTATAATATGGAGTTTAACTATATATAGCCAGATAATATTAAGGATTGCCTATATATTGTTTTAACTTCTTATAGCAAATATACGCATCCCTTAGCGCCTCCGTTAAAGGTTCCAATACAGCTTATTAAAGAACTTTAATAACAAATCTAGCGATAGTTGGGGCCAGGGCTTACTTTAAGTACACTATATTTAAGTTATATTAATACTCTATTCTTATTCTATTAGGCTCTTTTACATATAGCCCTTTAATAAAAGAGTTTTATAAAAAATACGACGTTACTAGCCTTTTAAGCCTTTACTAAAGCCTTGTAAATCTTAATAAGATTTAATACCTAATTAAAAAGCAACAGCTTTTATTATTTCCGCAAGGTTAAGATATATAAGGGGTAATATTTAAAAAGCATCTATATTATAAAACAGGTCCTAGATATATATAAGATATATTCCACTAAGATAGCAAGCTAATAATTATATACTTTTAAAAAGGCTAGGTAGAAATACTCTTAACATTAAAAACGTTTAAAATTAATATGTCTTTTAAATGGGTTGGTATAGCTAGGTTAGATAAGGTTATAATTGCCACAAATATCCCTAGAATTAATAAAGGTATTATATAACCTGGTTATATTACGGTTATATTACAGTTATATCTTTATTCTAATAAGGCTATAGTTATTACACTAATAAGAGTTTTTGTAAACCAAGCTATGGGTCAATTAGTAGAAATATATTAATAACTTTTCCATACTGTATTCCGCTTATATAAGAATTGCGGCTATCTAACTTATTAGAGTTATATTTATAAATATGGATTTTATGCAGCTCTTATAAATATAGATAGGGCGCAGGCAAAAGGTATTTTATAATGCGTATATATTAAAGATATTACTAAAATATATTAGGGCTTGGCCTTTACCTAGCAGATATTAACCCCTCGCAGACCTAGTAGGGCTATATAAAGTCTGCAATTATATATTACCAAATCCACATTCTTCGCGGTATTTGTTAGGTTATTAAAGCCGGAAATATAGGCCAAGATAGTATTGGGTAGTATATGGCTTCGATTATAGAGGCTATAAGCCATAAGCAATACTACGAAATTTTAGACGTAATTAAAAGTATAGAGATATTATATCCCTAATTTATCCATATTATATCCACATTCTAATATTCGCGGTTATAGAAAAGTACAGCAATAACTATAAAATTGTAAACTGGTGTTAACATAAGCGATATATATATATTGCATCTGGAATAAATCCGTATTATAGTAAAATAGATAATAATATATTCTCTATAATTATTGTTGGGAATATATCACGTGTGGTTACATGTAGCCGTGGCACTAGCGTGGCGAGGAGCCTTAAGCTCCTCGCCCTTCCCTATTCTAGATTAATCAAGCATATTAACCAATATCACTGTAACCCTACTCGAGTAGTCGTTATTGGTGAGTTACCCTGTGTGACCAATACTAATTAGTGGTTAAATATACAGTCAACTATAGAACAGCAAGGTTCTTAACAGAAGAGATAGTCTCGTGTAGGGGTGCTATATGCGCTCATATGGAATGGATCCTGGCGATACTGTGCTACCTTAAACTTGCGGAAAACTAGTAATAGAAGTGTTACTAAGTACTAGGAGATACCAAGTTGCATCTATCACGTAGAACAATTATGTTTACGAAGATTTGGTTAAGTACTTTAGGTTAGAAGTGTTACTAAACCTAAGGTTCTAAGTTAACGTCCGAAACGTGTTAAATAACATCTCGAATTGCCTACCTCTTAACAGCAAACCTATAAGATTCTATAAAACCGAAAACCCTACCTACCTTTAACCTATTATGGCGTTAACCTACCCAAAGAAGTACGAAGAAGACATTAACCCAAAGATATAGAATAAAGACATTGACCCTGTAAACGCCGAGCAAAAGGACCTGAACGGATTCTTATTATATCACATAGTATACTACACAGACAGTGAATACAACGACACTATGCTATGGTATTGCATGAAGGAGGACTTTATTGGATGGATAAAGGAAACATGGGCTCTTGCGAATAAGCTTATTATATAAGACTTCCGTAACTTTCTTTAGGAGAATGGAGTGTTTGTCCCTATGGATAGAAGCGCTATTAGAGATAATATTTAAGAGCAAGTTATTAACGTAAAAGAAGAGCATAAATGGACTCTATAGGAGATTAAGCACTAACTACGCACTATAAGGAAGCTTAACTCACGATGGAATCTAAATAATACGCTACTAAAGCAAATATAAGACCCCCCTACTTCGCGAGCTAATAGCCTTTAGACTTTACTGACTAGACCTATATCCCTATTGCAACCTGCAATGCAACTCCCTCCTCCATTTTAATCTTAAATTAAAAGCACTTTAAAATTGCTTATAGAACTTGCGAAGCTTTATTTAAATTAAGAAAATAAATTCGGTGGGGAATTATATAATGTTCTTAATTCAAAACTGTGTATCTTCTATAACTATTGCTAAAAGATAGGAATAGAGTCTGATTAATACCATAACGCCTATTCTGTTATACTTAGGGGCCGAGCTAGCACCTTCTATTATAATCATTTGGTAGGAAAAAGATACGATTTTGACCGCATAATATATAAGTTAAGGTGCCACTTCGAAACAGAAGAGAATAAGCAATAGTATATATTAGAGTAGAGAGAGACTACCTTCCTAAGGATTATTGCTATAAACCTAGGTATTTCTCGGCTTGATTATCTTTAAAAGCTCTTTAATCGACTTTAGATAATTTAGCGTGGTTTATCCAAATTATATTAAGAGGACTTTAGCCTACGCGATTAAGTTATTAGTGTATGCTAAGATATTAAAGAATGCAACCTTGCCCTCTTTAATCCTGCAAATACTTATGAAGGAGTGTGTGCTTAATTAAGATCCTCTATTGGCACCGCTCTGCGCTCTTAAGAAGTATAGCAATTTAATGCCTAACCCTAACCTACTTTGATTGACCCGACTGACTAACATAATTATAACTGGACTGATTAAACATATAGTGGCTAGGGTAGGGGATACGGCAGAGGGCACGATTAATATTAACTATAAAGCAATTGTGGAGGTCCTTGTGGAGGTTTATCTCAAAACAATTAATAGAAGAAATGCTATGTTTGTGAGAAGCTAAATTGCTGGTTAACTAGGCACCCTCTTAACAGACGAAAGGAGGTATATAATAAGTTTCGCTAGAGCGCATGAAATGTTGGAAATTGTAAGGTTACTATAGCCTACTTCTAAAGCTTCTTGGTTTAATATAAAGGCGAAGAAGATCTTAAGGGTAAGGTTAACAAGGCTGAACAGCTCCTTATGGATATAGAAATTGAGGACTACTCTCCCAACCAATACTTTACTAAGTATGGTGAGGTAAATAGTACACAAACCGTTACTGTCCTTAATGACTAATCTACGCTCCATTCTGTTATAAAGTTAGATATCTTTAATAAGCTAAAAGAAAGTTCCGCGTTCTCCTTTAATAATAGATACTCGGAAAACGTCTTCTATGGTATTATGCTAGATACTAGAGCCGTAGGAGTATCTATAGCAGGAGAACCTTAAGTTTAAGCTCTTTAGTAGCTTAATAGCTCTATTTAGATTAACTAATTAATAGTAGGCCAACATACAATTTGCTTTAGTAAGGGTACTATAATCTCCCTCGGCACAATTAAGGTCTAAACTCCGTTAGGATATATTACTTTCCATATTGTTCCCGCAAATACCCTATTTCTATTCTGCATCCGAGATATGGATAAGTTAGGCGTTAAGCTTAATAACCTTGAGAATATGCTTGTTTAGGGAGAGAATTGGGTGCCTGTTGTACGTAAGTAGGGTTACCCTTAGTTGCTCCTTTAATAGCCAGAAAGGAGCGTTGCTTAGAGCCATTTAACTAAGTTAGAGTTATGTTAACTATACCGTTACTTCAGTTACCTATTAGTTTATAGATTGCTTAGGGTTCTTCAGCGAGTAGGTTATAAAGTTAAGGCTAAGACGATTAAGCATTTTATAAAGTACTACTATTACTGCTAAATAAACTAGAAGTCCCCTAGCCGATTTAAGTTTACCCTTAAAGATAACTATGACTTTAACTTCTGTATTATTATTAATATTATGTATCTTAGCGGTAAGCTAGTACTCTAAGTTATTAACCTTTTAACTTCTTTTTAAGCCGCACGCTTCCTAAAAGATATATTAGCTAGGAACGCATAGGATACTCTCTAATTATACTGGATTAATGTCTACCTAGGACCCCCTAATTAAGTTATTTATAATATAGGAAGGAACTTCTTATCTATAGAGTTTTAGTAATAGGTAAGGGCAATAGAAATTAAGGTTAAGAAAGTCCCTGTTAAGGCATATAATAGTGTTAGAAAAGTAGAACGATATTACACACTATTACGCCAAGTATATAAGATTATTTCTTTGGAACTAGAGGGCGCTAGCAAAGAGCTTACCTTATAGATGGCTGTTAAGGCTGTTAACAATTCCGCTGGCCCAGATAGGCTTGTACCTACGTTGCTAGTCTTTGGCGCCTACCCTTAAATAACTAACAATTCTCTACCATCTCTATCCATTACGTAACGAGCTGAGGCTATCCGTAAGGCAATAAAGAAGGTACGCTGCATCTACGCCACGCGCCAGGTTAACGACGCACTAAGAATAAGAAATGGTCTAAATACCTTAATTATAATAGATCTACCACTCTAATCTGAAGTACGGGTATGGCGTAAGAAAGGGGGCTGGTTAGGCCTATATACACTTATCGCTATTAAGGGTTAAACTTGTACTCTTTAGATGCCCTATAGACCCACTTAATTCCGCTTAACCGTTATTAAGCCCTACTATAGGGACGACAGTTTTGAGCCTTTATAGGATGCTATAGAGGATACCCTAGAGGAGAACCACGATCAACATGCTTTAAAAGGCGACTATAATTCTGATACAGTTGTAGTAAATATGCCGCAACTATGACGCGGTAGAGGTCGTCTGAAAGGATTATAAAATTGCTAATATCTTGTTAATTTCGAAGAGTAATTCGTTGCCGCTATTAAGAGTAGAGTTAAGTTGTTAATGGCCTTTATAACAGCTAAAGAGAAGGCGGACTTTGAGCTTGTAAAATAACTCCGAAAGGAAGGCCGTATTATAACTTTAGGAGCCCCTTTTTAAGCATCTAATAAGCAGGAGATTGACGGTCTTATTACAAGAGGAGTCTTTAAATTTGAGAAATATAACCCTACTAAGCTTAATGGAGTTCGCATCTTTAAGTTAAGAATGGTTAATGAGATTAAAGGCAAAGCCACTAACACCCCATTTGAGAAGTTGAGACTGGTTATTTAAGGTTATAATAATGACGGTAAGGAAGTAATTCTTATATAATCCCCTATAATTTAATAAGCTAGTTAGCGAGTTATTGTTACGCTAGCTCCCTCCCTAATAAAGAATAGAATGGCGGTTTATTTAAGAGATATTACTTAGGCCTATACCCAATTAGAGACGCGCCTTTAGCGCTTAATACTGGTATACCTTCTAGAGCAAATTCGCTACTAATATCCCGAAGATATGATTATGGTTGTACTTAAGCCATTATATGGAATTGCAGAGGTAGGAACTTATTGGTGGGCTACTTATAGCAAGCACTATAAAGAGAAGCTCTTAATAACTACTTTTATATTTAATCCCTGCTTCCTTATTATAACTATGGGAACTCTATTTGGAATCGTTAGCATGTAAACTAATAATATAATTATCTTAGGAGACGACCAATTTTTAGTTCTTAAAGAAGATAAGCTAGTAAAGGCAAATCTTATGGCAAAGTTAAAGGAAAAGCTTAATTTAACAACACTATTATTTTTTAATGGATGCATCCTCTCCCTAAACGAGGATTCTATTGCTTTGCGCTAGAAGGGTTAAGGTAAGAAGATTGACGTTATTAACGTTAACTCTCTAAAATAAGAATACATGGAGTAACGCGCTTGCGGAGCTTATGTTGCTTCTATCTGTTAACCTAAGGCTTTATTTGATCTCTTTATTGCCGCCTAACACTAGGAACTAACTAAGGATAACGTCCTTGCCCTAAATAAGCGTCTCTCCTGGTAAATGAACTATCTTAATTAGGGACTACTCTACGTGCCTATTAGTCTTCCTACCGCTAAGCTCTTTGTATTTGTTGATGGATTATTTATAAATAATAAAGATTTTAGCTTCTAGTTGGGATATAAGATTATTATCGCGAACAAATCTACTGGAGAGAATGACTTTATAATCTACGGCAATCTTATCTATTAGAGCTTAACTAAGAGTAAGTGCGTTACTTAAAGCGTTCTAGCGTTAGAGATATATGGAATAGTTGGCGGAGTTAATATGGTAATTGCAATTGGAACTACCCTGAAAATAATTATAGATCGACTTGAACTTCCCGCTATCCCTATAATCGTGTGTACCAACTCATATTCCCTCTATAAGTGTTTAGTTAAGCTTGGTACTATAAAGGAGAAGCGCCTTATAATCGATATTATGGCACTTTGGCAATCTTACGAACAGCAAGAACTCTTTGAGATTTAATGGATTAATGGCTAAGATAACCCAGTAGATGTAATAATAAAGGCAAACCTAAATAAGGCTCTAGAAACGTTTGTTAACACAAACGTTCTCTGTGTGCGAGTTGAAGGTTGGGTTAAAAGGGAGTAGAATTCCACTGCAACTATTTACTGAATTCCACTGCAACTGTCTACTAAATTCTACCGCAACTGTCCACTAAGTTCCACCGCAACTGTCTACCAAGTTCTACTGTAATCTACGGATACTGGTTTTAGCTAGCTAATTAGGATTTTCTATACCCGGCATGGAAAATCGCTATTGGCTTGCTTATGCTTAGCGCCTTAGCGCCCTTGATATGATATCTACCCTAACTCCAAATAACCAATTAGGATTTTCCATCCCCGGGATAGAAAATCGCTATTGGTTCGCTTACCACTAGCGCCTTGGCGGCCCTCGCGATATGTCTGCCTACTACTCCCTAATGATTATTCTTCTTCTTCTTTTCCTTAGCTTAGTATCTTTATTAGATAACAATCCGTAAGTTTTAGTTTAAAAGCATTTATGCAAGCCATCATATATTGCAATGGTAATAGTAAGTGAAGAGGATTGATACTTGTTACGCTAGTTAAGCGGTATTTTATATGTAGATGGCAACTACAAAAGAAGAGTTGCTAGTGTTGGGAATATATTACATGTGGTCACGTGTAGCCGCGGCACTAGCGTGGCGAGGAGCCTTAAGCTCCTCGCCCTCCCCTATTCTAGATTAATTAAGTATATTAACCAACATCACTGTAACCCTACTCGAGTAGTTGTTATTGGTGAGTCACCCTGTGTGACCAACAATTATAAAGAATATAAACGCTGTTAAATGCTCCTATTTTTAAGTAAATAATCTAGGGCGTTAATTAAGCCTTCTTACCGCTATTTTAATGTTTGTATATCTGTTATATCCGTTATATAGTATTATAATAACAGATTTAGTAGGCAGAGAATTAATATTTTTAATTATAAAGCGTGGAAGGCGTATAATTAGCATGGAATTTTATATACGTCACAAACTATATCTGTTGCTGAAAGAATAGCTCTTGCAGAGAAGCGTAAATATATAGCTTTATTATGGCTCTAATATAGATATATTGCTAATATAATCTGCTATAGTTTAACGAGGTTTAAAAGAGCTAGAAAATTTAAGAAAATAGGCCTGTACTAGCAAAGAAAAAGCTAATGCTATATCTATAAGTATTAAAGAGGATAAAGATTTTAATTTTAATAATATTATATTAGATATATTATCTTCTGGAACTAATATACGCCCACAGTTATAATTACAAAGTTCGCGAGGCGCATAATTAAAATCTCACTTACAATCTATTACCTCTATTTGCTCCGGTATATTATATTCTAGATTTTACTAAGTTTTATAAAGCTAATATCTTTTAGTCTCCTCTATTACAACATTAAATAATGGCTAGGTTTCGCTCTCTCCTAGACCTATTTTACCGTTAAGTAAGATTATCTAGATATATTCTTAATATATCTAGCTTATAAGCTAACTATATCTAGGATATAAGAGTAGCTTATAGTCTTTACTTTATATAACAGTTACTCAACAAGCTCAATTCTTATAATAGTTAACGCTACAGTAATTCTAATTAAATGTTTATAAACAAGAGGCTAGGGTTCTACGTATAGAAGCTAAAGCAAAGGCAATTAAACTACAAAATTAGAAGCTGGAGTTAGAGCTAAGAAAATTAGAATAAGAACTTGGTTAATACAAATTTTTATATTTATAAGCATAAGGAGTAGAGGTTATATTAAGGTTATTACTTAGATATAAGGACATTGCAATATCTAAGAAAGCCTAACCCATATGCTCCACGCTATGCTCCATACCCGCGCTTAATGCTTTAGTGTCTATAATAGAACTAAGATAGAACCAGGATATATCTAAGATATATAAACGCTATAACCTATTTAACCCATATAGCGTAGTCCTCTTTAGTATTAAATATCTCCCTATTATTAAAGTCATCTATAACCCCTAGCAGCGTTATCCCTGGTAAAACAAAGTTTTATTTATAGTTAGATTATAAACATATTAGCAATATAATTAAAGACTATAAGCATACCTTATTAAACCATATATATGTAGCCCAGTTAGATAAGTATGCTATTTACATTAAATCTAAGATATATTAGAAATATAACTAATAAACCTACTCTTACTACTGGCCCTATACGAAGAACACTTCTGCTTATTAGACTTGCCAATAACCTTAAATATTATAGTGCGGTTAGGCTATATTAAGGTTAGATTATAGTTAGATTATGGTTATATAGTAATTAGAACTGCCTAAACTTACCTTACCCTTAGGTGTTAATAGAATTCTAGAATAGAATATAATGCGTATTTACTTAACTAGCTCCTCTATATATTCTAGTTAGATCTATAATATAATAAGATTATAAATAATAACATACCTAGATCTGCTAAAGTTGCTTTATGTTTTCTATAACCTTTAGCCATTAAGGGTGCATTTTTGGCTAGGGGCGCTAAAATATATTAGTAATATATCCTGGATAGAAGAACAATAGTTTATACTATTATAATATATTCTAGCCTTTCTTACTGCTTTACTAATAGGGTATATAACCTGCAGTTCCTCTTCTATATAAATAGCTCTATAAAGTGTCTTCTAAGCTGCTAAAATAGGTTAGATCTAGGATATAATATAAATATATAGATAACCATACTATCCAAATTATCTAATTCCAGCTCTTTTTAACCTCCGGGCTTTACACTTCTAATTATATAGCCTACACCTTTCTTTATTTTAAGATTAGAAAAAGGTTATAATATAGATGCAATATAGATATATCTGGGATCTTACTAGGAAATGCGACTTAATATACTTAATTAATCCTCTATAACTATTTACGAATTTTTTCCCCAAGCGCAAATAGTGTGCTTAGCATTTAGATTATATTATAGTTAGATCTAGGATATAATAAAGATATATAGCATTTATAACTTATAGTCTTCCCAATAGTATAATCCCATTTATAGAAAATCTCCTCTGGCAGAACATGGACAAGGAAATATTCGCCGTGGGGCTATATTTAGGTTATATCTTAGATATAAGCTAGATATATGCTAGATATTACCTTAATATAAAAGAACGGAACCCACTCTAGGCGCTTATTAAGTCCAAGGTACTATGCCTTAGTGTATTAGCTAGGGGCACTAGAAATGCGCCCCTTTACAATATTTAGCTAAGGAGTAGTATTATAAGTGCCAGAACCTTTACCCTTACCACTATCTAAGTCTAGATTAAAATATAGCCTGGAAGCTACTACCCTATTTGCCAGAGTGCTATATATAGCCATTATAGTGGCGTCTAGATCTTAGATAGAGCTGCTAGGGCTACTAAGGACTTTATTAATAATCTATTAAGGTTAGATTATAGATATAATATAGTTTTATCTAAAATATAACTTATATCTTATACAGCCTCTATCCCACTAAAAGCATTTACCTGCCTATTTTAGAGAAAATTTTCGGTCTATATCCTAATTAGATCCTTCTTATAACTACTAGAAGTTACTTTACCTTATTATAAAATTAGGTGTTTAGACTATTAAATAGTGTCTATTCCATATTAGATTATGGATATAACCTAGATATATACCTATAGTACTTATATAAGAGTTATCGCAGTTGTTCTCTAGGGGCTGGAAGGGATTTGGCGGCAACTAATATAGTTAGGTTAGATTAAAATAATAATAAGGATAGAATATTAATAAATACCTCTCTAGACTGCTAGTTCTCTAGGGTCTATAGCCATATTAGATCCTTAATAAAACCTTAATATAACCTTAATATAACCTCCTAAAACTTACATTATCCATTTCATCACTAATATCTTTCAAAATCGTGATAAATGGTAGGAAGTATTTAATTAAAGGTTCCAAACAGCTGTATTAACGTTATAATCGAAATATAATTGTGTTATTGCCTCTAAACGTGATTTAATAAAAGTTTAAATTGTGTACCAAGTGAAGCTGGGTCGGTGTCAGAATATCAACACTAGCCGAGGTTTTAGTGCCTTGGCGAGCACTCCCGGAGCTTTCGGCAACACTGGCTGAGCTTCAGACTCGGGTGGAAGCTGGTCGTGAACAAAGCTGTACCTGCCCGCCCGCCCACCTGCCTGTCTCTCTGTCCGTCTATACCTACCTATCTGTGCCTACCTATCTGTGCCTACCTGTCTGTGCCTACCTGTCTGCATCTGCCTACCCGTCAGCATCTGCCTATCTGTGCCTACCTATCTATGCTACCTTGATTCGATCGATCGATCAAATCGTTTATAGTGTTCGCTAGCTGGTCGTTGTCGTCTCGCTCTAGCAGCGGTTGTCTAGCTCTGGCGACGGTCGTCTACCTCACCGCAAGTGCAGCTACTGTACAGTGGGGTCCGTCCCAAGCGATTTTTTAAGCTAGCCCACCCTACTAAATTATATATAATAATCACATAATTAATTCTAAAGCTTTAAAAAATGTCTAAGGTGTATATTATATATTAAATCTAGCTATTGTTACTTTTTTTTAAATTTCAAAACCGACAATTCCTTTAGAAATCCTATTAGTTCCCCAATAAGATCTATAATGTTTAATATATATTTTCTACTGCTAGATATTAATTTTTTTTTATTTAGAATATTATTTTAAAAGCACAAAAGTTTATTATAGGATTGTAAAGTTAAAAAAATCGGAATTTGTATGGAGAATTACAATTTTTTTCTATTTTTTAACTTTATAACCTTATAATAAAATTATATATTTTTTAAATAAAAATTTAAATAGAGAAAGTTTTAGTTATAGCAAATCTCTATAAAATATTAAATTTTTAAGAAATATTTTTAATATCTAATAGTAGAAAATATATGCTAAAAATAGTAAGTTTGGTAAAAAGTTGGTAAAACATAAGGGCTTTTAACAAAGGACTATAAGATTTAAGACTTTAAAAAAAAGGTATAATAGCTAGATCTTATATAGCGATAAGCTATATAACTATTTTAAAGCTATAGAATTGATTTTGCAGTTGCTGTATAGCAATTCAGCGAAAAATATCACATTTGGTGTGGTCTGGGCACGGACACTTATGACACCCCACTGTATTAATTTAGCTTTCATTACACAACGATTAAAATCTATTAAATTAACCCTTAGATCTTACTCTCTATACTTAATCCTACCTTATTAATTAGGGTAGGTCTTAAAATTCTAAAAGGCAACGTCGTTATGGATTCTTTAACTTTGAACGCTAGAAAATACGCGCCTACTACTAAAAACACACTAGTTTACTATAATTGGAGGTTGCTCGCTAGGCAAGCGACTTCCTCTATCGGAAAATTAATTATTTAATCTTATATATACTGTTCGATCTTCTGCTCTATCTAAACTGTTATATATAAGAACATTTATATACTAAATTAACTTTTTAATTAAATCTTATTGATGGACTTGTACTTTAAAAAAACGGGTTACCTAATCTCTACCCCATTAAAATTCTAAGCTTTTACACTTGCGATGCACCCCCCAATACTATATAAATAAAATTTCTATTTATATAGACTTATAGAGCTCTTAAAGCGCTTTAAAATGGTATAACTTTTATCCAAATATTCTAAGGATAAGTAATATTATGCTAATATATAGTTAAGAGCCTTAGAATAAGACTTATGTTATAGTGCTAGCAGAATATGGCAGAAAGCGGGCAGAATACGGCAGATTGCGGTCACGTGACTGAAGGGTTGTATATAGCTTCGACCGGCGCCTCTGTCCCTCCCTTTTCCTTTTCTCTAGCTTTGGATCCTTATTTATAGACAATACAATTGTACAGGCTTGCGCGACCCTCTTGCCGTGCTTGTGCCTCGATTAACCAAGTCGCTAACATTATTTAAAGCTCGTCACTACTCTTCTTTCCTGGGAGGGAACTTAAATATATCCATAAGGCTATAAATAGGACAAGGACATAGAATAGGACCCTAAGGACATTACTAGGACCACAAGGACAGGACAGACCCCTAAGAACTAAAAGAACACAAATAGAACGCGAAGCCTAAGAATAGGATACGTATGGACTAGAACCCCTAGGAAATAAACAAACACCAGAAATTACCTAATACCCCTACTACTATGCCAAGAAATACAGCAGCTGGCAAAGCTGCTGTAGGACCTATAAATACCTCTAATGGTGAAACAGTCGCCGTTTTAACCCTCTAGAAAGAACTTGTAGCAGCCAATGCTAAAATTGAACGACTTTAAGAGCTGCTTAAAGCTAGAGATACCCCTATACCCTCTAAGGAGTTATCGGACACCTAAAGACTTACTATAGTCCTTAAGGCCCTAGCCTAATATACGGCATTAGCATTATTACAGTCTGTAAAGGTTATAGACCCCCTACTGCTTATAGACAGAACTAACCCTATATTTAATAATTGGAAGCTTTAACTGTAAGACAAGCTTAAAGTTAATACGGACCACTTCCCTACTACTTAAGCTAAAATGGCCTATGTCTTTAGCCGTACCGGTAGGGACACATAGACGCATCTACGTCCGCGATATGCCCAGGACTTGGCAGACCCCTTCCTCTCTAGAAAAGAGATAATTAACTACCTGTCTTCCATTTATAAGGACCCTTTCAGATACAAAACGCCCACCTTAACTATAAAGCCCTTAATATAAAAATAATAGAGACCTTTTTGGTCTTCTAGACCCACTTTCTACACCTAGCTGGATAGGCTTAAATTCCCCAGGAAGATTTAATGCTAGACCTTTTTAATAAGCTTACCCTAGACCTACGGCGCGCCGTACTGCCAGTTTATACTACCGTACAAATACTAAAGGAACTTATAGACTAGTGCCTAGCTATTAACTAGGGCCTCCACTAAATTAAGGTATATGCTGAGCAGTATAAGACTAGAAGCTCTGCCAACCAAAACACAAATACTACAAGAATAGGCCATAGCGCCCTAGTAAGATCTACAACCCCTATAGCACTAACTGTACCGCCTGCTACTAACCTAGCAGCCAACTATATAGCTACCCCTATTGTGGGTCCGCTAAATACTTAACCTATATACAGCAACCCCTATATATAGGCCCTTAGTAATTAAGGAGCCTGCTTTTTATATGGCCAAAAGGACTACTTTGCTAAGGACTGCCTAATGAAAGCAAAGACAGATAAGGTTCTATTAATATAGGAGGATAGCGCAGAGTTAGAAAAAGAAGAACCCTAGAGTAAGACTGCCCTCTAGGGTTAAAAGGAATTAATATGTTATATATTAATCTGGGTCAGCTAGTTAGTAGAAGAAGCTACACTATCCCTTATACTTTATTCCGTAATAAATATTAAGTTTTAACCTCTGCTTTAGCTAACTCTAAAGCAAATGCCTTTACCTTAATAGATATATAGTATACTAAAAAGCTAGCTAACTTTTTAAATGCACCCCTTAAGAAACTGCCTAAACCAATTCCTATTTGCGGGTATAACGGATAGATAGGACTACCTATTATAACTATCTTACGGATTTACCTCTGTGTAGATAGGTAAAGGTAGTATAATATCCCCTTTCTTATTACGGACCTAGGAAGCTATAATATAATCTTAAGAAGAAAATAGCTAGCCTATCTAGGCTTACAGCTTAATATATGGAGTAGACGGCTTGTCTGGCCCAAAACCCTACCCCTAATACCTTCTTTTATAAAGGAAATTAGCATTATAATAGAAAATCTTATATAGCTATAAATAGACACTATTAATTAGGTTAATGCTATGCGTAGGGACTAGGCCTTTAAGAAAGATGTATAGCTTAATTTATAACGGGTTTGTATACTACGCCGCCCCCAGACTATTAATATTGCACCACCGGCACTAGAAACCTAGGAAGTTGGTAATAAGCCAGCTGGCTTAGGCCCTATATAGCTATAAAGAACAGTAAGGAATATTGGATACTGTACTAAATATATAGACTAAAAGGATAACTTATAGAAAATAGAATAGGAGCTAAAGAGGGTTATAAACTCTCTACTATAAAATACGGTTTATGGAACATCTATAAAAAAAACCTATAAACCTCCCACTAGTTAATATCTGCTATATTAGTGCTATAGGGTTCTACCAGAACTTAAAACTGCCTAATACTGTTGCCTTTATAACTAGCTTATATAAAATTAACTGGATAATTAAAGATAAGGAATCCCTGGCCTATAACTAGCTTAGTAGGGAAAGTAAGCTTATAGATAAGGAGCTAGTAGAACAGAAACTACCCTGCCAATCCTAGGAATTTAAGGACATATTCTCCAAGGTAGTATCTAATATACTCCCGCCTTACTGACTGTACAACTATAAGATTAAGATTAAGCCAGATAAAGAAAACACCCTTAGCTATAGCCCCCTCTGCTAGCAATCTACTAATGAGCTATAGGCCACTAAGTAGTACATTATTGATAACCTTAATAAGGGCTTTATTAAGCCTAGCTAGGTCCCCTTTACCTTACCTATTCTCTTTATAAAAAAGCTAAATAGCAGACTCCGTTTCTGTATTAACTATTATAAACTAAACTATATAACCCGCAAAGACCAATATCTGCTACCCTTACTTGAAGAAATACTGGCCTATATAAGTAAGGCTAAGATTTTTATAAAGCTTAATATCCGCTAGGCTTTTTACTAAATTAGGATAGACCCTAGATCTAAAGATCTTACTATATTTTAGACCCGCTACGGATTATATAAATATAAAGTACTACCTTTTAGACTAACTAACGGACTGGCTACGTACTAACGGTATATAAATGACGTACTCTTTAACTACTTTAATAACTTCTGCACAGCCTACCTAGATAATATTATAATTTACTCTAAGAATGAACTGGAATATAAAGAACATGTCTATAAAGTCCTACAGCGGCTCCATAAAGCTAGTCTCTAGGCCAATATTAGGAAGTTAGAATTTAGTGTTAAGCGCACTAAGTACCTAGGGTTTATTATCAGTATAGACGGAATTAAGGCAGACCCAGAGAAAACGGCTGTAATTGACTAGTGGGCACCCTTATAGACCGTAAAGGGGGTATAATTATTTTTAGGTTTCTGTAACTTCTACTAACGCTTTATTAAGGACTATAGCAGGATCTCCTAACCTCTTAACCATCTTACTAGGAAAGACCAGCCCTTTTATTTTGACGCTATATATAGGCAGGCCTTTAATAAGCTTAAAAAACGGCTAGTATCGGCCCCCCTGCTTGCCTATTTTGACCTAGAACGGCCCTTAATACTAGAAACTAATGCCTTAGACAGCGCAATAGCTGGTGTCTTTTCCCAAAAGCAACTGGACAGAAAATGGCACCCTGTTATATACTATTTAAAGACTATAATAGATGCCAATCTAAACTACTATATCTATGATAAAGAAATGCTGGCTATTATCTCTAGCTTTTAGCACTAGCGTGCGCAGCTAGAAGGGACCCCTAAGCCTATTAAGGTGGTTTTGGATTATAAGGCCTTAGAATACTTTATAATAATAAAGGCCCTTATAGCCCGGCAGGCACGCTAGGCGGATATCCTATCTCAGTTCCACTTCCTAATTATATATAGGCTAGGCGCAACTAACTATATAGATGCCCTTATAAGGCGCGAACAAGACCTAGATAACTAGATAGCCGCAAAGATTATATTATAGACCTAGATACTACTATAACCAGAGCACCTTGACCCCTAGATATAGGCAAAGCTAAATACAGACCCTTTAGATGCTGAGATATATCCTATTAATTCCACAGAACTTAACCTTATTAATAAACTGCTGTAGGCAAACCGTACAGCCTCTTCTCTACAGGAGTACCGTAAAAAGGCAAAGAACGTTACCAGCCTATAGTCTCTTAAAAATAGATTACTTAAGCATTAAGAATGGCTAGCAGTAGTAGAGGAACAGAACCTACGGACTTAGCTTATTACTAAAGCATATGCCTAGGTCTCTACGGCCTACCCTAGAAAAAATAAGACCTGTAAGATTATTAGCAACCGTTACTACTAGCCTAGAATGGCTATAGATATTGATTGCTATATACGGAACTGTGACGACTGCTATAGGTCTATAATTCTATAAGACAAGACCCCAGGACTGTTAAAACTACTCCTAATACCAGAGCGCCCCTAGCAGCATATCTCTATAGATTTCTATAAGTTACCTATAGACCGTAACGGATACAATATGGCTATAGTTATAGTTAACCGCTTTAGCAAGCGCCTATTCTTAATCCCTTGTTATAAGAATATTAATGTAAAAGAGGCAGCCTAACTATATATCTACTACGTCTACCGAATTTACGGACCACTAGATACTATTATATCCGATCACGGCCTATAGTTTATATTAGCTTTCTAGAATAAGTTTACCCAGATTCTAGGCATTAAGCTAAAGCTTTCTATAGCATACCACCCCTAGACAGACAGCTAGATAGAGATTGTAAACCAGTATTTAGACTAGAGACTCCAACCCTTTATTAACTATTTTTAGGACAATTAGGCCAAACTACTACCTCTAATAAACTACGCCCAGGCAACCCTACCCTATAACTCTATGGGGTTTGCACCTATTTAGCTAGAAATGGGATATTTACCCTATATAAGCTTTAACTGGGAAAGACCAGAAGGGCTATAAACTATATACAAAAAACTATCTTATAAGGAAGCTTAGTAATACGCCAAACGCTTAGAAGAAGCCTAAAAGGTGGCCCATATAAATCTAAAAAAGGCCTAGAAATTAATGCAACAGCAGGCAAATAAGCATAGGTGTAAGCCTAACTTTACCGTCAGCAATAAGGTCTAGATTATAATAAAGAACTAGAAGATAGAACGGCCTAGCCACAAGCTAGATTATTAAATGGCAGGACTATACAAGGTCCTTAAGAAGAGAGGCAACTTATACAAAGTAAAGCTCCCAGATTTGATTAAGGTCTACCCTATCTTCTCGCCAGATAAGCTACAGAAAGCTATAAATAACCCATTACCTAGATAAAAGAATAAACCGCCCCTGCCAATTTAAGTTAATGGCGACAATAAATGGGAAATTAAAGAAATACTGGCCTGTAAACTTATAAGGGGAATACTAAAGTACTGTGTAAGTTGGAAAGGATATAATCTAGACCCTACCTGGTACCCTATATAGAATTTTATAGGTAGTCCCTATAAATTATAAGAGTTTCACAGCTGTTACCCTAACAAACCCAGACCATTAAAGTACTTAGATAAATAAATGGAATGCTGGCATAGTGAGGACAATAGGTTGCCTATAGAGTATAAGGACAAGAATGCCCTACGGGCATAATACGGATATACAAAGCCTGAGGGCAGGCTTTTTCGGAGGGGGGGTTAATATTACAGTGCTGGCAGAATATGGCAGAAAGCGGGCAGAATACAGCAGATTGTGGTCACATAACTAAAGGGTTGTATATAGCTTCGACCGGCGCCTCCGTCCCTCCCTTTTCCTTTTCTCTAGTTTTGGATCCTCGTTTATAGACAATACAATCGTACAGGCTTGCGCGACCCTCTTGCCGTGCTCGTGCCTCAATTGACCGAGTCGCTAATAACTTAGGGGAGCTAGGCACGGAGCTCCGTAAAAGCTCTATATAAAGCACTACAAAAGCTCTATATAAAGCTCCATAAAAGCTCTATACAAAGCTCTACTTAAAGCCCTATCTAGAGCCCTAAAGCTCTACTAATATACAGCACTAATATACTAAGAAGTCTTATAATCGTCTCTACGGACGCCCTATAAGGGATATTATTGCAGTTACCTTAGGTTACCCTTAGGACAACCTCCAGGCGCCCCTTAGACAGTCGCCGGTCACGTGCCAGAGGTATATGCCTATAGTATATAGTCTCTACAATCCCAGAGGCCTTACCTCCTTAAGCATTTATCTCTCTTACTAATCTATTCTATTCCACAATCGTGTCCTTATAGCCCCCTATCTACAAAGTCCCCTTATATTTAAATCCTTCCTACTCTGTTTAGAAGGGCAGCTAGCTTTAAAAACTAGATTATTTATTTATATCTTTATTTATATCTACTATTCCTCCCTTAAAATCTTGCAACAACCTAATAGAAACTCCATAAATACCTTATAGAAAGCCGTTACGCTAAGGCAGAAAGGTCCCTCTAACAGTAAGAGATTATAATAATACAAACCTCTAGGCAAGATGGCCAAACAAGCCCTAATACCTAGATGCACTAAGAGCTTAAAGACTCTTATATACCTACAGTTACTAGCAACGCTAAGAAAAATATAGACACCCTCTATAACAGTTATAATACTATTAAAAAGCAGCTAGAACCCCTTTAGCCCCATTTAGGCCAATTAGAAGATTAAGCGCCAGAGGTAACACTAAGATCTTCCCCTAAATTAAAAATGCCAGAGAAATACACTAATACGCCTAACTAGGGACCCAACTAAAACCCTCCTAGAAGACCACCGGCCTATAATTAGTATAGTGGTAATATACAGACTGCTTACAAGCCAAGCAGGCCTACCCCTTTAGGTAATTTAACCCAGCCACTAACTTAAGACTTAAGCCTCGTAGGGAAACCCATATTAGCTATTAGTACTAATACTACCTTTATAGCCAGAGCTTCCCTAGGCCCAAGGTTAAAAAGTTAAGAGCCCCAAACTAATTTTCTCTAAAGAAGATATTGGGAAGCTGCTATAAGGCTCTTAAAAGCTATGCAGGAAGGAGCCACTAATAAATATATTAGAAACCTCTAGAGGCAGGTCTAGATCTAGCAGAGCTTAATCTAAGCTAGATAAAATCTTTTATAACCTAGCTAAGGCCAAGGGCCTCCTGGGGGCTACTTAGTATCTACCTAAAAAGGTATAGAAGACTTAAAGAGGTATCTACGCAGTAAATAGAAAAAGAATATAGACTAACTAGCTAAGGCCTTTAGTAATTTAGAACTCCGCTATAGACCTAACGCCCAATAGTTAGACAACTAGGTTTATAAAGTAGATAACTTCTTTAAGATACTAATAATACAAGACAATACCAAAGAGCGTACTTAATAGATTATTAGTAAGATTAAAAACTAATCCCTAAACCAGATTATACTTAATTAGCTTAATAAAGAGCAGATTACTATATAGCCGCAGCTATAAACCTTCCTAAAGAAATGGACTTAAGATCCGTATATTATATAATATAATAATACAGAGCTATTCTGGAATGGGATACAGCTTAACCGCCACAATTTCCGCCAGTTTATAAACTTTGTAGAAACTTATACTTAATTAATAGATCTAGAGCCCTTTAAAAATAAGGACAGTAGCATCTATAAAAAGAAGAAGATTAGATTTATCTAGGCTAGAATTAAGCTAGTAATTTATAACAAAATAAAGCGTATAGGAGCCCTATTGCGGATTACCATATATACAGATTTTAAATAAGCGGTTCTAAACGCTAAGAATACGGTAAGGAACTAAACCTCTTCTAATAAGAAGCTAAGGGGTAACTAGAAGCATAGGCACTTTAGTAGCAATATAAGGCAAACCTAAGCTCTAAAGAAGCCGTTCTTAAAAAGAAATCTAAAATGGTTAAAGTTAGGGTCCTTAAGCAATGGGAAAGACTCCTAGGGCCAACCCAACACCTATTTAGCACCCTTATAGAAACACTTTAAAAAGTTAAGAGAAAACTTCTCTAAAGGTAAACCCAATTGGAAAAATAAGTAGGGTAATAACTGTACTGATAACTTAAAAAAAGAAAAGCCCTAGTTATAGACCTCTCCTAGCTACAACTAGGGCAAGATACAGAAGGAAAGACTTTCTATATTGCTGTTAAGCTAGAAATAGTACTCTCTATAGGCGAGGTTTATTAGTTCTAAGCACTATATAATAGTGGTACCAAAATCAATCTTATATAATATAATTTGGTAAAAAAGCATAAGCTTATCCCATTACTAAGGTAGCAGAAACCTACCACAGGGTTCCTAAATAAGCATTAGATTAAACTATATAGTGCCTATAAGCTTATAGTATTAGTGGCCAATATACATAACCGCACTAAGGTAGTTAGCCCGCAACCCTTCTAGGCGGCTAACTTTGTAGGTTACAACCTTATCTTTAGATATCCTTAGCTCGCAGAAGCAGATTCTAAGATATACTTTAAGATAGGAGCCTTTAAATGGTGGAATAATAAAGAATTAAAAGGGCGTATATTACTAATAAAGCTTAAAAGATATTCTAGAGGATATAGCTCTAGGTAAAATAGTATATGCTCTATACCCAAAGGAGTATTAAATCTAACCCCTATTTTATAGCAAGATGGGTATAGAGCCTAGTATAGACAATAACCCTTCCGCAATAGATACCCTATATGGAACTACTAAATAGGCCGTAGAGATATTGCAGAGAGGCGGCGATCTTAAAGATCCCATAAGATGCTTCCACTACTATAGGTTACTTTAGCTCAAGCAATATGCGGAGAATATACTACGGCACCTCAAACGCTATATTAAAGAATCCCCTAGACTCTACTAGCTACTATATAAGACTGTTTAATATACAGTGGCAACTATATATAAACAGCTACTATAGCGCGCAATACTACCTATAAGTATTTTAAGGGAGCTCTAGGACCTACCTAATAATAATATAAAGGATAAGCATAACCCTAATCTGTTAAATATCCTAGTAGGCCTAAGGAACTTACTAAGGGTATTTTTAGATAGGTAAGCTAAAGTCCTTCTATAAAGCTTAGAGTACAATTATACAATTAATCTAGAAGAAGGCAAGCAACTACTAAACCTTTTTATCTATAACCTCTCTTATAAAGAGCTTAAGATCCTATAAGAATACCTTAATAGCTTATTAGAAAAGAGATAGATCTAGCCCAGTAAGTTACCGGTAGGTATACTAATCCTCTTTATCCCAAAACTAGATAGTATTATAAGGCTATATATAGACTATTACGGTCTTAATAAAATCACAATTAAGAACTATTACCCACTACCACTAGTTAGTAAAATGCTAGATTAACTATCTAGGGTAAAGATCTTTACAAAGCTGGATCTACAAGACGCCTATTATAGGCTCCATATTAAAGAAGGGGATAAGTGGAAGACCGCTTTTAAAACCCAATACAGCCACTTTAAGTATCTAGTAATACTCTTTAGGCTAGCTAATATGCCTATAATATTCCAATTATATATTTATAGAGCCTTAGGGGGACTAGTTAACCACATATATATTATTTATTTAGATAATATTCTAATCTACTTAGAAGATAAGGATTAGCATAAGTAATACATCCGCGAAGTACTAGAACATTTAGATAATTAGGGCCTCTACGCTAAGGCGTTAAAGTATATCTTTAATACTAAGCAGGTCAAGCTCCTAGGGTATATTATAACGCTTATAGATATAGTTATAGACCTAGTATAGGTGTAAATAATCTAAGAGTGGCCAGAGCCAGAGAGCTATTAGGATATTTAAGTGTTCCTAGGCTTTACTAATTTCTATAGACACTTTATCTATAACTACTTAGATATTACCTAATACCTATCCAACCACATTACTAAAGCTTTTTAAAACCCGGCCTAAGAAGTAAAAAGCTTAAAGGCAGGAAAAAAGAAAACTAAGAAGGGACTAACTAAATAGTATAAACTATAGATATAGCCTAGAAAGGTATAAGAAGCCTTTTAGGAACTACGCGCAAAGTTTATAGAAGCTCTATTATTGTAGCATTTCAACCCAGATCAGCCACTAATAATGGTTACTAATATATTAAATTTTGCCCTTATTAGTATCCTACTGCAACCTAATAGGCATTTAAACGCTACCCAGCTCTACTAGAAACTAGTAGCATTCTATAACAGAAAATTCTAGGGACCTAAATTTAGGTATTATACTCACAATAAGGAACTACTGGCCGTAGTTAACTACTTTAAATAGTAGCGGCACTACCTTAAGCATGCAAGCCATACCACTTATATACTCTTAAATCATTATAATCTACGCTACTTTATAACTATAAAGGAGCTTATACCTTAATAAGCCAAATAGGTAGAGGAGCTTGCGTAATTTAACTTTAAGATTAAATATAAGCTAGGGGAAAACAACCCTGCTAATAGACTATTATAATAGCTAGACTATACCAAAGGCTTTAAAACAGGAGAAGGAAAACAGATAATAGATATCTTACTCTCTATATTATAGAACAAGCTTTAGGTATAGGATGCTTAAGCACCTATAGCTCCACGCACTAAGTCTTAGGCAGTGCAAACCCTATTAGCTTCTACTACCGTTCTAGCTAGTACCCAGTCCATAGCTAATAAGGGTCCAAATATACCTAGATAGGACGTCCCTAACACAAGTTTGGAACTTAGTAATATACCACTAATTACTAAGCTATCCCCTTAAACCAATGGCAAAGCTATAGAGTAATTAGAACTTAGAGCCCTATAAAAACCAAAGGACTTTAACCTTATAGTGGCCTTCCTAACATACACGCACTAAAAAGTTATAAGATCTATAGTACCATCTAGTTTTATACTTAGAGTAGTATAAGGCAAAACAGCTTTTACCTAGGAACCATCTAAAAGGTTAATGGATCTTATCTATAAGGTATAATAGAGGGACGCCTCTTATACTATCTTTAGTATAGAAGTAGACCAAAAACGTAATAGAAAGGAAGCTACTAGGCGTTACTATTAGGAACTAGACCTAATAGGCCTATTACGTAGATATAGCAAGGTTTAGGTGCCATAAGAAGCAAATCTATAACAGAAGATCCTTATAAGGAATTACAATAATTCTCTAGGCGGCCACTATAGCCAAGCTAAAATAGTAGAATTACTTTAACACAAATATTACTGGCTAAAGCTTAAGCAGGAAGTAAAGGAGTATATTAGCTACTATAAGAAGTGTTAAGTATACAAAATCCAAAGGCATAAGCCATAGGGTTTACTTAAATCTGTTCCCCCTACTAGTAAGCTATAGCAATATTACACTATAGACTTTATTACAGATCTCCCGCCTTTAAAAGATGGGCAAAGACAAACATATAATTTAGTTCTAATACTTATTAATAGGTTTTTAAAGTACGTCTAATACCTTCCCGTTAATAAAACAATTAACGCATAAGCGCTTATAAGCCTAATTAAGGAGAAATGCTTTCTTAAAGTAAATTAGCTATACTCTATTATTACCAATAGGGGTAGCGTTTTTATAAGCCAGTACTGGTTAGATCTACGCTTTTATTTAAAGACAAACCACTATTATAGTACAGCTTTCTATCTATAAAGAGATAGGTAAATAGAACGCCAGAACTAGGAACTGGAGTCTTACTTATGGATATATTTAAACTACTAGTAAGATAATTAGTATAAGCTACTTCCGTATATAGAGTACGCTTATAATTTAAAGTAATACGCATTGCATAAGTATACACCAATCCAGATTACCTATGGCGTCTAACTATCTAGGTTTAATAGCGTACCTAGCAATTACTGGCTAAGGCCATATAATTAATTATAGGATCCTACTAGGAAGTCTAAAGACATCTACTAGAGAATATAAAGGTACCTCTAGGAATAGGAGGAGTAATAGAAGTATATAAAGTAGAGCCTATAAGATACCCAGGAGTAGCAGAGATTCTAATATAACCGTAAATACTAAGATAAGCATTTTAGAGTAGGTAACAAGGTTCTATTATATTTAACAAATATTAAAACCTATTAACTATTAAAGAAGCTTAATATAAGATACCTAGGTCCCTTCTAAGTTAAGGAACAAATTAGTAAGCTAGCCTATTATCTCTAGTTACCTCCATCTATGGCCTATATATATTTAGTGTTTTATATAAACCTACTAGAGCTATAGTATAGACTACTACTAGAAAAGAACTTCTATATAGGCCCAATTAAACACCCTAAAGTGGTGGGCGAGTGGTATAAGGTTAAAGCTATACTATACTATAAGTCTGTTAAGAATAAGCTTTAATATAAAGTTAAATGGCTAGGCTGGCCCGCTAAGGACTCTATATAGGAACTAGAGGATCACCTTAATTATTATAAAGATATTCTAAAAGAATATTAAGACTAAGGTCCGTAATCTATAAATTATAGAAAGCGCTTTAATACTATAGTATCATTACAACCTATAAAAAAAGCTTATGGTAGGCTAAAAGAGGCCCTAAAGAGTAAATAGGTTAAATTGGATATAGAATAGACAAGCTCTAGAAACTATAAAAATTAATTAGGGCTATGGCCTAAGGCAGGACAGGTCCTTAGCCTTTTTATATATATAGTATAGAATTAATAGGGTATTTTACCAGAATTGTATTCCCATTCATTAATCTATATTAGAAATAGTGTTTTTATGTCTTCCTAAACGCCTTACAAGGCCTTCCCAAGCACCAGTTAAGATCCTTAATTGCCACTATATACAAAAAACAATCCTAAATGCCCAAATTAAAAGCCACTATACCCTATCCTTAGGTATAGGATTAATATCCATTAGCCCTCTAAGTAATAGCTAATGGGAATAAGATCTAGAAGCCTTAGTAGGAGTATGGTTAGGTATAAAAATAGGGGCAGGCTAATAAGGTATAGAAGGAGCAGAGACTCTTAAACGCTTAGCACTAATAAAGTTCCTAAGGCGTAAGCTTATAGTTAATAAAGACACACTTAAGCCCAGAATAAATAGAGACGTTAGCAAGCTAGCATAAACTAGAACTACTAAGACCTTACTATAGCAACTGTTAATTACCTATCCGCTAGGTACCCAAATGGTAACCTACCTAATACCGCATTATATTATGCTCTTTTAAAACTTAATGCATATACGCGAACTCCTTTTTATAGTAAACAGCAACCTTCTTCTTATTACCCCCATCCTTTACCCTATCCTTAGTATACCAGCCTTACTCCCTTATTAGATATTGCTAGCTAGCTTACTAGAAATTATAGGTGGTGTAGATAGCTATAGTAGAGTCTTAAATTTAACCTAGATGCTTAGCATTAGCGCTAGACTAAGAGAGAGCCTAGGTAATATAGTAGTTAAGGACATTAAAGGATTATCGCCACTTAGGCCTAGGCTATATTAAAGCCTAAAGTTAGTAATGGAAACCTATTAAGGATAGAAAAGCTTACCTTAATATAACTACCGCTCTTAATATGTATGCATTAATTATAAGGACTAAAGGTGTTAGATCTTATATAGTAAGTCTTATTACAAGCATCTAGAATTTTCTTATTAGATTTCTAGTCCTTTAAGAACATATAGACAAAATTATTTAGGTAGGACTAGCACTAGTTACAGGTTAGCAGAGGTTAAGGTTCTATATACAGCGGTAGGGCTAAGATACGCTAAGGAATCTACTTAGAAGAGCAGTTAGCAGGAGAATAAAAAGGTATATTAAATTAATAATGGAAAGGAAGAAAATCTTAATAATATATTAAAGATATGTCTAAAATTGAATAAAGGTTAATAATAGGAAGTAAGGTGTTAAGGAAAAGGACCAAGCTTAATAAGCAAAGTGTCTCTATACTTTACCTTCCAATACCCTTTTAGTATATAGCCATAACCTTGCCAATATAACTCCGTTATAATAGCGCAATTTAGAAAGAAGGAAACACGCATATATACCATTTAGCCATTACTTCCTTATAAGAAAAACTAATTACGCAGCTAGGGAAGGCAATTAAGACGTTAATTAAAGACGTATATAGGTTAAATTATACCTAAATAATACTATAGTATTAAAAAAACAATGTTATAAACGTTCTTAACAATTATATAATAACTAAAGGCGCTATTATAAAGTGTCCCTCCTATTTACTAGGCAGTAGAGCTACACCAAAATATAGTACAGGACTATAAGAAAGGATTATAGATTAATATCTTAATAGTTAGACAATGGTAAGCCAAGGCTCTATATATTAAATCCCATACTAAAAGGTTCTATAGAACTATACTAGAACACCAAATTGCCTATAATATTTATAATTAATTACAGACTGGTATAAAGGCTTAGAAATAGAGTTGCATAAAAATCCTTATATCAGCCCAGGTAGTTACCAGCATGCTTCCAGTAGGCTCCTAATACAGTGCCAAGACATTAGTCTGTGCATACGCGAACCAACACCACATGATCGCAATATTGTCACGAAATTCAATCATTTACTACATTACAATGCAACGCTCGTTTGGCACGGAAATTAGTAGAAATTAAAGGCCTGGGGCAGAGCTTTTAGAGGCACAAAGAGCTGGAATTCTTAGTGCAGTAGAGGCAGGGGAGGAGAAGACTAAAATCGCGGTGAGGTATCGCGTTACTTGTCGCGTTATTTATAATACAATTAATTAATAGAATAACCACCACATGCTTAAATCTCTACTAAGATCTGGATAGCCTAAAAAGCTTACTTAACGCCAGAAGCGTCTACTTCTTTAAATTGTACGCAGGAATCCTTAAATTAACTATACAGCTCTTAAGTGTTAGGCTGTAGGGGTTACTATTAAGTATAGAACTTTATAATATCTATTTAAAAAATACTATATTACAAAGTGGCTTGCTAAAAAGAGACTAAAGCTAACACCAGCGGTAGCTTAATTAAGGTATCTTTGGGCTTAAAAGTATAAGGGATTCCCTTGGAGACGTATTAAGTTTTCCAATAAATGTTTATATAAATGAGGCTTAGGAAAGAAGCCCGTCTAGGTCTTCTAGATATCTCTATAAAAGTGGAATTACAACTTTATTATAGAGGTGTTTAACGGAAAGGATTTTATATAGATAATCTACGCCACTTTTTGGTACAATGGCCGTTTGGAGTTAATTGCTATAGAAAGGAACGTTTTAGCGCGGAAGGAAGGCTATAGCGCCTAAAGCTATATTTGGGCCTTAGAAGAAGGTCTTATGCCAGTCTATAAGCCTTTAGATATCTATTAAATGGATAACACTCTAATCCATATGTCAAATCTTGTAAAGGAGTGGTTGGAAATGCATAGTGTTTGGACCCTAGATTTCTCTCTATACTCGCCCAATTTTAACCTAATTAAGTACCTCTGGCTAGTACTAAAAAGGAAGATTCTTGAGCTTTATTTAGAGCTTAAATAGATAGGACAAAGTAAGGAGGATTTAGAGCGTTTAATTAAGGCCTGTAAAGAGGTGTGGTTGGCTATTAATTAAGGCCTTATGCAACAGTTGATTGACAGTATAGACTAAAGGCTAGAGGCAGTAAAAAAAGCACATGGCTGGTAGACAAAGTATTAACTGTAATTAAATAATCTTATACTGATTTGGCTGCATTTGATTGCTATAGCGTTATGCAATTGTTCAAAGTCGTGTTGATTTTGGTGAGAATTCGTATGTGCACAGACTAATGTCTTGGCACTGTAGGTCTCCTAGCAATCCTTATATCTTTTCTCCAGTTATATTTTTTCCTTATTAAGGTTTTTTAGGAGTTTAAAGCAGGGGTTAGATAGATATATAATATACAGCGGCATACTAATATCTCCCTAATATGTTTCCAAACCCTTTCTAGGACGAGCCCTTATAATCTCCCTACCATAAAGTAATAGTAATTAGGGGCCAACCGCAAGAAGGGGGGGGGCAATGTAAGGGATATTATTGCAGTTACCTTGGGTTGCCCTTAGGACAACCTCCGGGCGCCCCTTAGATGGTCACCGGTCACGTGCCGGAGGCACGTGCCCGTAGTATATAGTCTCTACAATCCCAGAGGCCTTACCTCCTTAAGGATTCGTCTCTCTCACCAATCTATCCTATTCCACAATCGTGTCCTTATAGCCCCCTATCTATAAAGTCCCCTTACACATCCCTACAAACGGCTCTGCATTATCTCTACAAACGGCCCTATAAACGGCTCTACGACGGCTCTACTATTGCCCATACAGTCGCCTATACAATTGTCTGTATAAACGGCTCTGCATAGTCTCTACGAACGGCCCTACAAACGGCCCTACAAACGGCCCTACAAACGGCCCTACAAACGGCCCTACAAACGGCCCTACAAACGGCTCTACAAACGGCCCTACAAACGGCTCTACAGTGGCTCTACGGCTGCTCTACCAACGGCTCTACGACGGCTCTACGAACAGCTCTATAAACAACTCTACGAACGGCTCTACCATCGCCTATATAATCGCCCATTGTCGACCTGAATCAGGTCCTTACTGCCCCGACTTAGCTACCTACCCGTTGACTTAGTCATTGAGTCAGTCGTTAAGTCAGTTATTGACTCGGTCACCTACTCCTTGTTTCCATTGCCACCCCCTACCCTCCTTCTCTTTCCTTTCCTACACCTTTTCTTGTGTATATATAGAGGTCTTAGAACCACATTTCAATAGACAGAGTCCTCATTCAATTCCTATAACTGGTGCACGGATATCCGGTCGACAGTTATAAGCCCGGGTTGCTTGCCATATTGCCCCTATTTAACTAATTAATTTGATTGATCTATTTAATTAATTATACCCCTTATTAAATTGCTACTTATTTATCAAATTCTTCATCCTTTCTACAAGTACCTTTTAACATGACTTCTTAACCACCTACCCAGACTATTACCACGACGGTGATATTATTGAGTTAAGCTAACTGGGACGAATAGATTGACCTTATTAGACTTCAAGCTTAAACAAAAGACGTATAGGAATACGTTAACCCCTTAACTAAACAGGATTAGTTGCCCTAACTAATTAAACCAGCCTTTCCTAAGCCTTTAGATGTGAAGATAGGAACAACCTCCTATACAACTCTCTTTGAGGACGAGAAGGACGAGCTTCAAATTCTCCGTAAGAGATATAAGACAGCAGAGAAGGAATACAAGAGGAAGAAGACAGCTTTAACCTCTCTACAAAGCTACATTACCGGTGTAGTGACCAGGAACCTTAACACCTATATACTAGGTGTCGACTTAGTGTACAACACCCTGGTGGCTCTCAAGGAGAGAGTTGCCCCTATTAATATAGCACGTCAGCTCTACCTATCCACTTAATACGCCAAGGTTAAAAAGGGCCCAAAGAACCAGAACTTTAAGGCCTGGCTACAGTAGTGGGAGAAGACGTACAACGACTGTAAAAAGATTAAGCTGCCGGACGTATAAGGCAACTGAGCAATTAGAGACTTTCTAATAGTAGTAGAGCCAGTATCACCAAATTAGGCCTTGACGTAGAGGGTCGAATTTAATAAACACGACTAGGCTAAAGACCACGTGTTATCCATACATTAAATAGTTGATATATATTGGGACTATTAAAGATTAGAAACTGCCTAGCAAAAGAATAAAAATTAGTTTAGTGCCAATGCAGTAAGCTTTTAGGGCAAGTTAATTGATAAGGCTTCTAAGGACGAGGCTCCTAAGGATAAGGCTCCTGCCCCTTCCAAGTTGGTACGGAAGAAGGATACCCCGATGTGCTACTACGGAGCTGTTTACTGGTTCCAAGATTGTCCTTATATTAACAAGTCGGTTTAATTAAAGGACTGGAAATTAGACAAAGCTACGGCTAAAAAGGTTAAGGAAAAGATTACTAACGCCCTAGAATGGTACAAGCGAATACTAGAGAAGGTTAGGAAGCAGTCTTTAAAAAAGGAAGCTGCACTAAACCAAGACAGAAGTTAAAAGGAAGACGATAGTACCTTTATAGTACATTAAATAGGCGCCCATAAAGCAGGCACTAACTACAAGCTGCGTAATAGCGTAATTCTTAACAGCGGAACCACAATACACGTCATTAACGATCAATCGAGGTTCGTCGACGAGCTTCAACCAAGTAATAACTTTGTATATGCCGGAACGGGCATAGATCCGATTAAGGGTGTAGGGACGGCAATCATTACTATCCAGACGCCATCGGGTCCTAGAAAGATCTTCTTAGCCAGCGCAGTATATGTACCAGCCTTTTATACAAATTTAGCCTGCCTAAAGAAGTTTAATAAGAAGAACATATAGTAGGACAATAAAAGGAACCTACTGTATCACAAGAACGATTATAAGACGTTCGCCTTTTGCGAGAGCCATTGTAACTAATTAACGCTTAAGTACAACGAACCACGACCGAGGACCCCAAGCAAGGCCTCATTCGCAATCTAATCGCGAGACCCCCTTCCTAATCAGGAAATATCAGGCGAACTCTAGTATAAGAGACTGGGCCATACAGGACCTGACGTGATTGAGCATTTACCCCAGGAAGCAGGTGGTGCGAAACTTTAAGGTCCAGCGACGATCGACTGTGAGACCTATGCCGTTAGTAAGGCTCACGAAATTATATTAAGAAGAACGCCTACTAGTAAGGCTACTAGGCCCTTCTACTAAATACATATCGACTTATTTCCAGAGATTGTGGCGTATAACGGTTATATCTGGACGATACACTTCTATAACAAATATCTGCGTATAAATGAGGTAGAGACCTTCGCCCATAAGTCGTCAACAACGCAAGCAATTATATGATATTTGAATAGGGTGGAGCGTTAGTATGACCTAAAAATCGCAATAATTCGAATCAATGGCAAAACGTCCCTAGGTGGCGAGTTCGACGCTTGGAGGACTTAAAAAGGAATACTATTAGAGAAATCGGCCCTATATACAAAGTCTCAAAACGGTTCTACTAAACGTTCTAGGGGGGTGATTATTATTAAGTCTTAGTATATGCGAATTAAAGCTTAACTACCAGAAGAACTATAGCCAGAGGTTACTAGAGCTGCAGCGTATTTAATTAATTAGATACTAAATACCCAGCTTAACTAGATAACACCTTTTAAAAAGCTTCAGTTAGTACTAGGGTTCTCGCCATTAAAGCCAAATATAGCTTACCTACAAACATACGGCTGCAGAGCTTACCCGCTTAAATAAAATATCCCGCGCACACGAAAGCTTAAGCTAAGGGCTTATATTGGATACCTGGTTGGGTACTAGTTAACGAACATCTATAGGGTCTATATACCCAGCGAAAAAAAGGTAATTTAAACAAGAGACGTAATGTTTAATAAGCAGTTGCTCTATAATGACAGTTAGCCAGATTTCGCGAATCTGCTCCAAAAACGAGCTAATTAAATTTTGGAGGTAATTAATATGTTAAGTAGTAATAGGACGCTTTAGGAAGAGCTTAATAAGATATTAAATAAGGAGGACAAGACATCAGATAAGGAGGACGAGGTAAATAGTAGTAGAAGTCAACAGGTAGATGCTAATAAAAATATAGATTAAGATAATAACGTAATTAGCCTATAATCCTTAAAGGACAACTCTATACCTGGCCTTCCTACCCTAGCTAAGACGCCAGAACCTTAATTAAATACTATAAATATAGAGCTATTAAGTTCCTTAATTAATTGAAGACCCCAATTTAAACTTATTCCTAAAGAAGAAGCCCATCCAAGATAGGAGATTATAGGCAATATAGGCGATATTAATGTTATAGAAGGTAAAAGAACTAAAAAGCTCTTAATGCGTTAAGTAGCTTACCTAACAGATATTAAGTAATTAGATACCCTTCCTGCCTTCTATAGAGCCTTTACTACCGGAATTAGACATAACTAGAAGCGATTACACCACAATAAGCTTCCACCACTACTACGCAGCTAGAAGGAGCTTTAAGCTTACCCGTATAAAAATGGCTTCACGGAAGCCGCTAATAAGAAATATAATAATCTTGAGCAGTAAGGGACATTTAAGTCCATTAAACGGACAGCGTCGCTCGACATTATACCCGTCACCTAGGTATTTACTTATAAGTTTAACACTAATAGATATCTTATTAAATTTAAAGCCCGTCTTTATATACGAGGTGACTTATAATGACTTAGTAAAAAGGATACATATGCAGCAACCCTTGCAGCAAAAATATTTAAAGCCATAATGGCAATCGTCGCTGCATTTAATTTAGAGACTTAGTAGTACAATACAGTTAACGCCTTCGCCAACAGCCTTATTAATAAGATAGTCTATATTAAGTTTCTAGATAGCTTTTAATAGAAGGGCAGGTGTCTACTCCTTTAAAGAGCTCTGTACGGCCTCCAACAATTACTACTGCTTTAGCTTAATGAGTTCTCAACTACCCTAACGTCCCTAGGTCTGACGGTAGTTAATAGAGAATCGTGTCTATTTTATAACAACTGGCTGATCGTGTTCTTCTATGTTAACGACATTGTGGTAGCCTGCCGCATAGAAAACTTACCAAAGCTTTAACTCTTCAAGGAACAGCTAACAATAAAGTATAAGATTAAGAACCTAGGAGAACTAACCTAGTTTTTAGGAATTAGAGTCCTTCGCGATTAACCTTAATAGAAGCTCTGGCTCTGCTAGGATTCCTATATTAACAAGATCGCCAGCACCTTCCATCTAAAAGACTTTCAACTAGTATATACACCAATAAGTACAGAAGATCTCTTGCCTAATCCAGAACAGGCCTCCAAGCAGCAGGTCTATATGTATTAAAGAAAGGTTGGATTACTACTCTACGCCACCTATATTACACAACCTGACGCCGCTTAAGCCTTAAGCAAGCTTTTAGAATTCCTTCGCAATCTATTACTCCTGTACAAAGCCACAGCTAATCAAGCAATTGCATACCTGTATTAAAAGAAAACTCTTGCGATTAAATACTCGAGCAGGAATATTAGAAGTTAGATCGTTGTCTAAGCAAGCAACACTACATTTAGCGATAATCCTGTTAGTCGGAAGAGCACCGAAGGCTTCATATTTTTACTATTTAGGGGAGTAATTAACTGGCGCTCCACCAAGCAGAAGACTGTTACAACATTAAGCACTAAATCTAAGCTTAAAGCTCTATTAAACGCAGCTACCGAATTAATTTGGTGGCAGCGCTTCTTTTAAGATATACAACTCCACACGAGTAAGGAGCATATAATTGGCTGCAACAATTAACAGACGGTTCGACTGCTTACCAAAAACGGACCTCAGTTAAATATAAAGCTTCGTTATATAGATATCCACCAGCACTGGCTTCGCTAAGAGGTTTAGAAAGGCTTAATTGTGATTAAGTGGGTTCCTACTACTAATATAACGGCTAACGGTCTCATAAAGGCCCTATTAAGGCAGAAGCATAAAAGCTTTATTTAACAACTAAATTTGGTTAACATTAAGACTCTATTATAGTTGGATTTGATTGTACTGTTTAACTAATTTGCATAATTTCCTTATTAAGTTTTTCTTTTAGATGGTTTCTATTTGGTTTAACACCATGGATGTTTCCTGTTTAGGTATATCTAGCTGATCGTCACCCAGTCGGTCAGCTGGGGGGGTGTGTCGACCCGAATCAGGTCCTTACTGCCCCGACTTAGCTACCTACCCGTTGACTTAGTCATTGAGTCAGTCGTTGAGTTAGTCATTGACTCGGTTACCTACTCCTTGTTTCCATTGCCACTCCTTACCCTCCTTCTCTTTCCTTTCCTACACCTTTCCTTGTGTATATATAGAGGTCTTAGAACCACATTTCAATAGACAGAGTCCTCATTCAATTCCTATGACCGGTGCACGGATATCCGGTCGACA
>Ga0307507_10002913_pt1 | contig 34460 bp, 11 predicted proteins | sample 7_EM_MG_FD_207223 | JGI IMG/M metagenome (GOLD analysis project Ga0307507, IMG submission 207223) | Populus trichocarpa ectomycorrhiza microbial communities from riparian zone in the Pacific Northwest, United States - 7_EM | ecosystem: Host-associated > Plants > Roots > Unclassified | place...
TATAAGGTTTGTTAACTCCTTACTAAAACCCTAGTTTTAACTCTGTCCCCTAGGTGGTTCTAGTTATAGGGTTAAGTTAATATAATTAGGTTCCTATTATAGGGGTAGTATAGGGGTAGGTTAGGGTGTAGTAGGTAGTATTATAAGTAGGGTAGGGTTCGTGGCTAGTAAGATTAAGATTGGGGTTTTAATAATACTGGTACTAGCGAAGTTGTTTTTAAGGAGGTAGTTAATTTATCCTAAGGTAAACTTTCCTCTAGTTACCATATGCTCCTTAATTTTAGGCTCAGTCTATTTTATAGGGTCTTCTTCTTGCAAGGTATTAAATAGCGATTTAGGGACTGTAGCATTCCTATACTTCCTTATCTATACGCCATTAGTCCGTAGGAACGTTTGGAGCTTTTAGATACCAATTTAGTTGCAATCCTTAAAGATTTATATTATAAAGTTTTGGAAATCTTCCTTATAGACCTCCTATAGTTCATTATCCTTAAGGTCGTACGCTTTATATTCTAGGATCTTAAACTTCACAAATTTATTAATATCCTTTGTGGTGGTTTCGTTGGACTGTAAGTTAATACCTTTAGGCTATTTCTCCTGTCCTATATTAACTTGTGCCCTAATATCTGACATGTTAATTCTTGTCTCATAACTCCTACTAAGTTCGATTTTGGGTTCTGGATAAAAAACGCGTAATAGACGCAAACTAAGGGCCTATTAAAAGGGTTGGTTCCTTAAGTACCTAACGCGTTTAAAATGCGTAATGGACACGAACCAAGGGCCTATTAGATAGGGGTTAACCTTTTAAGTATATATTAACTGATGCTCCTTAACATAATCTAGGTAGTACAAAATGCATAATAGACGCGAACCAAGGGCCTATTAAAAGGGGTTAGTTCCTTAAACACCTAAGGGCCGTGTATAAAAAATTAAGGGCCTATTAGATAGGGGTTAACTTTTTAAATACACGTTAACTGATGCTCCTTAGCAGGCGAGATCGGTAGAGGCCTTTAGCAGGGACTAATTAAGCTCGTCTCTCTTTATAGATAATACGTCTCTTAATCTATAATCACTGATTAGTGTTGGTATCACTTCCGGTAATACGTAATGCTATTGCAATAGTATAGGTGGTAACTGATTTTAATTGATGCTTATTGATTCTCCTATTCTACAGGTGGAATTTAGTGGATTTCCTGAGCTTGCTTAGCTCACGTAACTAACCCAATTAGTTATAGACAACCTCGTTCAGATAACTATCTTATAAGAAAGCACAGCAGTATACTAAACGCTTAGAAGAAGCATAGATAGTAGCCTATAAAAACCTAGAGAAGGCCTAGAAATTAATAAAACAGCAGGCAAATAAGCACAGGCGCGAGCCTGACTTTACTATAGGTAATAAGGTCTAGGTTATAACAAAGAACTAAAAGATAGAACGGCCTAGCTATAAGCTAGACTATAAGATAGCAGAACTGTATAAGATCCTTAATAAAGAAGGCAACTTATATAAGGTTAAACTCCCAGACTTAATTAAAGTCTACCCTATTTTCTTACTAGATAAGCTATAGAAAGCTATAAATAACCTACTACTTAGATAAAAGAATAAGCCTCCACTACTAATTTAAGTTAATGGCGACAATAAATAGGAAGTTAATAAAATACTAGCCTATAAACTAGTATAAGAAACGCTAAAATACCGTATCTAATAGAAAGGTTACAATCTAGACCCAACCTGGTACCCCGCCTAGAACTTTATAGGTTACCCCTAGAAGCTTAAAGAATTCTATAACTAATACCCTAACGAGCTAGGACCCCCAAAGTATCTAAACAAGTAGATGGAGTGCTAGTATAGCAAAGATGATAAGCTACCTATTAAGTATAAAGATAAGAATACCCTACGGACATAATACGGACATATAAAGCCTAAGGGCAGGCTTTTTCGGAGGGGGGGGGTAATGTTATGGCGCTAGTTATAACGGGCTCGTACAAATGCTTCTAAACCGAAGCTTGTAGATTGCTACTATACAAGAATACTAAGCTAAGGAGAAGAAGAAGAAGAATCGTTTAGGGGCAGTAGGTAGGCATATCGCGAGGGCCGCCAAGGCGCTAGTGGTAAGCGGGCCAATAGCAATTTTGCATGCCGGGCATGGAAAATCCTAATTGGTTAAATATGGCCGGTGACGCGCTCTAGCACCGTCACATCACCCCCTCCTCCCAAAAAAGCCTGCCCTTAGGCTTTGTCCGAGTTCTTTATTATTGTTTAAATTATTATAGTTATCTAACCCCTCTTCCTAGCATTTAACCCAGCTATCTAACTTGCGTGGTGGTCCAGGGAGGTCTAGGTAGGCTAGGTAGAAATCTTGTAGCTTATAGGGAGAGTACTTAAAATTGGATGCGGGGTACCATTCTGGATCTTTATTATAACCTACCTAGCTCGCACGGTATTTTAAGGTACTACGGTCCTTCTTTACTGCTAAGATCTCTTTGACTTCCTATTCTTCGTCCTCTGCAATCTAAATTGGCGGTGGGGGGTCGTTATACTATCCAGGTAATAGGTTGTCCGCGGCCTTCCGCAGTCGGTCTAGAGAGAAGATAGGGTGGATCTTTATTAACTTTGGTAGCTTAACCTTAAAAGAGTGCCCTACCTTCTTAGGGATTTTATAGGGGCCAGCTATTTAGTGGTCTAGCTTATGGCTTGGCCTCTAGGTTTTCCAGTTTTTTATTAACACCTATACCTTATCTCCTACATGGAAGTCTACCTCGCGGCGATATTGGTTTATATTAGACTCTTTCTTCTCTTATGCCCTTTTTATAATTGCTTGGGCAGTCTCCTAGGCCCTATATATTCTCTTAGCGAATATCTGGGCCTCTTTATAGCTAAGGCGTTCGCGGGCCGTTATATGTTCTATAGGTCTATCCTAATTAAAGGATATTCGTGGCCTGTATCCATAGAGTAACTTAAATGGCGACATTCCTATACTATTATAAGGGAGCGTAAGCTGTGCGTAGTCTATTATAGGTAGTAGTTCCGACCAGTTATCCTAGTAGTAGTTAATAAAGGGGCGAAGTTGCTGGTTAAGGTACTAGTTTATAATCTTGGTTTAGCTGTTAGTCTAAGGGTAGAATATAGTAGAGAGCTTAATCTTAATCCCAAGGATACGGCAGAATTTATTTTAGAAGTCCGATATAAACTAAGGTCCATAGTTAAAGACAATTAACTTAGGAGCGCTATAGATCCGGTAGATATTATCCACGTATATACGGGCTATGTCCTTTACGGTTATAGTCTTAAAGCAAGGGAGGGAAACGGCTTATTTACTTAGTCGGTTAACTACTATAAAGGCTATGTTATAGCCGTGTTTGTTCTTTAAGAATAATTTAAAGTCTATTATAATATATTACTAAGGGCGTTTAGGGACTGGTAGTGGTTGCAGCTATCTAGGAGTTCGGTCCCTGGGGGTATTCGCGTATTTGCAAGCATAATAATTTCTAATAAATTGTTCTATATTAGACAGGAGTCCTCGCCAATAGTAACAAGGCAATAGTAGTTGGTAGGTCTTATCTTAACTAGAGTGCGCCGTAGAGACTTAACAGTAGGCTTCATAGATTAGCTCTATTTATAGGTTATTAATGTCTGGAACTATAAGCCATTCTTAGTATAGGAGTAGTCCGTCTTCTATTTCTAAACCAGGGTCACCCCCCATAGCTTAATTACGGAGGGCTTTTAGGGATTTGGCTATGTGGTTTGCGGTTAGGATGCAATTAATTAGTCCTATTAGTTTATCTAGGGTCTCTCCTTCTATAGGTGCTACCTTATTCTATTTAGAGCTCAGTTTCTTAAGAATACGCGGGTTAAGTTATTTGGTACGGAGGAGGGCGTATATCCGGTACTAAGCCTTTAGCTCGTCTTATAGCCCCACATCCTGTTCTCTCTAGGTTAAGGCATTAGCCTTAGCATTTTGCCTACTAGGGCGGTATATGATCGTAAAGAAGAATTAGAAGAGTATTTCGGCCCACTAGGCCTATTAACCGGTAAGTTGTTTTATTATCATAAAATACTTAAGGGCTTTATAATTAGTATAAACCTTAATCCAAGAGTCTATGCTTCTAAGCTCTGCGCGCCGCTAGGACAATAATTGTATAATAGCCAACATTTCCTTATCGTGCACTTCGTAGTTGCACTTAGCTGGGGCTATTATTTTTAAGAAGAACACAATAGGGTACCATTCGCCGTCTAGGTATAGCTATAAAAGGACTTTTACTACTACCCTATCGGAGGCGTCTGTTTCTAGCATTAATTTAAGGTCTGGGTCGTAGTAATAAAGGATTAGGGAGGAGACAAGTCAGTCCTTTAACTCCTTAAAGGCTTTTATACAGTTATCATCGAAGATAAAAGACGTGTTGTTCTTAGTTAGTTATATAAGAGGCTTAGCTACGACTCTATAGTCACGGATAAACTAATAGTAGAAATTACAAAAGCTAAGGAAGGACTGGATTCCTTTTATAGTATAAGGGGGTTTCTAATTGCGGATTGCCTTAACCTTCTCTAGGTTAACTTTAATTCCTTCTATACTAACAATAAACCTAAGGTACTTTGTGTGTTTTACTCCAAATTTATATTTTTTAATATTAACTTGTAGGCCTATATTCCGTAGTCTCTCTAGGACCTTTTTAACATAAACTTAATGCTTAAGTTTGTTGTCTAAGTATATAAGAATGTTGTCTAGGTATACCATACAGAATTTGTTAAGGTAGTCAAAAAGAATATCATTTATGTACCGTTAATAAGTGGCTGGCCCATTTATCAGTCTAAAAGGAAGGACTTTATATTTATAAGACCTATAATGGGTGTGGAACGTCATTAGGTCTTCTAATATAGGGTCTATCCTAATTTAGTAAAAATCTTGGCGGATATTAAGCTTAGTAAAGATTTTGGCCCGGCTTAGACATGCAAGGGTTTCATTAATTAAAGGAAAAGGGTACCAATCCTTTTAAATAATAGCGTTTAGCTTTTAATCGTCAATATAGAAACAAAGGCTTTTATTAGGTTTCTTTACAAATAAAATAGGGGAAGTAAAGGGAGCCTAGCTTAGCTTAATAAACCCTTTATAGAGGTTGTCAATTAGGTACTACTTTATTGCCTTTAGTTCCTCCATAGTTTGCTAGTAAAGGGGGCTATAGCCTAGGGAGTTATTGGTCTCCAACTAAATCTTATAATTATAGGTTTGGTAGAGGGGTAGCATATCTAAAGCTACTTTTAAGAACGCGTCTCTATAGTTTAAGAGGTAATTAGGGAGGAGGCGCTTAACTAATTCCTTATTAGTTTTCTCTACTAGCACTTCTTCCCTCTTAGCGATGATCCGGTTAATTTTATATAAACTAGTAGTAAAGACTTCGTTATCCTTCTAATATATATTAAAGTAGAAACCTATAGCACTAATTACCGCGATATCTACTATAGGGGTGTTATATAATAGTAGGGTTATCTATGGCCTTGGGGGCTTTTAGGGTATTAGTATTATCCTTACTCCTTTTAGCTCTCGTTGCATCTTCCAAAGGTTGTCCTTTATGTCCTATTAGTACGTCCTCTTCCCCATTAGCCGGATCTCCGCAATTTAGAAGTTGTCTACGTTAGTATCTATTCCACTTCTATAAGTAGAGTCCTCCTCAACTGTAGTCCTTTGGGGAAGTATCCTTGTCGGTATAGAGTTCCTGCCGGCCTTGCGGCGGGCATCTTCTTAGGCGAAGGCTAGGTCGCGGTTCCTAACATCTTACTAGTAGGTAGGATCAGCCTTCGCGGCTAACGTTTTGCAGTCAGTACGGATTTCCCTAATAAAGGAGGGTAACTTTAGTCTATTCTCCGGCCAGACAAACTGTCTTTATTAAACGTTTAGCCAAATATTAAAGTAGGACATCTATTTTTAGCTAAGAATTATGTCGTGTAACCCTAGGTCTAGGATGCAGAAGGGGATACTAAACTAGCGTCGTCTATTAATAGCGATATGTAGCTTTAAAACATAAGTAACTGGCATACCAGCTTAACTATTGTAGCCTTTTACTTAAATAGGCTTCTCTAGTCAGGTAGCATTTACATTTAAGAACTTAGCAATATTATTCACATAAGCAGTATTTATAAAGGCAAAGCCATTTGCTCCAGTGTTAATAAGGGCAGTTATATTAACTCCATATCCATTTTAAGATACTATACATGGAACCGTAAAGTGTTTTCTACCTATTAGCTAACTTAGATTAATCTCTTTAAGATTAATAGAATACCCTAGGGGGGAGTCTTTCCCTAGGGTTCTTCTTTTCCTAACTTATTAGACATTTCTTCTTCCTCTATCTCCTTAATATTACCCATATCCTTTAGCTCTGGGCAGGACGTAGTAAAGTAACTATCCTTTCCGCAATTAAAGCACATAACCGTAGCAGGGTTAATTAGGGTATTGCAACAAGCATTGGTTAAAGGTATGGTACATAGCGGGTCAGGCGAGGTTTATAGGTAGGCAGTTATGACCGCTTTTAGTATAAGGGCGGTCGTAGTTTATCTTCTAACGCTAGCTCCCGTTAGTGTAGCGGATAGGTTACGGTCGCTATAGGGCCGCTTTAGTTAATCAGAATAAGTATTAATTCATTTTAGTTCTAAATCCAGCGATAAACATTAAGCTGCAAGTCTTTAGTAAGTTAGTAGGTCGTCTAAGGCTACTACAATCTTCTCTTATAGTCGGACCATTAGCTTGTCGTATAGGTCCAAATAATAGTTCTTAGGGGGAACCTAGCCTTCGCCTACTAGGTATAAGAATTAAGTCTAGAACTTAGTAAAGGATTGGTTTGATTTCATTATTAAGCGATTATAGTCATAACAGGCATCCCGTACTTTATTTAGATTAACATAAATAGCAGCCAGATGCTGTATTATCTTGTTAATAGATATAAACCGAACAGGTAACTCGTTCTTAAACTTGGTTTAAAGGTATCGCTAGGCGTCCCCAATGGTTCAACTAAAGAGGTAGAGCATTTTAGCTTCTTTAGAGGGGAAATGGTTATGGTTAATACGAAGCTTTCCTTGCACCTAAATTCTCTAGTTTTTAAAGGTTAGGTCTATGCCGTCTAATAATAGTAGGGGGTTAGGGAGCTTAACGGACTTTAATTACTTTATTATCGTGTCTATACTCTCTGGTGTATCGTATTTGGTTAAGCAAATGGGTTAACTAAGGCTTTGTAAAGGGGAGGCTGGGCTATTTTATAAGGCAGTAAGGCTTTCTAGGATCTCCTTTAGAGTCTCTTATATACTTTGGGCTTAAAGACAATCGACCTTCTAATTGGCAGCAAGGGCACAAATCTGCTCGTGTATACCTATAACGTTATTATTGTCTTTAATTTCTAATCCTAACTGGATCTCGTGTTCCTCTTAGGTAGAGGCAGGTCTTTTAGATAAGCTTGCTTTAGGTGCCATTGTTAGCTTCCTAAAGTTCGTTAGAATTATATAATTCGGTTTTAATTCCGGGGTTCTTTTAGGGGTACAGGTTAAGTACAGTCTGGCCTATAAAGTGGGATATTATTAGGGCCTTCTCAGGCGTAGTAGTGTGAGTTTTTTAATGTCTGAGTATAACGCGTCAACGCGTCGTTGCAGATAAAGGTCTTCTTTTAGGGTGGGATATTATTGAGGCCTTCCTAGGCAGTGTATGGAGAGCTTAGTATAATGTAATAGGCTTATACAAATGCTTCTAAACCGAAGCTTGTAGATTGCTACTATACAAGAATACTAAGCTAAGGAGAAGAAAAAGAAGAATCGTTCAGGGGCAGTAGGTAGGCATGTCGCGAGGGCCGCCAAGGCGCTAGTGGTAAGCGGGCCAATAGCGATTTTGCATGCCGGGCATGGAAAATCCTGATTGGTTGAATATGGCCGGTGACGCGCTCCAGCACCGTCACACTGGTAGAAAATGGTGGATTGTGGTAGATAATTGTAGATAGTTTCTTACTGTTTCAGACAGTCGCAGTCACGTGACCAGACTATTGTATAAAACCTTGAGCACCGCTACCCTTCTTCTCTTTTCCTTTCTCTAGCTTTGGATCCTCGTTTATAGACTACCAATTATACAGGCTTGCGCGTCCCTCTTGCTATGCTTGTGCCTCGATTGACTAAGTCGCTAACATTTACAATCTAAAACATTTAAGAGCTTTAATAAGGTAGGCTTGCTATAAGAGTATAATCTTCTTCTTTATTTAATCTCTTGTAACTATTATGCCTAAATAAAAGCTTATTGGCCTAAGATCTATTATTTAGAAGGCTGCTTTAAGCTCTGCTTTTACCCAATTAACTACCGCTATATCTTTATAGATAATCTTAGTGTTATTAATATAGGCAGAAATAATTAAACCTTTCTATCCTTTACTAGTGGCGAATATACTATAATCTACATATAGATAGTAAAGTCTAAGTTTTTTTAGTAGAAACTTTAAGAGCGTCTTATACCAGATTTAAGGTAACTATTTTAGTCTATAGAGGGCCTTCTTAAGGCGGCAGACTTTACCAGCTTCTTTATAGCCTTTTAGTATAATAACGTAGAGTTCTTAATTAATTAATCTATAGAGAAAGGCGGTTTTAATATCTATCTATTCAATTTTAAGGTTATAGTAGGCAGTAATCGCGAATAGAGCCCTAAAAGCTATAGGTTTTACTACCGCAGCAAAGGTCTAGTTATAGTTGACACCGTACTACTATAGATATCCCTTAACAACCCATTTAGCCTTATAGTGGAGGACCTCCCCGTCCTTTCCCTTTTTAACTTTAAACACCCATTTACTAGCGAGAGGCTTATAAGGAGGCTTAAGGGAGGCAAGGTTGACAAGCTCCTACGTCTAGTTCTTAATTAGAGACCCTACCTTCTCTATTATTACTTTTATCCATTCTTCGCTGTTTAGGCCGTTGATTGCTTGGTTGTATATATAAGGCTCATCTTCGTTAATTAAGGTAGTAGATATATACGTTTCAAGATTAGGTGAGCTAGTATATTAAATATGGCCGGCTAGTAGAGCTATAGGATCAACCGCGTCGCGATCGTTTAAGTAAGGGTTTTAAGGTGTAAATTGTGAAGGAAGGGTGGATAGAAGGGCTATTAGTTTATCACCTATTTTATCGTCCTAGTTACTTAGTAGCTTATTAATATTGTTAGCCTATTAGTTAAGGCTTTGGTCTGTATCTGTAAGGCTTATAAGGAAGGCAGTAGGGTCGCTTAGTGTCACAGCACTGACCTAACGCATACTATTTCCTACTATTAGCTGGCCCACCACTAGCGCCTTGGCGTCTGGCCCTACTATTTGTATACGATACCCCCTTTTACCTTCTTCTCTTCTTTATAGCACAACGTAGTTATTCAGTCTACTTCATTGCAGCACTGTGACAGTTTGTGCTATTATCAATTGCGCCCCGTCGCGATCACTAATTCCCCGTATCCCAGTCATCTCCGCCCCAGAACAATCGCGACCTGCGCGCGCCAACGCATCCACACGCTATAATTCAGCACAGTCCTAGAACAATCCTCAGTTTTTTCTCAGCGCCAAAGACCACCTAAATGGGCGATATTAACAACGCCAAAATGGCCGAAACCCAGAACCCCTATAAAGTTTTTGCAGACTTCTTTACACAAACACACCCTAACATCGCATAGACAATCCGCCGCTCCCTACTGTACCCTAAGACCTTTAAGGCTAACAAAGCTTACCATACCCTTGTTAACTATACCAATAAGTTCCTCAGCAACATTAAAGCGGGACTATAGTTTATATATAATATAAATACCGCTAATAAGAAAGCTAACAAAAGCCTTAATACCCTTATTGCTTCCTAGATAGGAACTATTAACTCCCAGGCAGAGACTATTACCATTCTAAAACAATCAACCCCTATAATAACGGTAGTAACCTAGCAGAAAAAACGGAAGTCTAAAGACCCACTAATATTTAGCGGAAAAGGCACCCCCTTAGAATAATAAGCTAACTTTAAGACCTGGCACATTAAGATTAAAGGAGTCTTTAACTGTAACTAGGACTACTTTAACATAGTCTAATCTCAGATCCTTTATATCTCAGATATACTAGAAGGTAAGGCCTATAAGTTTATTAAGTAGGGCCTAGAGCTTATATACAAGAACCCAAACAATATATCTATATAGAAATGGCCCGCTAAGGAAAATATGCTTAAAGAGCTTACTGCCTACTATAAGGTAATTAACACAACCTAGGTCGCAAAAAATAAGCTTAACTATTTTCTCTAGGGTAAGCGTAATTACTGGTCCTAAAAGGAAGAGCTTAATAAGTTAATAGTCTGCGCCAGGAAGATAGATAAACAAAAGATAAACCTACTCTAGAAGTTTATCTCTCCAAAGATAGAAGAGCTGGTACTTAAACTTGCCCATAAAATCAACAACAGCGACTATACAGGTTAGAGTAAGTAGATAGATGTGTTCGCTAAGAACCTTATAAACTATGCACACTAAGCTAACCTTAAGAACACTAACTACCGCCTACCTGCTTAAGCCCCTGCCCCTACGCTAACCCCAACCTTAGTAGTAACTGGAGAACCTATAGACCTTAATAGAATCTTAGACACGGAGCGTAAGCGCTGCTTTAATAATAGACTATGCCTTGCCTATGGCCTGCCCGGCCACTGGAAGGATGCCTATAACCCTAATAAGATAATAAACCTAGTTCTAATACCTACCCGTTAAATAACACAAACTAATAACCGCGGATGCGGCAACCGTAGAGTCTATTATGGACGCGGCGACCGTAGAGCCTATTATAGACGCGGCAACCGCGGAGTCCATTATAGCCGTAGTAGACAATTCCCCCCCTTCAACCCTACGGCTTAGCCACTCTAAATAATGCCCTATATGGGAGCCCAACCCGTCAACAGCGCCTAGCATTGGTAACTCCATGCTAGCGAATACGAATACGGCCATGTTATTAGCGAGGTGTTATCTTCCTATACCCTAACTAAGACCAACACCGCCAGCTAGATCAACACTAAACCGCCCTACTAAGACAGCCCCGTATCCTAGTTATTAAAAGGTAGACCCTTGGACTAAGTTGCGTCTAAGGGTCTAAACCATATAAGGAGGAAGATAAGAAGATTAGGTCCCTATTACTAGACCAATTAGTCCTTTCTATTAGCAAGCTGCTACTTAATCTTAGATTAGCAAATAATAATAAAAAATTAATCCTTATTTAAACCCAGCTCTCCTTATTGCGTAACCTATACCCCTAAGTTTATATTAATACAGTAAGCCTAGTGGACTCTAGTAGTACAGCAATAGCATTTGCCGATAAAGAGTCTATTATAAGAAAGTATAATATTATAACTAAGAAACTGTTGGCGCCTAGGCCACTACGCCTTATAGACAGTATTCCAACCTTACTTATTACGGACTACTTTACCACCCAAATGTTAATTGGCCTCTATACTAAAGCTATACTCTTTCTTATTACTAAACTCTTACCTACTACCCCAATTATCCTAGGTATGCCTTAGCTCTAAAAGCATAAGCCCTACTCTAGCTTTAAGGAGCTTAAGATCCGCTTTAACTTAGACTACTACTTTAGAAACTACCTCCTGTGGGAAATAGCTGACGGTAGTAGGGACGCCCTGTGTGGATACTCGGTACTATTAAGCCTAGTGCCTAGGACTATATATAAAGCCTTAATAGTAGAAGATATTCCTAATAAAGGGGAACCTAAGCAGCTGCAAAGCAACAAGATAGTAGAAGACTGGACTACTCTAGCACTTAAGACTAAAATAATAGGCTAGCTAGCCTTGCCAAGACTAAGGAAGAAGGTCCGCTTTATGCTACTACTACTAACAATCCAACACTAACCCAGACACCTTTTAAACCCTAGCCGCCTAGCCTAATACCTGGAACTAAGCCATATGCTATATACGCACATTATAGCCCGCGTTACAGTAAGGACTGGCTATGGAACTACTAAGACCTAGATAATAGAAACCGCGCTACTATAACGCCTAACCTTATACCTACTCCCCGTACGCCTTATATAAGGCCGCCGCCTAAGAACCGCTCCTAAGAGCTGACTAAAACGAGCCAGCCCTACTGCGACATTGGGAGAAGACTAAATACGCCCTAATCTAGATAATATTATAAACGTACATGGCATAAATTTCGCCCAGTTTTATAAATAAAAAGGTGTAAAAGTAATAAGAATCCATATAGCGGAGCTAGTAGAGTTAGTAGAGCAAAAAGAACGAAAATAATTAATAGATAAACTCCCTACTAGACTAGTTAAGATACTGGACCTAATAGAGGAATCCTTTTGCCGCTTAGTTAATAGTAACTATATAATAGGAGAAGCCTGTAAGGTCTTCCCTAGTTATTTTTACCATTTCCTTAAAGAAAACCTCTAGACTATAAATACTAAGTTCCTCCGCCGCAAAGTTATAGATACAGACGTTAAGAAGTTTATAAAAGGCAAGCCCACTCTAACTAGGGATAACATTATATAACGCCTCCTAAGGGAACATAGGCACTATATTAAGGGGTTTCTCCCAAAGAATGCCAATAAGCTCCTACTATATCGCCTATAGGACCATAAAATTGAAATTATGCTAGGAAAGCAGCCCCTATACCACAAGAACCGCCCACTCTCCCCTACTAAGCTCCAATACGTTAAGAAATGGATTAATAAGATGCTTAATAAAGGCTTTATCCAAGAATTAACGTCCCCCGCTATAGCCCCGCTCCTACTTGCCACTAAGCTAGGAGGAGGGGTGAGGATCTGCTATAACTACAGAGGACTTAATAACGTTACTGTTAAAAACCAATACCCGCTCCTACTTATCCGTAAGACACTTAATGCCCTATGCGGCGCCAAATTTTAAACTAAGCTTAATATTATTGCTGTGTTTAATAGGATCCGTATTGCCAAAGGCCATAAATAGCTTACAGTATTTATTACCCGCTTTGGGCTCTATAAGATGCTAGTAACCCTATTTAGCCTTTATAATGCCCTAGCTATATTCCAGAACTATATTAACTATATTCTTTATAATGTACTAGACAACTATTGCACAGCATACCTTAATAATATCCTTGTATTTTCTAAAACTCAAGCTAAGCATACTAGGCACATTAAAAAGGTAATTCGCCGCCTTAGAGCTGCTGGCCTCTAAATTAATATCGGCAAGTCAGAGTTCTACACAACAAAGATAAAATACCTTGGCTTAATTATCTTAATAAAAGAAATAAGCATAGACCCAAAAAAGATTTAAGCCTTATAAGCATAGGGGAACCCAACCTTAGTTAAGAAATTACAGCAGTTTCTTAGATTTACAAACTTTTACCGCAGATTTATTTAAGGCTATTCTGCTGTTACTACACCTATAACAAAACTTCTTAGAAAGGATATTAAATGGCTATAGGGACCAAAACAAGCTAAGTTATTTAAGGCCCTTAAGAGAGCCTTTACTTCAGCACCAGTACTAGCATACTATAACTACACAAAGAAAACAGTGGTAGAGACAGACGCATTAAATTAGGCTTCTAGCGGAGTCCTTTCCCAGTATAATAATAATAGCAAACTAAGACCAGTCGTATTCTTCTCCACAAAGCACTTTACGCCAGAATATAACTACAAGATCTACAATAAAGAATTATTAGCTATTATTAAGGCTTTAGAGAAATAGTGTCCTAAGCTATAAGGAACTAAGGAGCCGTTTAAAATTATCACTAACTACAAGAACCTATAGATGTTTATAACTACTAAGTAGCTAAACCAACACCAAGTCCAGTAGGCAGAATTTCTTTTATAGTTTAACTTTGTAATTATATACAGACCTAGCAGCAAAGCTACGCTCCCTAACGCCCTAAGCTAACTACTAGGAATAAAACCTAAGGACGCTAATTATAACGGAACCTTATAGCAGGAACTACGGTGGGTCCTGTTATTGGGCTAGGTATATAGGTAAGAACAATTTAACAACATAATAATAACTAGTGGAGTGGTTGCCTAACAGATTAACTCCAATTGTATTCTAAGATTTACTACAAGAAGAGAACTATTTACGGTAGGGACTAAGGTCCTTTAAATATACAACCATACTCCTAAGAAATCATCTCTTATACGTAAGGTACGTGTTATACGTGTTATACGTAGACGTACACTACGTATACTCTATACACCGCGTATAATATTATGTAACTCGCTTACCATTCCTCATTATATGGTTCCACCGGATCCATCCTAGACCGTGCCTATATTAACTAACTAGCTTCCTGCAACTCTTCCCTAAGTAGTTATAATACCGTACTTAAAGCGTCCGTAATACCATCTCCCTCCTCTTTATCTTTGTCCTTAAAGATTCCTAATATCTCCAAGTCGTCTACTAGAGGTGTAATGTCCATTTAACCAGTCTAGTTAATATCCTTACTTATTATACCTAAAGCTTCTTCTTCTTTATAAGCGCAATGTTATGCTCGCACCGTGGCTACTATACTGTCGCTTAGTGAGATAATGTTATCTCCATATTCTCGTTATGCGAAAGTGGGGTTAGTGTATATTATAATGGCAAGTCCCTTGTTTTAACAACCCTTATCTTGCTTAGAGTGCACTAAAGCAAACATTTAATTATCCTATAATGTTCGCTCTGTCTTTAATGCTAAGTATACGTATCCTATAACTCTTAACAGTCTTTGAGTTCCCTAAGTAACTTATTATAGGGTCTTGTATTTAATCTGCCACTGCAAAGCTTAACAGTAAGCTCTTAAGCGCCTTAGATAAGCTTTATCGTTCGTAAAAAGCAGAGTAGGAGGCTATAGCTGCTTAACAGCGTGCCCTTAAAGCCCGTCTATTGGCCTCTACCCGTCTTCTTCGTCTAGAGAAAGTGCGTAAGAAGGTCCGTTTTAAGGAGTAGAAACTAGTTTAATAGGGTTTATCTAAGCTGGGTAACAAAAGAACTGGCTTTCCTCCTACAAGGGAAATAACTCCAAGTAGCTCGGCAATTGCTCCTCTTAGGTCCCCCTTAGGTGACTTATTTTTTGGCAATCCTTCTTTATTAATATTACCTAACCTACTTTCTTCTAATACTCCCGTACCTTTCCTATAGCGTTCCTTAGGTTACTTAGTGGTTCCTAGGTAGTCTTACTATAGCCTATTTACTTTACTTTATACTACGTTTCGTTATCTACGTCCTTATAACTAATAATCTTCAAAACTTGCTATTTGTCTTTCTTTTGTCCTCTATATATATCTGCCTTATAGACTAGTAGCTTAACATTCCCGTATACTAGCTCTAGCATTGCGATATATTATATAGGGTAGATCTTTATTTTGGCTGGTAGGTTTAACTTATATATAACCAATAAAATTCTTTACTTAATTTTAAAAGGTCCTAGTCTAACATAGTCTAACTTCTTACTTAATCATCAACTCTTAAAATTTTTGTATAGTAGCTACACTTTATCCCTCTCCTTAAGATCTGGTCCCTTAGATCTCTTAGCATTATAGTACCTTTTTATTTGTTCTTGTACTAGTTTAGCCGTTTCTTTAAGGTCTGTATAAAGATTTATTAACGTCTCCATTCTTTACTTAGCTGTGCTACTCGTTCTTTTTACTTAATGTGGTAATAATAATGTTCTTAGCTTATATCCGTAATTCGCCTTAAATAGTAATATCCCTATTCCTTTTTGTGGTGTTATATTGTATGTAAACTATATAACTGGTAATAACAATACCCAATTGTTCTATGCGTGGTTAATATAATGCCTTAGATACTACTCTAGTGTCTAGTTTAGTCTTTCCGTTTATCCATCCGTCTGCGGATAATACGCTGTAGATATTGCTACGCAAACCCCTTATTCTGCCAGAAATACTTCCTAAAATGCTGCTATAAATCTTGGATCTCTATCCAATATAATTTTGTCTAGTGCTCCGTGTCTTATAAATACTTCTTTTATATAGATTCTAGCGACATCTTCTACTAATATCTCTTTAGTGCATACTATAAAGTATCCCTACTTTATTAGCTTGTCCACTATTACTAAAATTACATTATAATCTTATCCTATAATAGGATCTCTTAACTTTAATAACTTAATAATAAAGTCCTATAATATAACCTCCTATGGTCTTTCTGGTGTCTTAACAGGTTATAGCCCTCCATACGGCTTATACCTTGTTGGTTTATTTCTTTAGCAATTTAGATATTCCTTTATAACTTATCTTACTAGTCCCCAGATTCCTTAAATAATGTACTCCTCTTAAAGTCTTAATACTAAGCCTGTAGCTCTGTTGTGTCCTTATATTATTCCCTTGTGGAATTCCTTAACAAATTCTTCTGCAATAGACTTAGGTATATACATTACTTCTCTATTTTTATATTGCTCTAAGTCTGGATCCTTTACCTATATTTCTTAGATCTTCTATGTCTAATTACTCTCTAGTAATTTATGGATCTAACTTTCCTTAGTCGCTATAATCTTTGGATAATTATACCTAATTAATCCGTCTTAATCCTTTTATAACAAAGCTCCCGATAGCTTTTTATTACTTTATAGTTTAGTCTTTCTGCTTAGAGCGTCTGCTCGTGTATTATCTATACCCTTAGTATGCTGAATTTCAAAATAGTATTCTATAAGCATTTCCGCCTATCTAACCTATCTTTGGTTGAGTTCCTTTGTCGTTAGGAATCCTATAAGGTTCTTATAGTCCGTCTTAACCACAAATAGTTTCTCTGTGCCTTGTAAGAATGCTCTCTATTCCTTAAGTGCTGTAACTATACTTAACAACCCCTTGTTGTAGATGTTATAGTTTAACTCTAGTAGTGTTACCTTCCGACTATAGTATACCACTAGGTGCTATCTGTCTTGATATTTCTATATAAAGTATGCCCCTAGTGCAAAGTCTAATGCATCTATTTCTATAACTATCCCTAGACCTGGTTAATAGACCTTAAGAACTGGCTCCTAGGTAAACAATTCTTTAACTTTCTTAAATAGTTCTTATTACTTCTTTCCCTATGCCCATGGTTCTTCTTTCTTTGTTAACCATATAAATGGCTTAATATTCTTTAACTATTGCGCTATAAACCTCCTATAGTAATTGCAAAACCCTAGGAACGATTTTAACTATATAACGTTCTTTGGTTCCTGCCAATTTACTATAGCCTCGATCTTCTTTAGATCTATATTAAGTTAGCCTAGTTTAACAATAAATCTAACAAAATTGGTCTTCCTAGTAAAGAACTCGTATTTCTTAATTGCTACTAGTATCTGTTCTTCTTATAGTCTCTTTAAGACCTATTTAACGTGTTCTCTATACTCTTCCTTACTCTCTAAGTAGATGATAATGTCGTTAAGGTATGCCATAACAAATTCATCTAGGTATTCTCCTAATATACTATTAATTCGCTTCTAAAACGTTGCTGGTGCATTTATAAGCCTAAATTGTATAACTAATAGCTTATATAGTCCTTTCTTTAACCTAAAGGCTGCCTTCCATTTATCGCCTTCTTTAATCCTGACTTAATGGTACGCCTACCTCCAATCTATCTTTATAAAAATCTTTGCGTTGCCTATCCTGTCTTGGATTTCGCTAATTAAGGGTAAAGAATACCTATCCTTTCTAGTAATACTGTTTAACTGCCTATAGTCTATACACATCCTAAGTTTTCCGTTTTTCTTTGGGATGAATAGTACTAGATATCCTACTAATAACTATAATAGTCTAATATATCCCTTGCGTAAGTTCTCCTAAATAAACTCCTTAAGCGCTACTAACTCTGTTTTAGTAAGCTTATAGATTAAAAAGAACTTTAAACTTATTCCTTCTTCCAATTCTATCTCGTGGTCCTATACTATATGCTCTAACAGCTTTTCACTTTCTAGTAACCATAACTTTTTACCATACTTATGGTATCTCTTTAGTACATAACTTAAGCCTCGCTTAGTCTCTTTATATATCGCTCTAACTTGGTACTATACTAACTTGGTTTACTGTCGCACTTTGCGCCATTATATATTCTTAATATTGACCTAACCTATAACCCAATTAATCTTTAGATTGTACTCCTATAACTAAGGTATTCCTAGTATCGCCTTATCCTGTCCTAGCGGTAGAATATTAAAAGACATTCTAACTGGTCTCCCTTTAATAGTTAACTAAATAGGTCCTGTTTTAAGATTAATAATACCTCCCCTATAGGCTATCTAATCTCCTAAAATCGTTATAAGTAGATATGGGTGTTTCTTCTATCTATATGGTAACCCTATCCTTTTCACTACCTTTAGTAATATATAGTTCCTAATTACTCTACTATCTACCAACGCTTTAAACTGCTGATCTTGCCATTTAACTTATAAATTTAGGTATTATCCTTAAATTCCTTTAAGGGTCTAAGGCTCTAATACTGGTTCCCTCTGGTCCTATACGCCTCCCCTTTTCCCAACTATTGGCTGCTAGATCCTGCCTATACTTAATCTAACTTTAGCTAATACTTAGTTCATTTCTTTTCCTCTATATACTATAGACAAGTGTTCTCTAGGCACTCCTACTACTATTATCCATCTAGGCACTCTTCCGTAAGGAATCTTCTTAGTTAAAGTATTAAGTCCCCTTAACCTTATACTTCTACTAGGTGCTAACTATGTATATATTTGGTATTCCTAAACCGCTTTTCCTCTGGTGCCTAATATATCCTTACTAGGTACTTCCGGTTCTTGTCTTTTAGTACTCTATATATATTACACGTGTCATCCATATAAGCTATCCACGATAGTATATAATACGCTATATATTTTAGGTTAACTCTTAGTTTGTCTTTATCCTTAAGTTTAAACCTATACCTAGTTAACCTAACCACTGGTATCTCTACTATAGGTACTAAGATTTATTACTTACTTCTCTAGTCCCTGGATCCTTCTTCTAGGTTTCTTAACATTATAATTAATACTCCTTTAATATAACTTATACGTTTTTCTATAATAGGTTGGCCTTAGACAACTTTTTTGTCTAGCCACATATAGAAATCTTCCTATTTATTATTATATTTTTGCCTATACCACTTTCCATACAACTGGTTTAGTATGTATGGTCTATCTATTAGAAAGTACCTTATTATCACTATATTATAACACCCTTTGGTATGTCTTTCTTTAAACCTAGTTAGGATGTCTAGATCCTCTTCTTGCTCTAGTTTATCTAACTATTTTGCCCTAAGTATTCCTGCACTTGGCCTATTAGTAACTCTTTATATAGGTGCTCTGTTCCTTATATAACCTAGCATAGCTAACCTCTTGTCTAGCTTTTGCTCTTACTATATAATAATTCTTGTTCTGAACTTATCCATAGTTTCTTATTTTCTATGTCTTGCAGCTAGATCTTTGTAGTTGTTTTACTTTTTAATCCTAGTATTAACTGTTTAATCTTTAGGCTAAATACTACATTCACCTGGAATTGCTAACGTTCTTATTTATTCCCTAAACTTATAGTTCTTAAACTTGTGTCCTATACTTATTTATTTGTTACTAAATTGAGTTACTACCCTTTCCCATTAGTTTTTATCCGTTGTGGGTCCTTAGGTGTGTCTTATCTCATTTTAAGAATTTTAAGCTTCTCTTATCTCTGCTTAAGAATCTTAAGCCTGTGGCCTTTTACCTTTATTAAGTGATAAGCTAGCACTAGCAGTTGTCTGCTTACTTAGTTTCTTTTAAACGTTACTCCTATCGTCTTATAAAGCGATGGAAATTGTATCTAATAGTATTATAATACCCGTTACCGAACCTTATTTTGTAATAGTCTTAGTCTCTACTTCTATTTTAACTTCTTTAAGGTTTGCATACTCCTAGTAAGCTACCTTTGTTGCCTTATTATTAGTAAATGCTTCGCCTATATTAAATTTATTATCTTTAATATCCGATCTATAAGCTGGTTTATTAGTTCCTTTAAACTTAGATAATAATAGCTCCTATAGCCAATAGCTTACGCCATACTTAGCGTCCTTATGAATTTGGCATGCGTTATTATAACAATACGCAAAACTGTTAATTAAACACTTTTTTATTCCTTATAGTGCACTATTGTCCCTCTATATGTATATGCCGTCTATTAGTCTGGTTTTCTTTACTATATAGTTACTCTAACCACCTCTATAGTCTCTGGCGAAATAACCTTGTTTTCCGCAATTTATATAAGCCCTATCTTTAAACTATCTTTCTTGCTATGGAGTCCGCCTAAACGTCTTCTGCTACTAAAATCCCTAGTTTAGCCTCTACTCCTAGGTCCTTTAATTACTTAATCCTTAACCTCTAGGTTTCCATAGTTTCTTTTCCCACCTTTAGGTTTCTTTGGTACCGCTTAGGTCTATTGGCTCTGCGCTATTCCATAGTTTTTAACTCTATGTTTGTTGTTGCGTACTCTGCGCCTTATATAACTATGGAACTCTGTCTTGCCCTCTCTTAGCTTGTTCCCTTTAATAGATTCTATTATTAATCTTTATTAACTAATCTATTAACTCTTTTAGAGTATCCGCATCTTCTATTAGGATAATTACGTCCTAGACTTTAGCCTTAAGTCCCTATTTGTACTATGCTATAAGCGCCCTATTATTCCACTTAACCTATATAGCTAGTGTTTAAAACTGTGTTGTATACTTAATTACTAAAGTGCGTTATACTAAGTTCTAAAGCTTTTGTTCTACTGTGGTTATAGCTTCTAGGTCTCTAAATATCTACGTTAGTTGTTCCGCGAACCCGTTCTAACTGGTAAATATATACCGTACATCCTAGTTAGTAGTTGTTATGCTATTAGCCTATATTTCCGTAAGATATAGCTTAAACTACTTAAGTGCTCTCCCCGTTAGGAACAATCCTGCATAGGCTACTTAATCCAACAATGTTACTAACTTCACTCCTTCCTGTACTACCTTAAAGTGCATCTGCGTAAGAAATCCCTTAAGCTTTAACTTCTCCCCTAAGAATTATTTAATTAAAGGTAGCTTAATTTTTACTGCTCTAATTCCATTAATGCGTTCTTTAAGTATCCTATTATTGTCTTATAAGTAATTAACCATTTCCTATAACTAACCTTGTGTAACCACTTAAGAATCCCTATTGTTTATACTGGTATCCCCTAGCCCTAAGGTTGTGGCTGCTATTAACGCCATTGTAACTAGTGCTCTGGGTGGTATGTTATTCAACCTTATTCAATACCATAACCTTAGTAGTGAATGTGTAACGGAACCTTATAGCAAAAACTACGGTGGGTCCTATTATTAGGCTAGGTATATAGGTAAGAACAATTTAATAACATAATAATAACTAGTGGAGTAGTTGCCTAACAGATTAACTTTAATTATATTCTAAGATTTACTATAAGGAGAGAACTATCTACGGTAGGGACTAAGGTCCTTTAAATACACAACTATACTCCTAAGAAATCCTCTCTTGTACGTAAGGTACGTGTTATATATATTATACATAGACGTACACTGCGTATACTCCGTATACCGCGTATAATATTATGTGACTCGCTTACCATTCCTCGTCACATGGTTCCACTAGATCCATCCTAGACCGTGCCTATATTAACCAACTAGCTTCCTGTGACTCTTCCCTAAGTAGTTGTAACACCGTACTTAAAGCGTCCGTAACACTAATAATAAACGCCTCCGCCACTAAGCCTAGGTTATTATACCGCCCTAGAAAGTTAACCCTATAATTTTAGAAGAATTACTACATAAATCCTATAACTTTAACAACGTGGAGTTTGTAGCCGCTCTAGACCCTAAAATAGCCGAAAAGTCACTAGATAAGCTAATCTAGTTAAAATACCAGGAGAACGAACTTATAAGAGATATATTAGCGGCCCTACGTAATTAGAAAGCTCGCCGTTAGCTAAAGAAGATTAGGAAATTACTCTATTACAATAAGTTAGAATGCAGTATTATTAACGGACAGATCTACTTCCGCTAATACCTCTTTGTCCCTAACGCCTTAGACCTCTACCTAGAAGTTATCTATTGCTCTTATAGTAGCGGCCCCGCTGGTTACCCTAGCTAGGTTAAGACTTTTAACCTCTTAAACTGAATATACTAGTGGCCGGGAATCTCCAAGTTTACAGCTACCTTTGTTAAAGACTATGCCCTATATTTTCGCACTAAGACCCCTTGCTCCGCTCCGCCTGGTTTCCTAAAGCCACTAGAACTACCCGCTCGCCCATAGACTAATATTTCGATTAACTATATTACAACGCTCCCAGCATGCTAACGCCATGGTAAGATATATAAATATATCCTTGTTATTGTGGACCGCCTAACTAAGATATAATACCTTATTTTAGTAATAGGACTCTCAACAGAGGAGCTAGTTAATAGCTTTATTAATAATATATATAAGCTCCATAGCGCACCGGCCATAATTATCTCTAATTGCGGTATATAATTTATTAGCGACTTCTGGCAACGACTAAGCAAACGCCTTAAAATAACCTTACAACCAAGCTTAGCCTGGTATCTAGAAACGGACAGCTAAACCAAAATCGTTAATGCTGCCGTAAATAAGTACCTCCGTGCTTTTGTTAGCTTTATATAGGACGACTAGGTTAACTACCTACTGCTTACCAAGTTTACTATAAATAATTAAGTTAATAAGAGCATAGGCATCTCCCTATTTTTTGTAAACTATGGCTTTAACCTCCGCCTTAGAATTAAGCCTGCTGGCCCCCGCCCACCAACACTATCAGCATAAGCAAAGAAGGAATTCTTCTACACAGACTCTATAGCTAACCGCTTTAAGCGGATATTAACATAGCTTAAGGCCCTAGCCCGGATTTCACAGCAACACTATAAAGACAATACCAATACCCATAGGGACGAGAGCTCGTTATTCTACAAAGGCGACATAGTTATAGTTAGCTTAAAAAATATAAAGACAAACAGACCTAAAAAGAAATAGGACAATAAATGGGACAGTCTATACCCTATACTTACAGTATACCAAGGGGCAGTTGTAATAGACCTCCCGGACCACATCTAAGTAAATAAATCCTTCCATATATCTAAGGTCCGCCTCTAGGCTGCCAAAGAGATCCCTAGCCAAGCAAATATTAATACCGCAGAGCGCCGTAATGTACAAGGACGAGTAGCAGAGAGAGATAATAATGGCAACATAGAAGACAAATAGGAGTTTAAGAAAATCCTTAACGTACACAATAAAGACTCCCAAGGCCTAACTTATAAGATTAAATGGAAATATCACAAGGACATGACCTGGCAGCTAGAAGAGGATCTAAAGGGTTGCAAACAAGCTATATAGCACTTCTATAAGCAACACCCTAAGAAGCCAGGACCCCCAGACTGGGCACAAGATAAGGAAAAGTCACGCCAAGGTTATTGCCGACCACCGTGTTAAATTGCAATGGTTAAGGTTAAAATTTGTAGTGGTTGAGATGTCATAGAACTTTAACCAGCAGTTAAAGTTGTCTAATTGGTTAGATTCTCGCCAAGAGCGCTACATGCTAAACTTTATTTCGTTAAGCCGACCAATTAGGATTTTTAATATTTTTTGCAGCGAAAACAGGTGGCCCCGCGTACTGCCTATTTAAAGTTATTTGTTCGGTTTAGGGACCAATTGTTATGCCCAAAAAGGTAGCAGTGTCCCGCGACTGGGGGGACTGCCGGTTGGAAACGTCTTATAAGCTCTCCAGCCCATAGCGACATATGGGTAGCGCAAGGTCGTGACACCAAACCTTCTAGAGAGGGGAGTACTGTCACGGCACTAACCTAACGCATACTGTTTCCTACTATTGGCTGACCCACCACTAGCGCCTTGGCGGCTGGCCCTACTATTTGTATACGATACCCCCTTTTACCTTCTTCTCTTCTTTATAGCACAACGTAGTTATTCAGTCTACTTCATTGCAGCACTGTAACACTTAGTAGGTTAATTCTTGACGTCTAGCGGCCTAATTAAGTAGTAGTTGTAGTAAGGTTTTTAGGCAGAGACTTAAGCCCATAGGGTAAACTATCGCAACCTTTCTTCCAATTAATTCTTCGTTGTCTTTTTCTTAATAGAGACTTCGGCTAAGGAGTAGTAGTATCTTCCCTCCCTTACTTATTAGACGAGTCTATGGATTCTTCTATAAATATAGTAGCAGTCTTTAAACTAATATTACTGTTGGAATCACGGTGGGGGGTTTTGGTTTCAATCAATTTCTTCTTCTCCTTCTACTTCTACAGGTGGAATTTGATGGATCTCCTGAGCTCGCTTAGCTCACGTGGTCAACCCAATTAGTTACAAGCAACGGTGTCCACTGTATCACAGAACCTTATTCCGACAATTACCTTTATAGATTTTGACGTCTTTAAGTCGCTCAATCTTCTGTTCATCTAGTAGCCAAACGCAATAGATTATCTTGCCGTTATAGCTAATTAGAATACCCTTCTTTGCTTATAGAGCGAACCTAGCTAATTTCACGCGATCTTCTTTGGCTATAAGGGAATAGACGGTAGATCCTAGAGCCCTTAGGTAGTATACTAAGGGAGGTTTACCCTTAAGCTTTTTATAAGGTAATATACCATTAAGAGCTCTTATAGGGCGTCTGTTTTTAATATGTATGGCTATAAGAAGTATATTAGACCATAGGAAGTCTGGTATATTGCCTACAAGGATTATTAAGTGGGTAATCTCAGTAGAGGTTCACTGTGAGCACTCTGCTACTCCGTTCTCTTCTTAAGCGTATGAGGCGGCAGGTTCAAATTCTATACCTAAATTGTCTATCTAGGTAGTTGCTTTCTTGCTATAAAGCTCCGCTCCGTAGTCGGTATAAATTCTGGTAATTTTAAGGTCGAATTTGGTATGGATCTAGTTGTAGTACCTCTATAGAGTATTAAGCCACTCGTCCTTCGTATAGATGGTATAGATTAAAGTAAACCTCGTATAGTTGTTGGTAAAAGATATATAGTATCTTTCGCCTTTAAAGTTAATGGGGGTAATAGGCCCCACTAGGTCCATATGGATAAATTAAAACGGCCGTATAGCTTGTTCTTAGGGTGTTCTATTATACCTCTTTTGGGCTTTAGATTAAGCGCAAGGCTTATAGTGTTTATTGCTAACGTTATTAAACTTAATACTAAGTTTATTTGGGTAGCGTCTAAGGTTATTATAGTTAAGGTAGCTAAATTGGTAATACTAAATAGGTAGACTTTTGTTGTTTTTAATAGTATAAAGGACCGATTCTAACTAGTGGTTATACTACCAAATTGGGTAGAGTTGTTAAACTTTAGGCGCGTATCCTATTACCTTGTTATTGTATTTAAGTTTGTAAGTCTTATTGTTAAAGAAAACGCCTATTTCCTTAAGTTAGCTTCTAGATAGTAGGTTTGCTGGTAAATATGGCACGTAAAGAATATTATGTAGAGTAAGCGTGCTTCCGTAACTTCTATTAGGTAGTGCGGTTTATATAGAGATGGATCCTTTACCTTCTAATTAAGCTCTATAGGGACCAACTATACTTAATAAGGTGTCGTTATTAATATAGTTAAAAAGAAGTTCACGGTCCTTATAGCAGTGGACAGTAGCGGCGGTGTCGTAGACGAAGTTATGCCTACTTAGTCAAGCTTATACGACCGCTGCTACAAGCTCTTGTTATGGATTTGCGTCAAGCTTAGCTTAACTAGAGTATTTATTGAGCTAGATAGGCACTTAAGTCGTCCTTTACTTCTTCCTTAAGTAGATCCTATTACCAATTTCTTTTAGAGCATTATCTGGCTTCCTCTCCCAGCAGTCTTCTTTATAGTGCGTAGTTCTATTATATCTTATATAGTTAGGGTGTTTACATATCCTAACTAGTGCTATTTTTCTTTTTATAGGCCCTCTATTATTTAATTATACTACTAGTGCAGTAGAGACTTCCTAATTAAGTTTGCTGTTAAAGATAATAAGTTCCTTGCCTAAGGCTTATGGATTGGTATGTTCCCGCATCTAATTTGTTTGTTTTGTTGTTTTAAACTAAGCGTAGCTAGTAGAGTTAACCCTATATAGGAGGGCCGCTTAGGCAAGGACCTTGTAGTTAATAGGTTGGTTTATTTTAATAAGATAATTAAGGTTTAATGTAATATAGGAGACAAACTTCTCTACGTTCTTAAAGTCTTAAACGCGTTTAGTAAAGAAGGTAGCTATAATATTAGTAACAGCTGCCGGATTAAGATCCTTAAAGTATTCTTTTAACGCTTTTTATTTTTTAAGCGCCTGTCTGGCGTTTAATATAAACGGCTTATAGATATTGTTAATGCTCTAGTTAATAAAACCGGCTATATAGGTTAGCTGTTCCTTATATTTCTCCTATTCCTTTACTAAGTCAGCTGGTTTGATTTTTAGCTGTTTACTAGTAAAGCCTAGGTCCGCCCATTTCTCCTTAATTAATTTAAGTGTAGGAAAAGATTATAGTGGATTATTAAGAACTTACTTAATGTTCTTAGATTAGAGGTGGTTTTATATATTAATACTAAACATTGGCCAGTCTTCCCGTCTAGTAAGCTTTTAAATAGAGGCTTAGGCGGTACGTCTATTGCTTATATTAGCGGGGCTTTATGTTATAGGTAGTTTATAGTAGGTAGTCTATAGGCCTTATTAAGACAACGTTATTAGATTGGTTTCCTTTTATAAGGAGTGTTTATATAGTGTGGGTTTTAACTCAGTATATTCCTTAGCCAGTATAGGCAGTTCTAATAAGCTTCTTCTAATCCGTTACTAATACGGTTATTATAAAGCTTTATTCTTAAAACTCTATCGTTCTGTTTTAATAATAGTAAGGTTATCTACTAAATAAAAGGTCCTTCTAAGCCTTTGGTGCCGCGGTTTAATTACAGACTATATTAGGCTCGTCCTCAGTAGGATCCTCTTATGCATTTAGTATAGAGTCCGTAGTTAGCAGCTACGTAGCTACTCGTTGTAGGTTTTTAGCGTTGTAAGTCAGGTGAATATTTACCAACTTTTTACGCCTGTGTGGTGATATTGCGATAGCAAATATCATAATAATAATAAAGCAATTAGATTTAGCCTATTAGGCGCGAACCCGGGCTTATAACCTATTAAATTGAGGCTATGGAGCTAAATCTCTGTGTATTGCTTATTTTCTATATAGGTGGTTGAAGAGATTCCGAGGAACTTCGACCGACGGTCGAAGTTGTCTGATTGGTCAGATTCCTGCCAAGAGATGTCTCCCACAAGTCTCATCACGTGATATCGTTGCGGGCTTGTTTTCCAACACATAGAGGTGCCAGAGACCATAAAAATCATTAATAACGTTGCACAAAGCGGATAGAGTACTATTACTCATTAGTACGTCGGAGCCGCCTTGATCAGATCTAATATTATTAATCATGAAGAAGGTTCTCTGTCAGTCAGGGTATGCGAAAATAAAATCTTATCTAGTAAGATCGATAAACTATCATGATTTTCGCTTATTAGTATCCATCGCTTTTATTTTGATAATTTCTTAGCATACCCCACTTAGAAAAAATTCTCTGCTTTTAATAAAGTATTGTATAAACTATGGCTTCTAAAGCAGATTCCTCCCTTCTTATAAGTATAATTAATACTTCTAGCATAAAATAGGCTAGTTAGAAAAGATCTCCAATCTATAGGCACTCTTATAAACTAGATAAAGGAGAGCTAATATATAACTTAAAAAAACGGAAATATATCTACTATATATATGGTGCAATATTAACGACTAACCTTCGAAGCCGAATCCAATTGGATCCAAATAGACCCCGCTCCAAGTAGATCACTGTTCTATACGTAAAGCCGACAGCTTGCTAACCGCTTGCTATTAACTATACTAACGATAATCAGTGATGGCAGTAACTACACAACCATAATCAACCCCACAATTCCGATTATTATATAATCAAAGAAAGTGATTCTGATCTGGTTATATAGGTATATTAATTACGTCTTTTAGGCACGGGCCTCCACGTGATAACTCACGTGGAGATAACACTCTTGCCACGGAGCTCACCCGAAGCTCCCCCCTAAAGTTCTATCTCTCCCTCTTTTTATTCCCGTTATTTCCGTAGTTTATTATATAGTTATGTCTACGTAACATAATCAGCAGGTGCGATTATGATTGGGTTGGTTATGTTCCTGTACAATACAACATAATTGTAACTAACTAACTGATTATTGCCATCACTGACGATAATAAAACCTTCTCTACCCTTTCTAAGCCTGATTTAGATTAGTTTAATACTTTTACTTGTAATAAGGCCGCTAGTAACTCTGCTACAGGTTTATTAAAATTACAGCCCGATAACTCTGCTTTACTATTGGGTTCGCTTAATAAAATTGACCCGAACTTGCAATTATCAAATGGGAAAAATGAAGAGAAGTAAAACCTTCCCAGTAGAAGGCAATTTAATTCTCTACAATAGGAAGAATTGGGCAGTTGTAATGCAAAGATCGGTATTCATGCTACCAACTGTAGTGAAAGTCTATCAGGCCCTCTATTTAAGTCAGTCAACGTTCTTGTAAACTGTGAGGCCGTATACGAAGATTGAAAGCATACCCGTCTGATGGGGTGGTTGTCATGTAAATAGTCCCACATGTGTGGGACTAAAAATTGGAAGATGGAAGAAATAATCCCAATGGACGTCCAGAGAAGAATCACTAGACCGAGGTAGTCCAGAAATCGACGCTGATAGGTGTCCAGACTCAAGCCTTTCACGAAGAGTGCTATTGAAAGCTTCGGAGTCCCAGGGTAAGCAATGACAAATATAACGCCTGCACATCTACATAGAGGCTTAACGGAACCAGGCCTCAACCCATAGATTAACGTTTCCCATTGAGCCTCTCAATTTATGTTGGACCTACTCCCAATCAATCACTGCTCCATATTTCCATTGTCGCTCCAGTTACTGTTAGCCGGCTGGCTAACTTTTTCAACCCACCTGCTCTCCAGAATCGACGTTTTGCTCCATGGTTTCTTCGGCGGCAACCATTTCCACTATCTCAAAAGAGTCCTCTAATTGCTCGTATATCGCTTGTTGAGTGTGCAGCACATGTTCCCGGTACTCATGTCCTTCAGGAGTAACCTCAACTGAGCGATCTACCGCCTGCATGGCCTTTTCCAAACACTCTGGCTCTGCTGTGTGAGTGAACTGTTCAAAATACTGGACCGCTAGGTTTGACAAGATGGCACCTAATGGCAACCCAAGACTTTCGTCACTAGCGATGTTTGCTGCTTCTTCGGCTCGCCGGATTGACTGGTTCAGATCATTAAGGTCTTCGGTCAATTTAAACCGTTCTCCAAAAAGACTTATCAAGTCCCCAAGCCACACACCCCTTGAGAAGGCTTTTTCTCCAGTATTGGGCACGGATTCGACTGCTTGCTCTGACCAGATGAGTGCTTGCTCCAAGTGTTCGATGGCCCCGGTAAGCCCAAATCGAGTTTTACACATTTTCGCTAAAAGGTTTAGTCTTAGTGGACGCTTGCAATCATCGTCGTCTAGAACTTCGAGAGCTTGTTCCCCGTATCCAATTGCTTCCTCGAGATCATCCATGTTTCCTGAATGGTTGAATTGGTGCCAATGTGTGTCGCTCAGGCGATATAATGTTATTGCTCGGTCAGGATGACCGTCAGGCAGCGACATGTTTGCCTGTTCAGCCCATATAAGAGCAGCATCGAGGTCTTCTCCATCCTGAGTTTTCTCGAATCGGCGCACGAGCATCTTGGCTAGGTTAGCCAAAATAACAGCTCTATCTGGGTTTATGTCCTCGACAATTTCCACTGCTTCCTCGGCCTTTTCAACGGCCTTGTTCATATCCCTCTGATCCCCGGTATTTTCGAATCTGCACCAGAGAGCCTTTCCCAGGATTTTCAAGAGTGAAGGGCGCGCTGGGCTCTTTTCTAAAGTGGCTTTCACAGCTTGATCTGCCCACATGATTGCTTTACCTAAGTCATCTAGATCCTGAGTGTAGCGGTGGAATCGATGCATGAAAATTTCACTCAGCTCATGCAACTTCATAGCGCGAATGGGATGTTCATCAGGAATAATCATCACTCCTTCCTCCAGAACAGGAATGACCTCGTTTAGATCTTTCAACGTTCTGCATGTCTTGAAAGTTTCGTCCTCTGTGTCGCCAGCGGTATCGGTGAACTCTGAATCTCTTCCAGCGGAGTTCTCTCCATGGAGCAGCTTTTCCGCTTTCTTCCAACTTCCCAGATGCTTGTATATCTCTGCAAGATCATACATAGTCTTTGCGGTCATGGGGTGCTGCGGACCCAGTGCCTCCCTCCTTCTGTCTAGGACGTAAGATAAAAGATCCCTCGCTTTCTCGTACAATCCTAAGGCCTTGTACACCATCGCAAGATCCTTGGTACTTTTCAGGGTCTCCTCGTTATTCGCACCCAGAATCTGCTGTCTTAATTCCACAACATTATCATACAACGCTTGCGCGTCCTCCCACTGCTGCAACCGCATGTAAGTTGACGCGAGGTCATGTTTGGCCTCAATGGTGGCTGTATCCTCGGAACCGAAGTTTTGTTCCCTTGACTCAACAATCATTTGCTGCACATCCTTTAGGTCTGAAAAGCGCTGCTGCATCCTGTATACGAGGGCAAGAAATTGCATAGCTTGGAGACCATCCTTATGCGTTGCCCCGAAAACTCTTGCGCTGACTTCAACGATATGACGGTACATCTTCTCCGCTTGCTGGTAGTGTTGACTGAGAGCGTAGATACTCGCTAGCCTTTGCATGCTCTGCAATGTGTCTGGGTGCTCTGCACCAAGAAGCCGTTCTGTCGCATCTGTGGCTTGAGTTTGCAGTCGTTCTGCTTCCTCATATCTTTGCCCATGCACAATATACATGGCAACTAGAACTTCAATACTCTTCAAGGTCTCAATTTCTTGGTCTCCAACTGTGTGCCGTCTAGCGCTTACAATCAACTGCTGCAAGCGCTCCGCTTCCTCGAATTTTGCTTCATCTGCCATAAGCACTTCAACCATCAACTCCATACTTTTTATTCCATCCAAGTCCGTAATTCCAGGGGCGATCATTCTGGCATCTATTACTTGCACCTGTAGCGCTTCTGCATCTGCAATCCTCTCTGTATGCAGAAAGAGCCGAACCAAGTGCTCAAGCCATTCCAGGGTTTCCTTCTTGCGGATCCCGAAAAGTCTCATTCTTACTTCCATGATTCGAAGGAGTAAATCCTCCTCCTCTTCCCATCGTTCAAAGCATTTGTGCATCATCGCGGCTCTTTGCATAGCTTCTAATGTATCTGGATGGTCGACTCCAAGACTCTCAAGCAGGATTTCCATTACCTGAATCACTAATCTTTCGGCTTCCGCCCATCGTTCTTCGTTTCTCCAATATAGACGCCCAAGCGTCTCCATACTCTCCAAAGTATCAGGATGGGATTGACCAAGAACTCTAATTTTCGTCTCGACGCGTTCCAGTTGCGCCTTTTCTTCTTCCTCCTGGCTTCGAGGGGTGGCGTCAGCATTTCCTCCGTAGGCTGGCCCTTTTGTTGCGATATCATCTTCGTGAAAAGCAAGTTCAATTGTTGTAGAACTGTACTTGCTGTCGTCTTCGTCCCATCCAAACTCCTCCCTGCAGCGTTTCATTAACTCGGAGCGTCCGTTATCATCCGTTTCATCACCGGACACATCTAGGAATTTTATTTCGGCATTCTTGACCCCAAAGTTGGAAAAAATCCATCCTACAGCGGGACCCATAGGAGAAAGATCTAGTCCCTCCCGAAGAGAAATGGATCTCTCAGCAGTATCAAGTTCACCAGTGATAAGTTTACCTTTCCCTTTATTCCTCGATTTGCCCCCGCGGTCTTTAAACATGCTTGCGTGGACTTTGAGGTCCCCATAAAGGCGAGACTCGTCGTCGTTAATCATTTTGAGCACGTCGTTGAGGTCCTCAGCTCCCTTGTCGCATTGCGATAGCCAGTAGGTAGATTTATCTGCATCAGATAGAACGCCAAACCCGATGTTATAGCAAAACGCTAACTGGAATGCAGAGTTGTTTCGAGCAGCGTCATTGGTATCATCGCCAGCTCTAGTCTCAAAGCATTTAAACACGCTCTCTCGAAGGCTAGGCCTAGCAGCTTTAAATTGGCGGTAAGCGCTAGTGAGCTACGCTTCGTTAGATTAAAGTTACTTAGATGTTATATTCAGGTCGTATTCCAACTTGCCTGAAAAAATGGCTCGCTCGCCGAGTTTGCTGATTTGCCAAACTGAGCCATAAGAACATCTGTCTCTCTAAAGTATGTTAGATCCACTTCAAAAATCTGCATAAAGCGGAACGTACTCAGTGCACCCAAATACCAATTTTATCACCTCCGCACCTAATGTCCTTTTGTCAATATTCTCGCTCAAACTTGACTCGAAGAACCGATTAAGCGTTGCTCTCCGGTCTTCACTAATACCAGTTATTCTGCTAGTCTCCGCATTTGCGTAGTCAAAGAGCTGGCCTTGTTTCTTTAGCTCGGATAAGATGTGTTCTGGTAAAGTCTCCCTTTTCCACAAATCCTCCATGGCCTTTGCTTGCGTTTCGAGTGAGTCAACGAACAAGATCCAGATGCAAAGCATGCCAAATGAGAATATGTCGGCCGACTTCGCACGAGCAAATGTGGTCTTGTTTTCAATCAGTATCTCTGGAGCTGTCCACGGCCATGATTCAGCAAGGATTATTTGGTCTTCGTCGTTAGTTCGTAGTGTAGAATACCCGAAATCGCAAACTTTGGCGGTGAAGTTTCCTCTCTCATCCTCGAATATCAGGACGTTTTCTGGTTTCAGATCTCCATGCATGACACCTGTTTTGCTTTTCAGTACCATTCAGAGTAGTTTGAGTAATATTGGCACTAACAGCAGGTGTGCATAAGCAGAATTGCATGCGCAATATCCCCACACAACTTCAGCCTCTCCTTCAGGTCTAGCTTCCTTCTAGGCTCGTGGCTCATGAAAATTTTCATATCTCTGTGTTTAGCTCTCTGGAAAACCAAGACTGGCCAGGCCTTTTCGTTGACATCCTCAAAGCAGATGCCTTCCAGCTTTACAATATTCGGATGATGTCGGATGACTGGATGTCCCAGAACCAAAACCTCCGAAAAGAGGGCTTTGAAGTTGCTACTCTCGTCGCAACCTGCCAGGTCCTCTCGATGCACCCGCTTGAACGCAAAGTCAAGCGAAACATTATCATCAGACACTCTAGCATTTACTCCCGGGGCAACACCAGCAGTCCCTCCTTTGCCGAGTTCTTCATCATCCTCGTTCCATTGTATTGGAAGTATGTTCACTCGCCGGTGCTGGACAACAGCAAGGATGTCGAGGAGGTCAAGTTCTCGGGTAGTTGAGGTGGAAAGGACCGAGTCATACCAGACCGTTAGAGCCTCGTGAATACTTTGGGTTGACTTCTTCCCAGTAAAAGATAACAGACTGTCTTTCAAATTCCTGCTACCCTCTGGTAAAGCGATGGCGCCCTCGTGCCCGTCCTTAAACCTACTCCGTTCCTTGGCCCCAGTATCCCCGAAGAAGTCGAAGAAGTCGATAGAAAAGTTAATTTCGGCTGCATCGTGAGATGAGCCCCCTCGAATAATCTCTCGACTCATACCTGGCATTCGAGGAATGAGCCAGCTAGGAGCACTAAGCGTTTTAGGGAAAGGGGGAATGGACAGACATGTAACTAAATAAACACGAAGATCTTGAGTTACTGGTAATAAGAGAAAAAGTATTAGTAAAAAAATTTAAAACCAATGAATTGCGTGATTAGGCAACAATAAATACACTCCAGGGGTGCTATCCTAGGCGTGCCAATGAGCTTCTGCTTTCTTCTAAGAAGCAGGATAGAGACGCCCGCAGGCTGTTCTCGACCTCCTGAGCGGGGTAAGTAGGCCCGTGTGTTGACTCCGCAGACTCCCGTCACGCCTGGCCTCACGACTGGATCTCGAAAGTGCTGCATACGTGGCTAGCAGTTTCTCTTCGATAAAGAAATTCGTTCACCGTTCCGCATATGATTACCAAAGATGATCCTCTCCGTGCCATCATATAATCATAGTAGAACTCTTATTAGACAGGAAGCCAGCAAAAAATTGTGGCAAAACACCATGTCTCACAGAAGGGTTGCAGTATCTGAAGAAGTGTGCGTCGGATGACAATGAAGCGCCGCCACCTTCACGGAGCTTGCATTTTGTTGCAGTCCCTGTGATGAGGAATTTGATTTGTCGCAAGCTGGTCAAATCGAGGTGATTAATACATACATAGAGTTACTCAAACTTTATATTGGTAAATGGAAGACTAAGCATGGTACACAATCTCTACCCGTGACGTTTTGGTTTTCGTAAACTCAACCAACACCACCTCGCTAGCTAGGTGGCTGCCAGCACGGTGCACAGCCCAGCAAGGAACCCAGAAATTTTTAACTAGCAAATTGCTAACAAAACTG
>Ga0307507_10002914_pt1 | contig 34428 bp, 9 predicted proteins | sample 7_EM_MG_FD_207223 | JGI IMG/M metagenome (GOLD analysis project Ga0307507, IMG submission 207223) | Populus trichocarpa ectomycorrhiza microbial communities from riparian zone in the Pacific Northwest, United States - 7_EM | ecosystem: Host-associated > Plants > Roots > Unclassified | place...
AGGTTCCTATACCTTTCTTATATATATATAGAGGCCCTAGAGCCATATTTAATAGAGAGAGTCCTTATCCTTCTTTTCTAACCTAAGATTTCAGGCCAACAATATAACTATTATACTTAGACTAAGTTAAAAAATTTAACACCATAACTAATAAGAGCGTAATTATAAGATATATTGGTTTCAAAGTTAGCTAAAAGTAATTTGCAGCGGATTAGATAGGGCAGCCCTTTTTACATAGAAAGTATACCTAGCTTAATCAACTAAGATATATTTTCCACTTAACAATATTCCGCCTAGCACAAAGTTAAAATATAAGCCGGACGCTTCATTCTAGTATAACGATGTATAATACCCTAGGGTTATAATCAAAGTCGCATATTCGCAGAAGAGGAAGAGGCTAGGCTAGCTAGCTAAAGATTATCCCCAAGTCTCTTTAATTGGTGGTAGTAGTTATAGTAACTTCTTAATAGCTGCCTGAGTAGCTATAACCTCTACTAGTGGTAAAATTAAAGCTTAAGGCTCTCCCTCTACTATACTAACCTCCTAATCATTAAATGTTCCTTTTTATAGAGGCCTGTACAAGTGCCAAAGACACTTATATATCTATTCGCAATCATAAGCAATAATCCTCTAATAGAATTTAGGAAGCCTTCCAAGAAATAGCCCTTATATACAATATAATGCCCGCGACTGGTCAAAGTTCCTTAAATTTGCCAGCGGACAACTTCCAGCGGTAGAAGACAGTGGTAGAACAGGTAGAAAATGGTAGGAAAAGGGTGTCACGGCCAAGTCCTATAACAGCAATTTAAAATAACGCCAAGAGCTCCATTTCAGAAGCTATATACAGTAAAATTGCTAATATTTTAGCGTACTATTCTGGCGTTTTGCGAGCGGTGAAAGGAACATTAAATTTTTAAGGCTGTGCAGACAAAATTATTTTAAATTACTAGATTATAAACTAAATCTAAGGCCTCCATATTGCAACCGAACAACCCCTAATATATTTAGATAGAGAGCTTAAAGGATTACTTTAATACACGTATTATTTAACTCCGTATTATTGGCTATAAAATACCCAATATTTCCATTAATATCGTACTCCTTAAATAAAGCAATAAGTACGGCTGCCTAGTTCTTACTACTATACTTACTAAGTACCTCTTAAAGGCCTAAAATAGCTTACCAACGCCTACTTTTCCTGTTAATAAAATAAGCAACTATATTAAGAACTATATAAAGTTACGATTAAGTTCGAGCGATCGCTATACTACCAACCGGCTGGTCTGCTTGGTGTTCCGTTAGAGATCCGTTAAGAGATCTACCACTATTTCCTTATCCGACGGGAGCCAATTAATTTGTACTTCCTCGACTTCCACCCTAGCTAGATAAGTACTATAAGTGGCTTAACATAGAGAGAAACACAGCCGTTCTTATATCAAGGCAGGTTAGCGAGAAAGCACTAGATGTGCTTTATAGCTAAAATGTCTTTAAGGTTCTTTATAGGGGGGTTAAAATATCCTAGGTTAGTTTGCACTAGCTAGACATTTTTAGATTCTTTACTTAAGGGTCCTGCTTTAATAGGCAGATATCTATTAATATTCTATAAAGTTAAGGCAAGAAGCAGTAGCAATGCTATAAAAGCACCGAGGTATAAAGGTAGAGGAAGAGAAGTATCGCAGGAGATAGCAAGATCTAAAAGAAAAAGGAAAGAAAAAAGGGCAAAGGAAAAGACCTCGCTAACAGCTATAACCTCCATTCCTGCCTTAAAAACCGTATATTGTTACTAGCTTAGAATCCCTGCTCCTTCTAAAGGGCGACAATCCTGGCCTTGTTTAGGGAGTTGCCCTAATAGCACTTGTTCCCGCTAGAAGCATCCTCCTATATATCCATTAGCTCCATATACCACTGGCTAGGCAGAGGGGACTATAAGTACACCTCTAGTATTATCTACAATCTCTTATAGAAGCGAACCTCCGGATTAGTTTTAATACATTCATTACAGACCCAAACAGTGTCGGTTTCAGCGTTATAGTGGGCGGAGATATTGTTGACCACGTAGTGGACTTTAGGTGTAACATCAGCTGTATAGGGGAAAGGGCTAATAAGTTTGGTATAGAAGCCGGCGCTGACGTATATAGTCTTCTTGGGCGAAGTAGGAGCGCCTTAGGTACTGACAGTAGCAACTATATGGTAGCTCTTATTAACAGCCCAAGCAGGTTTCTAAAGCGCAGCCATTATATTTACCGTCTATCCATTTTATATGTTAGTCAATCAGTCCAGCCCTAGCAAGCAACGCGAGAATAATATAGGCTTACCTTTGTCAAAGAAGGGTAGAAGCTAGAGGTCTCTAAGATCTAGAGGTCAAGCAAGAGAGATAGAGAGATAGTAGGAAGAGGCAGCAGCAGCAGTACAAAACAGCTATTAAGACGTCAGCAAACAGCGCAGGTCGCTCTAGAAGAAAAGGTCAGGTAGTTCACTTATAAATTACAACTATAGAGCGCTAGAGGAGGCAGCAACTAGTCCTTAAAACAAAGAAGAAGAGAAAAAGGCTACTAGTATAAAAGAGGGAGAAGGCCGAGAGAGCTTAAAGAGAAGGTGTTATTATTAGCAGAAGTTCTTCTTAAGCGTTAAGAGGTTAGTAAGTGCGATAAGCGCTTACGCAATAAAGCGCGTTACAGGGTTAAAGCTAAGTTATTAATTCTAAACGTAAAGGAGATATAGAAGAAGCAGAAATATAATAAGTTATTAAATTTAAGGGTAGGTAAGGACGAGAAGCCTTAAAACAAATAAGGACAAAATAGATATTAAGGAATATAATAGCTTACCAGTAATTGCGGCAGTTAGAAGTCTTAAGAAAAGGCAATAAGACTAAGGGAGAGTAAATAGAGGTAAGCTTACAGTAGAGGAGGATAGAAAAGGAAGAAGGTTGTTAAGTAAATATAGGCAGCGCTAGCAAATAAGAAGCTCTACTAGAGAGCAAACAACCTACAAAGCCGCTCTCTATAAAGGGAGGAGAGAAGGAAGTAGTAGTAGGCAAGATAAAGGATTTAAGCTCAATCTTGATCTTAATAAAAAGTGAGGCTTAAGCAATATATAAGGTCTTTAAATAGCTAAAATCTAGAAAAGGACGGAGCTTTTATCTACGTCTATATATAACCTATAGCGGAATAGAAACTTAAGCAGGTTAGTAAAGGCATTATTTTTAATAAAGGCATTATTTTTAAGGCGGCGCTAATAATGAAATTAACCCACCTAAGCCATTACGCGGATATATTGTCGCGCGTACTCCTCACCTTTAACACCTTTACGCTTTATTAATTAACCCTCCTTTAGCCCTTAATACCTCTTAATAACCTTAATATTAAGCTCTAGAGTTAGTAGCTTCCAGATCTTACCTTAACTTCCTTTTTTTCGCCACCTCTAGTGTCTAGAAAGCTAAATAGCTTCCTACCATCACTTCTGGGATAATTAAGCCTATTAGTAGGTTAACGATTTGCTTCTTCTTGCTCTTATATTAAATAAGGGTAAAAAGAACCCCTACCTCTTACGCGGACTTCTTTTTATCTTATATAATACCGTCTCTAACATTTCTACAAAGCTCTGTCCTGCTTCCTAAAGTTCTATATTACCTTTAACGCTTACAAAAACTCTCCTTATAGCTATTATCTTACTCTTATCTCACCTCCCTTAGCTCTTACTAACTACCACTTACCTCCTTTATCACTCTATCCTTTATCTAAACTAGTTAGAGCAGCTTCTACGGCTCCTAACTATCAGCTATATGCTATCCTCCCTCTAATTAAGCCTCCCACAGCTACTCCTCTACCCCTCTATTATGACAGCTCTGCAATATACGCTTTAAACAACATTAGTAAAGCTCCCCCTTACATATAAAACAATGGTTTAATTTAACACCGCCTATAAGGTAAGCGATTAGATACAGGGATAGGTTTCTATTAACAACCCAGTCAACCATGCCCATTTCCGCGATGTCTCGCCTTTTATAGTTTTTACGAACCTCTCTCCCAAAGACTATGTGCTAGACTTGGGTACAGGATTGACGTAGATAGCTATTAAGGCAAAGCGCCACGTGGGGGACTCTGGAGTCTATATTAGTATAAACATCTACAAGGAGCTAATCAAGATGGATATTATAAGCAACGTCAAGGCCTACAAACTTAAACGCGGCAACGGCGGCCCTAGTAAGGCTGTCTACCTAATTATAGGTAACTTTATAGACAAGGCCGTCTTAGATAAGGCAAGAAAGCTACTACCAGAAAGGAAGGGCGGCTTTAACGCTATTTTTTTTAGCTATAGGTCCTTAACATGTTAATACCTAAGCAGTAAGAGCGGTTACTACGCCTAGTATCCAGTTTCTTAGCCAAGGATAGCAGGATTGTCGTAGATCTTAGCATACTTATAAAGGGGCCCAAGTATCCTAACAGCACCAAGTGCCCTGCCCTAAAGATCTACCAGCTACAATGCTAAGGGGAGGCTTTAGATGCACCAGAAGGCTATAAGGCACAGCAGGATTACGCCAAAGAGGATATAGCAAGGAGTAGACACTAAAGTTAGCCAAGACCTACGGGCTTAACGTTATGTCAATGCATAATATATACAGAGACAAGGGTTCCAGCCTCAGTCCTTTCTAAGACAAGTCTTCCGCCGTCATAGCAAGGATAAAGGGAAAGTAGTGGCTAGACGCGTTACAGAAGGCTAAAGGTACCACTATAGCTAAAATAACAGACCTATTTATGGTCTAGAAGCTCCAGCAGATAATAAAGGTAGAGAAGCAGGCTCTATAAAAGAAGTCTCCCCTAAAGTTCCTAGACTACAGGAATATAAAGGTAGCTGCGCTCCTTAGGGCCAGCAGCAAATAAGCTCCATAATTCCTCTATTAGCCTACCTTACTATAGTTCTTCCTTTCTCTTTTCTTTTTCTTCTTTACTGCTATAAGGGCATCTCTTTAGCCTTCACTATCCTATCTTCTTCTGCTCTAGCCTTTTTATGGCTAATATACTCCTTTTCCCTTTCTCTATTATAGGTGCTTTAAGTCTTACTTATTGCTGCGGATAGATCTAGCTGCTCTTTCTTATATAGAGCCTCTTTATAGGTAAAAAATTGGCGATTAATAGGAAGATAGATTAAATTAAATACTATATCTATATCAACCTCATAAAATTCCAGCCCATATACTATACCTTGCCCTTAATATACCTAAATAGTAATTCGTCCCACTTAAGCCAGCATTCTAACCCATTGTATTCCTCTCGCGTAAGCTAAAATTCTGTTTATAGGTGTTACTTAATATGTTTCTCTGCTTTAATATCTTAAAAAGTACGTTATCTCTTAGGAGCTTACGTGAAGGCTTTCTCATCAGTTAGTAGAGGCGTTAAAGGCGTGCCTATAAAGCTTAAAGGTAGTGCGATATGCTTATAGTCCTTTAGAGAAGTCTGCAATATAGACATAGCCGTATATCATATCATAAGTTAGGCCGCATTACAAAGTTTAATAGTAATAGTCGCTTGGTTAACGTTTTAGTTAACTTAGTAACTATGCTACTTATCCGCCTTATATAATTTATAGGCTAGTGCTTAACCAATAGCAGCAAGCCTATAACAGTTCTTTATTCCAATACTACAGCTACCCACTTTCTCTGCTTTCTCTATTCTTAACCTTAAAAAGTAGGGCGTTACAAAAGGTATAGCTAGAGCGGGTCGGCCACCCTCCCTACTAGCGTAATCAACATGTTTATCCGCTTCCCTTAGGACCTAAGCATAGCAAATCTTTAAGCTTAAATATAGTTCTATTTGTTAAGGACAAGATACAATACATAGCCTCCAGCGGGGAAGAGGCACCAGCTAATAATGCCAGTCAGACAGATATAACTATAACGGCAAAAGGAATCAACTTATTATTCATATACCTACTTAGCTGCACCAAAGCAGAGCGCTTTTAAGCTTCTATATAAATAAAGGTTTTATAGCAATAGGTAAAAGAGCCAGATAAAGGGCGGTATCTAGAGCGTATATATTCATTATCTCGCTACCAAATTGGCAGTTCATGCCATGCAAGCTCGCTTAGAGGCATATTCTAGGCACCATCCTCTTAGCAGAGGCATCTACAGGAAAATATCCTCTTAGGATACCCCCACTAAGCCTATAGTGGAATGGCCTACTTGGCGCCCCTACTTCATTTTATTTACAGAATACTGTTACTTTCGCTGCGTTTTAGACATTAACTTATAGGTAGTATTACTAGATATTAATATCTAAGATATAAAAGGATCCACATTCACCAGTTAGTAACACCTGCAAGGCTACTACTTAATATCTTAAAGCCTTACCGCAGGCACCTTAAAATGGAATAGTTTAAATATCTAAGTGCATTTTCTTGCTACATGCAGCTATTTTTATACATCTTTGCTGCCAATATATCTACACTAATATACATAAACCCAGCCTCATTTAAGTAGAGACAAGTATTAATAGTTTATATACCTACCAAAGTCCACTTTCCTTAGCTCTGTTCCATACCAACAGCTTTAAGAAATATCACTCTATAAAAGGCTATAAAACTATAAATTCCTATAAAGAGCCAGCATTCTGCCTTAAATTTATAAAATCGTTTCTTACTATCCATAGAAAGCAGCTAACTCGTCTCTAAAGGCATACTATATATGTTTAGGAAACACTCTTATACAATTACGGTTACTTTTACTCTAATAAGTACACGCGCAAGTGTAATACGGCTAGACAAAACGGTGTATAGTGTGCGGAAAACAATCCAAATAATGTCTAGAATATAAGGACATTACAGGGTACATATAGCTGTGATTTAGAGTATAGGACGCTAGAATCGATGTAATAAGCCTTTTAAAGTTAGAAGTGCCCAACATAGCACTCTTTATTTATAGTTACAAATGTAGCCAAGTTAAATAAAACCTTAAGTCTCTTTCTAAATTCCTCCAGCCTTAGACAGAAAAACTTAAGAATATTATTTCTTAACTCCATCTCTTAAATTACTGTGTCTACAATCGACGCTTTATTATATCATTCTGGCTAATATCTCTTGCCTCTAATAGACATTTCCCCTTCTTAGGCTTTGAACGGTTCTTCCTTAACTTAGTATTATCAGCCAAATGTCCATTAGAGGAGCCTTTGATTAAGAGTACTTACAGCGGCTTTAAATTCTTGCCAGACATCCTGGGAGGTACTAGCATTCACCATTTATATATAAATAGGGTGATCTCTAGGTCCATATCCGCGCTAGTCTTTAACACATCTAAAAGGAACCTCTAGCTTTGGTTAGTATTTATAAATTGCTTTTAGTTGGTCATTAATACGCCCTAAGAGTTTCATATCTTTAAGAGTGTATGCTATAAGTATGCCACTTCAGAGGCGCAATTATAGAAGTTAGAGATATATGTCCTCGCCGGGCTTAAAGCAATCAAGTAGTATCATAATATTTACAAGACTATACATTATAGCAAAATAGCAAGGCTTGTTCCCTTTCTCATTAAATATAGCGGTTAGACTGGAAATAAGGCCGTTAAGCGCTATATTAAAATCAGGGCCAATACAAACAAGAGTAACTAGAGTAAGCGTAAAGACAAGACAAGAATGCCCATCAAGAAGACATTCTAGATTTATTTAGACTTAAGATACCATAAAAGCAATCAGGCGGAGTAAAGAGTTATTAATAGAATTTCCTATCGCTTAAATAATCAGCATTGCTGCCCAACTTGGGGCCAAGTACTAGAGAGGAGGCGATAATATCAAGGAGGTTTAGGGGATTGAGTAGACCTTAAAAATCAAGTACCTAATTTTAGGCGTCAAACAAAAGACTTTTTTAGGTCAGTCAGGTACTCCCTTAGTCATTGCTTATTATAAGGAGTAAGGTGCATATTTTATTATCCCAGCCCTATATATAGCGTAGCGCAGCATGGGCACCTAGCTTGGTGTTGCCTCAGGCATACAAAGCCTTATACTTTGCTATATCTCTAATCTTTTATTCTTTTACTACCATCTACACTGTTCATAGTTCCTCTACAATAATTATACTAGAAAATAAAGGTAGGAATAGGCAATTAAAATCAGTTCTTCTAGGATTAAGAGCCTCCTAGAAGCCCTAAACCTAAATACAATACCTATTAAATTTGTCTTTGCGTAAAGTTCATAAATATACATAGTAAGAGCTATATTAAGCTTTTTAGTTATAATAATCTATATATATAATTAACACACATCCCTATACAATACAAAAATCTACGCTAATATTTACCCATCTAGTTCTAGGTATTCTATTAAACCTAGCAAGTCAAATAGCTCCTCCTTTATAAGGGATCCATCCTTATCCTCAAGTATATATTTTCTCTCTGGAATTGGTCCCAAGAGAAGATTAAAAAAGTAAGTTATCTATTGGCTGCATTTACAGAGAAAACCACTACGTTCTTTATCTAAAATATTAATAAGCAATTTAAAATCATCTACTAGAAGTCTTTTAATACTATAGGAAGTTAGCCTAGTATAGATTCTACTAGCAGGAAGGAAGCTTACTCGCAGTTATAGATACCAAAATTACTATTAGTTGGGACTAAAGCAAGGATACCAGTGCCAAATTAAGCTGCTAGCTATTTAAAAAGTTAGCTTAGCCTTACAAATAGAGATAGTTATATAAGGAAATAGCATACTTCTAGAATAATTTATCTATATTTAAAGAAAGATAAGAAGGCGATTATATAGACAGGGTAACTTAGTAACTTTAACAAAAGCCAATAGTAAAGGGTTCTTGTTCAAGTTTAGCAGCTAAATAATATTAATATTAAACAAGATTGTGCTATTACATAGAAAAGGATTAGTAGTTTATAGGGTATAACACCTCATAAGGTAAATACCATCGGCGTCTTAAAAGCGGCACAGGAGGCGTTATATCAAACACCTAATTAGGCATTATATGCCGTCTAATACGTTTAGTTAAGGGGATCAAGCCTCCCCAGTCACTTAAAATGTGTTAACTACTAACTAGCACACCAAAAAGACTAGGTCTACTAGCAGCGCCAATTAGGACAATATATAGCCCCAAATACCTATCAATAAAATAGATCTAATAGTCTATCATATTATCTAATAGCTTAAAGGCGGTAAAATACCAATGAACATTATCCGACGGTACTTAAAAGTATAGTCATTAATAAAGATAACTATTAATACGTCTACATTTAACTAGGAGATACTCCGCTAATAATATTTTCTCTCGGCCGTTTCAAACCTATTATTACTTATATACTCTACAGATAGACTAACCTAAACTAAAACAGTAAAGTCTTAAAGCTAGTAGATTAGGTAGTTAACATAAAACTTCTTTAGCTATATTTGCAAATATAGGGTAGCTAAAACAACGGCTGCCTAAAGTATCGGTCCTACAATTATTCCGGTCATTGGCTGTCCGATATTGCCGCACATCAATTAATCTAAGCGGCCATTTAAGGCTTATCAATAGGCCTAGCAGGACGCGTGCAGCGGCAGGTAATATCAGACACGCGCTACCTATAGGATAGAATAGAGAGCTTATAAGGCATTCTAACTAGCGACCTCCCAACCACAGAACATTGCTACCTTTTTTAAGGTTAGTTTGGCTAGGTTAAAGCTTAGTCCTAATAGGTAAAGAGAGTACTTTAGGCTCACCACTACTAGTAGGGAGGGCGGCCGACCCACACCAGCCACACCCTTATTTAAGAGGCATTTAATTTTTAAACGCAAATAAAGGAAGAGGTTAGTGTTTAAACGCACTTTCGCCACAGAATAGCATATAGGGTGGATGCCAAGAGTTTCTAATAGCAGGGCAAATACTAGCTAGTACTAAATGGGATCTCCATAAGGGAACTCAGAGTAGAAAATTTATTTCGCGATCTATAAACACGTGGCGCACTCTTTATAGACTAGCTAGCTTAAGGGACTATAGTCGAAATCCATTATAAGTAAGCGGGTGTGTTTGCTTATCCATTATAGCAGACAAGACAACACAAATAGCACTAATATAAGGAAATTAATAGAGCTTATACTAACCATCTAGTCCTAGTCCTAACTTAAATGTTTTAGAAAGCATTGGCAAGAAAGTTATTATCTTAGGTAGTGTCATTAAACGTACCAAAACAACTGCTTCTGCTATAAAAGCCTATAACCTTTATTAAGTGCTTTTGATTTTCATATTCAAGAATAAATATACCTAACCTAGTTTGGAGACCTTGTCTAGTCTAGGTGGTCTTGGCAGGCGGAATTCACCGGCAGTAAGAATATAGACTTAAGCTTAACCTTCGTCCAACCATTTAATATTCCGCCTTTCGATAAACTCTTCCCTATAGTTATATAGTATATACAGCATGCGTTATTCTGCTTTATAAGCCTCGCTTAAGAGCCCTTAGAACCTCTAGCTATTCCCACTCATATTAGGACATTCCTAAAAAATAGTGGGATAGATAAGATTAAAACGTGTTATATATAGGAAATAATCAAATTGCTTAACAGTAACTAGAAATACTTAGCAATTGTTTAGAAACTATTAAAGTACTATAGGAGAAAGTTCTGTTCCCAAATCATTTAGGCCTGAGCCCACCATACACTATACATTTAGGGGTGATCTCTGCTTCTCTTTCACCTTTAAAGATTCGCCGTTAATCTCTTTTTTGCTACTTTTATTAATAGCGTTTTGTGGGGTTAATCCAAGTCCCTTCTATATTCCACTCTTATCTACCAAAGCCATAAGTGTTTTTCTATCTTTCTTCTCAAGCGCCTCTCTAAGCTCTCAGAACCTTATAATATGCTTAATAAACTTACCAAGGTTCTTTTTATAATAAGATCAAAGTTTATAGGACATTAGGTTGGTTATAGGCTCTTTAGTAGGCTTCCAGCACAAAACTACCACTTTATCCATAATATAAACCAAGTAATACCTTAAATTCTTATTTCTCTCCGCGGCTCTAATACTTGTTAGCCTAGGCTTCCACTCCACCTAGTATTTAAATGCACCGTTTTCAACTATACCTTCTAAAATTTGGTTTGGTCTTCTCAGGAATCTAATAGGCTATTTATCTTCGCTTTCATAATCTAAGCTATCATCAGAAACATCCGCAAAGTGGGCTTTATTATTACCTACTTAGCTATTAGTATAATCGAAAGATCTATAATTATCTGGCTATCTTACTAGGAGGCATTAGAGAAACGTGCTCGACACTAGCAACTATATTTGCGGGGTTAGACAAGCCTGTTATTAGGTAAGAAGATTAATAGGCCAAACTTAAAATATAGGGCTAGCCTTACTATAGCTTTCCGTATAGTCTGTTCCTAAGATATGTATATCCTTATACTCTTAGGTATTATAGGGATGCGAAATTTCCGTTCTAGATATTTGGGTAGGTAAAGATAGTATTCCTACCTATCTAGAATTAGATAGCTGCGAGTAGTCCTTAACTAGAGAAAGCATAGCTAGTAAGAGCTTAGGGCCAGTATAAAAGAATTAGGAATTATAAGTGCTATAGAGCAAAAAAAACTGCGCGATAGCGCCCTTTATGCCCTTACAGGACTAATGCTAGAAGCATAGCTCCAATCTAAAAATATTAAATCACGTAAGCTGCTTCGCCGCAATACTAAGTTACATCAATAGTTGCAGGATAATCTCTTTACTGCCTATAGCTTCTGGGTATTCGGGGGGCTAATACCTCTACCGGCATCTAGTATCTAAGCCTCTTCTTATAATATTGAATAAATCCCCTGTTTAATTCTAAGTATAAAACTTGGCTTGGCCAGATTACCAACTTTAAACGATAATTAACTATTAGGGCTACCCTTAAACACTAGTATACAGAAGCCCTTATCTAGTTCTAGATAGAGTGGGAACTATATTCCTAAACTTTTTCTTAGTTACATTAGAGGTGGCTAAATAAGCCGCAGCTTTATCTCCTAACTCCTTACTTACACTGCATGCCTTAAAAACCGTAGTACAGCGCTTAAAAGGCGGCATTGCTTTCACCCACGTTATATAGATTTAGGCAGAAACATCAATCTTAGAGTAACTTATACAATCCCAGTTAACAAATTCATACAAACTTCTCCAGCCGTCAAAGTATGCGGTGTTTATATAAGCTTCTTTATATCAATGCTAACAAGAGCTAGAGCATTAAGACTACTTATAATCTAATAAGTAATAACAGCTAAGCACTGCTTATAAAGCTAGAGACTAGTGCGTCAGTTCTTCCGCACTAATATAATATGTTTCAGTTAGGTATTTATATTTAGTAATAGCTCAGCCAATAATTACCCCTAGCAATGCCTCCTTTAATTTAAACAGCCACCGTTAGATTCAGTCTAGTAGCCTACACTTTTAGGCACAGACAGCATACTAAGTAAGGAGTAATTATAGCCAACAGATATTATACACCAGCTTTAGGGTAAAGGGGCCGCTAATATACTTCGCCTTATTTAGGCAATATTAATCTCCCTTTCTAAACTTGGTCTTAGCTCAGCTAAGCGGTAGAGAAAATGTTATAAAGGTAGCATTCGCCTTGCCTCCAAATGTCCTTAAATTAAGCTAGCTTTTCCCTAGATACTAAGCCTTACTAAAATATAGTTCTTTTCTGTGCTCGTTAAATAAGTCCTATTATATATATACCTTAGACAAACCTAAATTGGATTACTAATAATTCTTATAGGTCTGCAGGAAGAGCTTAAAAGACAATCTGTATATACTACCCTAGCATTATATATTTCACACCTTGTAATCAAGGATAGAAAGAGGATAGTAATAAAAATAGTAATAAAGAGACGGTAGTTTTAAACAACAGTAATAAGCTGCGGACTTCTGGCCACCCTATTAATAGATTACGCTAGAGTGACCCAGTAGAAGGGCGAATTAATACTACCAACATCAATAAACCGAGCCAGAGTGACAATAATGGATCATTAAGTGACAATAGAGAACTTGGGATTTGGCGTAATTTAGTAGGCAAGACTCTATAAGTGCAATGCTATACAGAAGAATAAAGTAGAAATTTAACAAGAAATTATAGAACGCCTATAGAACGCCTAGTGGTCTATCTATGTTTTAAAACCCGCGCTTTCGTCTCTCTTAGCTTAACCTCTTCCAAGCTCCATATAATTTACAATAATCTCTTAAGTCTCTTAACACGGGCAGAAGATTTTATTCACCATATCACCAATAAAGGACAACTAATATATAATAATAACCCTAAACTCTATAAGTTTCTTTCTAAGCTTAAACACTCACATCCCAAGCAAGTACCAGTCGTGTTCAAGGTTAGTAGGCTTATGGATTCATATATTAAAGAGTTAAAGAATAATATCTAGTACATACTCTTTAGCGCTTATTCCATCTATTGCAATCTACTAAGTGGGATTATGTACCTCTACTAGTATAATAGGAAAGGGTTAGGAGGAAGTATAATAGGACTTTTACTTATCGCCAAATTCGTTAGGCTTCTCTTATAGAAATTTCTCCAGTTCTTTAAGCCTATAGGATCTATTATATAGGAACTTGTCCAGTATACCAGGTCTATAGGGCTCTTTATACAGAAACAGCTTCTTCTTTATAGTGTTAAAGTTATTTTCATTTTTATATATCTACTATTAGTACTTTCTTAGCACCTACTTTATGCCTATACTTGCTAGAATAGTTTTCCAATTACTACCCTTTTCCTTTAAAGAAGCTTCTTAAATCAGGGCTTAAAAAACATATCTACTAATCCCTTTTACAAGTGACTTAAAAATTGTCTTACCCTCTATTAAGGGTTCCGATGCTGTATAAATTTACTTTAACGTTATACCAGCGCTAGTAGGGAGGGTGCCAACCCGCTCTAGCCACACCCTTATTTAAGAGGCGTTTAATTTTTAACGCGAATAAAAAGAGAAGTTGGCGTTTAAATACGCCTTTCGCCACAGAATAGCATGCAGAGGTAAAGGTTGGTAGGGTAGATGCTAAGAGTTTCTAATAGTAAAGCAAATACCAGCTAGGACCAGATAAGGATCTTTATAAGGGAACTTTAAGTAGAAAAATTGTTTCGCAATCCCTAAATACGTAGCGCACCCTCTGCAAACTAGCCAGTTTAAATAAGGGACCTACTACAAGCGAAGCCTAGCGACGCAAATACCACCCTCCTTTATATTCGTCTTTATTACGGAGTCTGTTATATTAATAAAGCGTCCACAATCCCTTAGGTCGCACATTTAGCGGTTTTTTATCTTCCTATAGGCGCAGTTGCCTTATCGCTATAGGGTATACCAACCGGTGTTTATACCTTATTAGCAGTAGGAAATAAATTAACGCTTAACTTTCGCATACTATCTTATTACATTTAATGCGATTTTAACTTCAATTAAATATAGTATTAAGGTTATATAATTTAAGCCCTTCCAACTCGCTTCCTAAGCAACGGTTATTTAAAACTCTTATACAAGGCCAAGCTTATCATTACCATTACCGTTATAGACCACGTCTGCGCCTGGGTCAATGCCACCCCATTATCTCTAGAGAACTTTAAAGAACCTATATATTAAATTTCCCCTTAATCTTATCTTAAACAAATACGTCGCTCTCTAAACTCCTATTAATAAGACCGCCCTAGACCTAACCCGTTATCACAATCATCCGCGGTTAACTCTTTTAAGATAGACTCTATCACTAACGCCTCTTCTATTACTTCACTTAACTCAAATGTTAAGAAATTTAGAGAAAGACTATCTTAAGAAATGTTAAGTATAGTATATATACGCGGATAACAAGATCAGGTTAAGAACAGAATAGTAGTTAATATAGTACCAAATTTTTTTAGTATTAACAGTACTAGTATTCCACCCTAGGTAAACGGCCCCTACGGCTATATTAAGAAAATATATGCCAGCAGCAGCCACTAATAGATAGCCTAGACTAGTTTAACAAATAACCATACATCAACCTATAGTATAATAGAAAAATTAATTTACTAAGCTACTATTTTATTTTGCCTAATTAATAAACCTTACTTTCTAGTTCTTTAAGGATGGCGGACTAAGTATCTTTAATAAGCTCTTTATATTCCTTAAGGCATTCTCTAGTAAACGTAATATTGCCTATAGACCTATACTAGTGTCAGCTCTAGTCTATATAAGTACACCTTTAACATACAACGCAACGTCTATCATCTTTATCATAATGGTAGATGTGTATATTTTCAAAGTATATATAAAGCCAAAGATATCCTGGCCCATATACTCAAATGTGGCCCAGTTATAAGCACCTAATTAAGCCGCCTAACTAATCTGTTTATTAAGCTCTTTACAACACTTACTATAACTTCACAAAGGGGGCTCTAGTGCTATAAATTCGGCATTCGTTATAGTCAATATCTAGGCAAGCTTTTCCAATGCCATATTAAGGGCTTTAAGCAGTTCTATAAGTTCAGATATAGGGCTTTGGCTTAAAAGGCCTCTAGCTATAAGGTACAGCAATTAACTTAACTAAAGAGTAGATATTACTAGGTCCGCTAAATCAGAAGTATTTTTTATTAAATCTATTATTTCATCGCTTGTTATATATCAAGATAGGGTATAACTTACTAGATTTACCACGTCAAGCTATATATATAAAGCACGCTCTTATCTTTAGTCATCGCATTATTTAGGCCAGACTGCCACAAGAATAAGTTACACTAAATACAGAGATAGCAAGCACAGAAGCCACAAGAATAGCTAGTAGGGTTAACCAGGGTTATAGTATAAATCCATGCCTATTAAAAGCAAATAGGAATGTATATATATAGCGTAAACAACATTCTATAAGCTAGATAATTGAAAGATAGAGCCATCCTAAGAATGCTATAGCTGCAGTATAAATAGACCTTCTATATACTACCAAGTTATAATAATAAATCAAGCAGCTCTAGGAAGCGATGCCAAAATACAAAGTAGTAGAAGAGTTTATAAAGACATAGGTTATATAATTGTATTTTTCAGGTATAGCTACAGCGAAAACTTATTTAATAAATATAAAATAAAAAATATATTATAACTACCTACATACTACACAAATAATCAAGAGCCCTTTTTATAGCCTATCCCAAGTTGGCCCAATTGGAAAGCCTGCCAGGCGCTACTCTATTATAGTTTAAGGCCGGTATATACTAAGGGTCTTACTACTCTTCATTATAAAAGGTTTTAAAGGCTATAAATTATACCAACTCAAAACCTAAATTAGTACTCTTCACTAATGTAATACCTTAACAACAGTGAGGCGCAAGCCTAGGCATATAATTGCCATTACCTAAGTAATCTAGTTAGCTGTTCCCTTAATTTTAGTCACAAAGTGCCTTTTATCATTCTTCAAAAAGATTAGAGGACGTCAGTATTACAAAGCAATACTATTCTTCTAACTTAGACAAATCGCTAGATAAACCAGCATAGTCCAAACAGGCGCGTTTAAACAAGAGGATCCTCTCATAAAACTATTATATAGTAGAGCATTACATAACTAAGCGCCCCTTACAGCTGGGTATTCCCCTTTGTTGATAGTTCTCTTAATCCACTTGCGGGTTTCTCAAGACTACACAGTATATTAAAACCATTGTCCCGCGTTGTTTAAGTAGTACATCTTAGCTTAATCGGCTATAATCTAAATTAACGCTTTAAGACGCTTCGAGAACGACAAGGAAAGGAAGGTTATAAGCTATAATACTACGTTTTAATAGTTAAAGGAATGACAAATACTGTCATACTAAGTTTGGACTTTCTCTATAACCTTAGGGCTAGCATTATAAATAGGATTATAGTAGTCTTAATAAGGGTCGTCTAGGCTAGTAACAAAACGCCCAAGACCAACGGCTGACAGCGGAAGGAAAAACTGCAAAAGTAGAATGCTTTAAGGCATTATACAATAAATTCACTATTACTAAAGTAAGAGACGTCTATAAGGAGATTGTTTACACAATCAGTACATTTATAAATCTCCTAAGTTAGGGAGACAGCACGTCTTCAAACTATAACGTGGCAAGGTGGCTTTATTAAGCCACCTAGGGTTAACCGCGCTACGCCACACCCTTCAAGCTGAACTTTTAATTGTAAAAGCAAAGCTCAGAACGCTCCGCGCGGCTAGTAAATATTACATTACCCCCGCCATAATTCTATATCTATAGTAATTTAAGAGTGGTCCTAAACAGCTTCATAAGCTTGTTTTACATATCTTTACATTTTATATCCAACAGCTATGGACGACGGGTTCGACCTCAACACACTTTTACTTAAGAACTTCAAGCTTATCTTAAGCGTTATAGCCAGCGAAGATAACAGCCTCCAGACAGAGCTATATATGCACTATACTATATTAAAATTAGAGCTGTTCTAGCGCTAGAGACGAACAGAAGACCTTAAAAAAGCGATTAAGAAGGGGAAGCAGGCTATCACAGAGACATAAAAAGATAAGGGCGGATTTAAGCAAGCTTAGAGGCCAAGGGAAGAGAAAGCGTAGGGAAAGAAGCCCTAAGGGAACAAAGCCCTAGGGGAACAAAGCCCTAGGGGAACGAAGCCCTAGGGGAACAAAGCCCTAGGGGATTATTCCCCTAGGGGAATAGGCGAAGCCAGTTTCGCTAACAACCATAGAGACTTTAGGTGCCCGTTTTAGACGCCCTATAAAATTCGCCTCCTAGGATTAAGCTCTAAGGAGCCTTAGGCTTCCGGAAATAGTCTCCTAGAAGCCTCTAAGTCCTAAAAATAGTCCCCTAGAAGCTTCTAAGTCCTAGGATTAGTCTCCTAAGATCCTTAGATTTTTAGGAAGTTTTAAGTCCTAGAAATAGCATCTTAGGAGCCTTAGACTCCTAGGAGCTAAGTATTAGTAATAGCGGCCTATAAAAAATATACAGCTTAAAAAATATTCTGGCCGCAGAAAGTATGCGATCGTGGCACCTAGGACCAATAGCCTAAAAGCATTACCCTAAGACTAATTTTACTCTAGTACCATCTAGAGTGGAAATATCCTCTTAGGGTATCCCCCCTAAACCTATAGTAGGATGGTCTACCTGGCGTCATGCCTATTATTAGTAGTTATATAATAGGGTAATGCGTTCCCATAGCTTAGATTAAGGCTCTATACTCTATTAAGCCATATCGGGCAAAGTTTAATTAGTATTGTATTCCTAAGTCGTTTCTTAGCCTACAATACCTCTCTTGCTTATAGGCTTAAGTAGTCCGTTTTAAATTAGTCTGCTTTAGAGCAATCTCTAATTAAGCTTTCTAGTTTCACCTTAGCTTGCTATTATATATAGTTGTATACTAATCGGAACAGGTATAATTTTCCCCTTATTTACTTATAGGTTAGAGCTATATTATCTATATAAAATTCAAACTCTAACAGCTCCTTACCAAAACTAGTTTACCTAAGGTAAAGTATATAACTAACCCTTACCCTCGCCCCTTACCTTACCCTTTACCCAACCCTTTATCTTATCCTTTACCTTATCCTTTACCTCACCCTCACCTTACCTATCACCCCTTACCCCCCTAGACGAATTATAGAATCCTAGTCATTGCATCTACTCTACTAAATACTGGAATAGGATTGGATAACAACAGACTAAAATAAAATAAAAAGTAGCAAAGAATAATAAGATAAGCGCGCAATAACTAGAAAAAGGTCCCATATATAAGGAACGCATAGTTTTAAAGATATATTTTGTGCTAAAGGGTCACTTCACAAACGTTGCATTTAATCTTACCCTACTATAGGAGTTTAGAGAGATGCGCTTATCGGAAATACTTCATAAGAGTAGTTAGAGTATGGAACTTGTATATACGCTTACTAATTACGAGCTTTTTATTCCCAAGGCAGATAAAGCATATTTTCAGTCTTTTCTCCTTATATAAAGATGACTTTGCCCTCTCTAGCGCTTTAGCCGCTTCTAAAATCTCAGTATCTTTTTTAATCTTGACTTTGCCAAGGGCGATATCTATCCTAGACTGTCTCTAGTAATAATTCCGCCAATATACTCTACCTTCCTCAACATTGCAGTAATCTATAACCGCATTAATGGCATTATTGCGTCTATATATCTTATCTTCTAGTAACACGCCAGGAAGCGTCATAATCGCTTAGATAAGGCGTTTATGTTTAACCAATCTATTATCACTAGATTCTAAGGTTGCTTTAATATCCTCGCTAAATTTATCCCCAGAAAGTTGCTACTTAATATTAATTATAGCTTATTTATTATCCTAATTCTTCTTAATATTTTCCAATAGCGCATTTCTCTAACATTGCCTTTTATTTGTAATTTCTCAGCTAAGTTTTTAGTATTCTGTGCTTCCTACGGTTTTGCACTTAAGGTTAAGCTTTAGCTTATTTTAAATTTCAATTAAGGTATAAATACATAGGTTCTTATTTACCAATAAGGATTATTCTATTATTAGGTGCTATGGCAGCCGCGGGTTAATTAATCAGCTTATTCAGTATACCGCTTTTATTAACTTTTCTTAAGGCTCTAAGCCTTAAACAATTGCCTATATATCTACACCAACACACCGCGGAAGGTAGTGCTTTAGGAATATTCAAGCGTCAGCATACTACATCATTAGGTTCTAGAGGGCGTCACTTACATTACCTAGGTAGTATAGGCGTTAGAAAGGTTTTAGTAGAACTAGCTCTATATAATAGAACTCACCATTTTTATCAAATGCCTTGCCTACGCCGTAACGGAGACTATATAGGCGCGCAACCTACCGAAATCCCGTAATTACGCCAAGGTCCTTAATCCAGGGCAAAAGAGTTAAGTATAGCAAAGGCTAGTCAAGTAAGACCTTATAGCCGTAGGGGGTTTTAATTAATTACCAAAATATAGGGATATTATCTAGGTCTAAACAGAGTGGCAGTAGCAACTCGTTACGCCTAGGCTTAATATATAGCTTACTAAGCTACTCTACGGACATTAAATTAGGGGGTATAAAAGCTTAGTTAGCAAAGAGAAGGCCTAAAAGAAAGATATAAGGGCTAAAAATAAATAAAGGGTTAAAGATAATCTCAGGAATTAGGAAAGTATTACTAGTTCTCTATAAGCATAAGGTAAGAGGAATAGGGTAGAAAGAGAATATACACTTCTTTCATGCCAAGATATTCCTTAGTGAATTCAAATATAAACTTAAGCATAATCTTATAAGGCCCGCCTTCTAGATCGCGAATAAGTATAACCATTATATATCAGTAGCATAGATTAAGAAGAGCTTTAGGTCAGCTTACAGTACAAAAGCCTAGCTATAGCAAGAAATAGACTTGCATCCAATATTATCCAACTACATATCTCTTCCTTATTATAACTAAGTTAGTCTCAAGAACTAGGGCGAGATCCTCCACATCCATAACAGTCTTTTCTCGCTTTTTCTTACTTAAGCCATGTTTCTTTGCCAGTTTCCAAAGTACCTAAGAAAGATATCTTAGCTCCGCCTTACCTTACTAGGTTAAAGGGTTAACTAGAAACGTAATTACCTTATATATCTAACGGTTTAGTTTGCTAGGAATTTTCCCACTAGTCGCTTTCTTATATATAAGGCGATAGTACTTCTAGTATAAGCCAAACAAGCTAGAAGCCTTTATCCCGCGCCATTTCCTACCCCCTTTCCCTTATTTCTAATTTAGAAACCAGTTAAAAAAGCTATAAAGGAGTCAAAGCAAGAGGACTCAGTATGTTTTCTCAGGGTCTTTCCCTATATAGGTGCAGTATCTAGAAATTATTAGCTCTCCGCTAAGTCAGGCCTAAAAGGAAGCCGCTAAATAGGTTATTACTTACTAATACCAGTGCTCTTTAATACGGTTAAGGAGATTCGTACTACCATTAGTATAATCCTACGTCGTGAAATCGGATTCCTTAAACTCTACTAACTATTTAAGGTAGTATTCTAGTGGATGGTCTTAATCCTCATAAAGCCATACTTAAGTGGGCGCTTCACAAGCATCGTTACAGTTAATGCCACTATCGGCATTGCAGTCGGCGTCACTATCGGCATCACTATTAAAGACGGTCGGTTCTGTCCCATAGCTATTACCATCACTATCCGTGTCCATGTACTCATTGTCGGTAACACTAGACGACAAGCTGCGATCCAATAATTAAGCGCGCCGCATTCTAGGGAGTTGGAAGAGAACTTAGGGCAATAACAGCGGGAAGGATATAGAGAGTAATGTAGGGTTAAGAAGATAGGAGGGTAAAGAATAAGAGAAACGGGGCCTAGGTCAAACGGATCAGAGGTAAAAGCCATAGAGTATATATAGGTTCAGCGCCAGGCGCGTAAAAGGGTCACACTTCTAGATAAACTGGTCTACCCGTAAAACAGGGCACAGGGGGGTAAGCGAGAGGCTTAACATTAGACTAGCAAGCAAGAGGCTTAGGGCAGCAGGGAGTTTTTGGCGACGCGACCTCCAAAAACGGCAACAGAACCCTCCAAAAACGGCAGTCAGATCTCCATTTTCTTTTTTAATAGAGTAAAATAATCGTCTTTTTCTATATTAACGATATTATCTTCTGCTACCAAAAGATAGATAAGAAGAAAGCTTAAGAAGCAATTAAGGAGCTAAGTAAGGAATACCAGATAAGTACCCTTAACGAGCTAAAATGGTTCCTAGAAATTTATATACTATGTAATTATAGCTAGAGGCTCCTGTAGCTATTTTAGGAAACCTATATTAAAAAGATAGCTAATTAGTATAAGATAGATTTTATAGGGCGTCTTCTAGATACTTCTATAGCAGAATCTAAACTCCTCCCTACCAATTACCGATTAATCCGTCCGACGCTTCCGTCCCCTAATATAGACCTACTAGTCCGTCCTATATCCCTACCAAGAGAAGCAGCTTCTACGATGCTATATTAGAGAAAATTGGGTTCAGTACTCTATACAGCCACTACAACGCGTTCGGATATTGCTTTTACAGTATTATAGCTAGTAAGGTTCAATCAGAACCCAAGTTAAGAGTATTATTAAGTGGTAGACAGAGTAATCCAGTACCTATATAGCATAAGGAGCAGAGCAATCTGCTATAGAGGAGATAAGGAAGGAACAAACGGTAGAGGGAAAGATAAAGAAATACGCGATAAAGGACGAGACGACGGAAGAGATAGTAAAAGTAAAGCGCAATTATTTATCTGTACCAGCGATGCATTATTTACAGACAACTCCATTAACAGAAAGAGCTCGCAAGGATATATTATAAAGCTATTTAAGGGACTAATCACCTAGAGAGTAAACAAGTAGGGTATAGTTATAATATTAAGCACGGAAGCCGAGTTATTAGCCCTATTATAGACAGTAAAGGAAGCTATCTTTATTAGTAGACTGTTTAAAGTAATAATATTAAGGCTAAACGAGCCTTTAATTATTAAATGTAATAACACCTAGACACTCTAACTAATTATAAAAGATACAGTAAAGCTAATTATAAAGCTCTAACACGTTAACATCCATTAACACTGGCTATATTAGGAATACGCAATAAGACAAGTATAATTTTAATAGACAGTAACAAAGGAGATAATTGCTAATGGATTTATAAAGGCCCTACCTAAGTAGAGGTTTTAGAACTTTGTTAACCTAGTTAGAATAGTAGATATCAAGAAGCGGCTAAATAAGGAGAAGCAACTAGAGGACCTAAGGGAGAAGGTTAGGGCGAGAAGGAAGGATTTAGACAACATTATAGTTCAATTAACGCATTAACGGACACAAGAAGGTGGTTAGCTTTGACCTCAAAGAGCTTAAAGCTAAAGGGGGTATATTAGATAATCTATATTCTCTAAAGGCGTAGGTCACGTACATGAGTCACGTGCACGAAGACACGTTACTAAAGACACGTTATCTCAGGTGCCTTAGCCGCTTCTTTAAGGAATTTGTGGCGTTGCATAGCCCCACTCTCTTGCCATAGCCCCACTCTGCCAACTCGTGCGAACTTCTAAGCCAATTAGCGGCGCGCACTAACTCCTGCGAACTCCTAAGCCAATAGAACGTCGCGCTAACCCCTACTACCCCTGCCACCCTAAAAATTCCTCTGCGAAGCGTCTAAGAGATTATAGGCGCACGTTTGCTATAAACCAGTTGCAATTCTTAATGTATACTAACTTTAAGCAACTACAACGGGGTTAATATAGCAGCTATAGCTACAGTTCGCGATGTAATTAAATTATAACATCCTCTATTAGTAGATTCTAGTAAATTTAACTAGCTAACCAACGTATTAGGGGGCGAAGTATAGCCTTAAAGTTTAAAGACGTATTTTTAAACCTGGTTATACCTAACTAGTCTTATTAATATAGTGACCGTACTCCACTACTATAACTCTATTTACTATTAAACTTTATAAGGTGCCTCTTATACCCTATTACAAACAGCTCGTCTAATTATACTATATATATATAACATTTGTGGCGCGTTATTAGTTAGGTACACTCTTTTAAGGACGCTTATAAGCTTCTGCGAACTCCTAGGCCTATTAAAAGAGCTTCCATAAACTTCTATAAACTCTTAGGCCAATTAGAAGAGCTTCTATAAACTTCTACAAACTCCTAGACCAATTAGATAAGCTTATACAAGCCCTTAGGCTGGCTAGGTAAATGCTAAGATACAGGTCTAAACCAAAGAAGAAGAAGAGCACTAACTATTAAGGTTAATAATATAGATCTTATAGTAGGGTAGTGGAGTTGCCTACACTATAACTATTAGCTAATCGTGGTTCTATCCCAGAGACTCTATAGTTAATTTAGAGTCTAAGTATAAAGCAATTACTATTAGTTATCTAATAGGCAGGGTGTATAGAGAATATACCATTCTAGTATAAGGTTATTAGCCTTTACCTTTAGCGAATTCTTCTTTAAACCTGTCTATGGCTTAAAGACTTTAAGCCGCGTAATAAGCAGGTGCGCACTCTACGCCAGCTTATATTTAGGAAAGGCGACACTCTTCTTATTACCTATATAGGCTTTAGTAAAAGTCTAATCTTCCATACATATTCTGTTTTTACCGGTAAGATTACTATCTAGATTATACCGTTAAACAAGCTTGGCGATAAGCAGTTGGATAATATTAAGAAGATAGATAGGTCTAATCTACTTCTTGTTAACGCTAAAATAAGAAGTTAGGAGAAGGATCTAATTATAAAGATTTAGGAAGGGGTGTATATATATATACTTCTTAGACCTAAGTAGGCGTTAACAAAGTTATTCCAGAACGCCTTAAAGGGGCCAGAGCTGTAGTCTTAGATTAGGCTAGTTGCAATTAATAAATGTTATCTAGTAAAGGATTAGGAAAGCTTCTAACTGGCCTACTTAATGCTAGGCGAGCTGCGGATAATTCTCTATTTAAGTATTGTCTAGTTTGCCTATTCTACAACACTTAATAAAAAGGCAAAGAGATTGGTCCTATCACGCGCTGGGTTTTAAGCAGTTGGCGTTCGTCTATACTAGACTAAGGTTATAAGAACATCTATTAATTATTTAGATATATCTATATATATACAGCCAATTTCTAGGTAAAAGGTAGACTTATAGGAGAACCTATATTTTCTATTAAATAACTATGTGGACGGTAATAGAACACTAACACCTACACACATACCAAAGATAATAGTCTTTATTAATAGTCGGATTTCCGTTTAGGACGTAGTAGAGTACCTCTAGAATATACTACTCTAGAAGTCTAAGGCGTATATAAGAGGGGCCAACAATAATAGCAAGGCCTTTTATATTAGTAGCGTAATCCAGGAGTTTACTGCTACTATATAGGAGTATAATTATAACTAACGGTATATAGAGTTTAAGAAGTCTTCTTCTATTATCCAAATTATAATAGCTATAACCTCCCTTAGCATGGGCGTAAATGTTGCAGATATTAAGTATATAATTATTTAAGGGTTTCCAATCACAAAGAGCCTAGGTAACGCATAGCAGTAAATTAGTTAAGGCGGATAAGGGAAAAATCGCACTAGTATAGGCTTTATCTTCTTACCGTACTAGGCGTTTAATATAGAGGGAGTAAATAAGCTAGGACGGAAGCCACTACTACTACGTATAAAGCCGCAGCCTACTCAAGCGCCTTAGAGAGGACGCAACAGCCTACCTACCAGATATAGACGGAGTCAACTTATCCAGAGTTGTACGCCTAGCGATATTAGTAATGCAGAGAGCGTCGCCTTGGAGATATTAGCCACAAGTTATAATTCTACAGCTAACAGCAACCTTCTATTCTGGTTAAAGGCTGAAATGGCTAGTCGCGAGAAGATATCGACTAAATAGAAGGAAATAGTAAACGGTAAATGCTATTAAAAGGCCTTCCTTACCTTCCTAGAAGAGGATAGGTTACTACCAGCAGTTTTAAACCATGTTATTCGCGCCCTAACTAATTAGTACTATAATTAATGCAATCCCTTATTATTTTCTGCGTTTACATTAGCCCCTAATACTTCGGCACCATTTTGTTGGCTAAGGGCTAGCACTCAGCCTAATATTACATTAGGGTTTATTAATAAGTGGGCGGTTAAGTAGGCAGAGTTAATATATACTAGCAAATATTAGCGCTTCCCTATACTATTGTCTGTATTTATAGACGAGAAATGTTGCTAGCAGCTTGCGCATTTATATAATAGGACCACGCTTAATACCTTCTGGGAGACACTTACGGCGGGTTTACTAGAAAGTACAGCTCCCCTACTTATCCTATAGCGACATTGTGATACCTATAGCAATCAGTTAATTGAACAATTAAGAAGCATAGTTAAGATGGTTAGGACTACTCACAAGAGCAATTTAGCGTAGAAGAGACGGGTAAAAGCTGCTTAGGGCGAGGCCTTAGTGGTACGCGAGTTGCTAGAGCAGCCGTCCACGCCGGCGGAGTATACTGCACACGTTTAGCGACGGGATAATAGCCTTGCTGACCAAGTTACTATACAGAAGGCAGTATAGAGCGTAGTGGACATGCCAGCTTTACTACTTAGAAGTTGGGTTACTAGCAGGATTAGCGCGCTGGGCTCTCTATCTAGTACTCCACTTCTAGCTATACCGGAGGGTATTAAACGCGTGGCGTAGGTATTTAAGGATATTTAGAGACTGATCTCTACGCCTATAACGCATAATACGTCCGCTATAGGCTCTTAGGATGTCGCTACTCCTAACGTTTAGGATACCGCAGTTCCTAACTCCTAGGATACAGCCGGTCTTAATTCTTAATTCTTAGCCCGCCGTTCCAGTTATATCCCAGTTGCAGGTGGTCTTAACGCCTAGTTAGAAAAAACAAACTAGTAACCAAAGGGACTCGCCTGCTAAATGTTAGACAGTTATGCAGGAGAGGGATACAAATGCAGATATAGTACTTATATTTACTCCAAAAACTAGATCTGGGCGTGTTAGGATAGCAATACTAAGGGGTAAAGAGAATTTCCTTATAGAATCGTAGATAGAGATAGCTTAGGGCTTTATATAATAGCAGTTTTAAATAACGGCTTAGGAGTTAGCAGAAGTCCTAGTAATATATTATAAAGGTAATATTTCTACCTTAGCGTGTTCTAATTAGTCTAGGAGTTAACAGGAGTTAGTAGGAGTTAGTAGGAGTTAGCAGGAGTTAGTAGGAGTTTGCGTAGTAGATTTTATATAGAATTTTACCTATAAACCTATAACCTCCGCTTAAAATATTATAACGTGTTCTAATTAGCCTAGGAGTTCGCAGGAGTCTACTAATTAGTCTAAGAGTTTATAGGAGTCTTTAGAAGTTTTGCGCTAGTGACTTAATAATATAAGGTAAATAAGTGTTAGATTATAGTAAATATTTATAAAAGTAAAGTAGATAAGCTAGTACTTATAGTTATCTACGCCTCTAATTTCTTTCTATAACAACACCAATAAATTTTTTTAAAAATTGTTTATAATAACTCCCTTTATGGCCTAGGTGCTTTTGCACCTAGTAAACTTTCTAATTAGTAAGGAGGCCATTCTTGCCGCCGCCTTTACGCTCTATTGCGGAGCCCTATATTTGGGCCGCGTCCGGCGTCCTCTATAAGTATTTTCCTATGCTAAGTGGTTAACTAAAGCTTTAGTAAATTAACCTAAGCTTCCAACTACTTCCCTACTTAGAGAGGCTGTTTGCTAACTAATTCTATAGCCCTCTTTACCCTTGCCGCGCTTACGCTCCCCCTATCCCTATCCCCGCCCCTGTCCCTATCCCCGTCCCTAATCCCTCTCCCGTGCTGCCTCCTGGCAGCGACGACGATAGCAATAATAATAACAGTATTAGCTAGTGGCCTAATCCACTATATATTTTGCAATGCCTTATATCCTAAATGTTAGCTAATATAGTATGTAGATTACTATTACTATTACTATTACTACCACTTCCTTCTCTACTATTACTACCACCACTACCACCGCCACTGCCGCTCGCGGCCCCGCCGCTGCCCCTTGCTTAGGCTGGCTTTGTAGCCACCCAGCGGGCGGATTAATAGCGGCTCCTATAGAACTAGGCCCTCTATAGGAAGGCCACTGTTAACTATATGCCTGCGGTCGCAGGCAAATGGTGGTTGGACCTCCCGGTGTTAGTAGGCGCTAAAAACACCTCTTATATTAGGAGGATTATAAAGACGGAGCTAGGTAAGCAGCTTATAGAAAAGGATTAGTGCTTGGCTTGCTAAGTAAGGGATAAGGAGTGCTAGGCCTACTCTAGAAAGGGTTTCTAGCAAATAAGCAGGCCTAGTGACGCCTATGCTCGCTATTATATGGCGGCCCGCTCTGGCGGGTGCAGTCTATTAAAGCGGCACAAGTCCTAGAGAGGCTTATAGTCGCCGCCTCTTCCCCCTTAGTCTCTTCTTCTAAAGGGGCCGCCGCCGCCTCCTCTAGGAGCTAGGGGTTTGGGTATAACAGCATAAGAAGGCATAGTATGGGATTAACGGCTATAGTGGAGACTGGTATCTCTTTATAGGTAAGCTTTAACCTTATTCTAGTTGGTTTAGATCCTATATAGGTAAAGAAGCTAGTGTTCTAGGTAGGCCTAATTATAAGTTATCCTTTACAGGCAACTGCAAGGCGTTATAAAAGCCCTTATTCTACTTCCTGTCTAGATTTAGGTTAGAGAGGTAGATATAGCGGCTTTAATATATTCTTTATAGGGTAAGCTTTAACCTTATTCTAGTTAGTTTAGATCCTGTATAGGTAAAAAAGCTAGTATTTTAGGCGGGCCTAACCGCAAGGTATTTTTTATAGGTAAGCTTTAACCTCGTTCTAGTAAAAGCTAGTGTCTTAAAAGGGCCCAACTGTAAGGTGTTATAGGTTAGGATAAGTATAGCGGGCCTTTGTCCTAGGGTGGGGTGGGTAAAGAGAGTAAGTATAGCGAGCCTCTACTCTAGTGTGGATAGATAGAGAGAGTAAGTATAGCGGGCCTCTACTCTGGTATAGATAAATGGAGAAAGTAAGCATGGCGGGCCTCTGCTCTAGAGTAGTAGTATTAGAATAGAGGTTGTCTTTATTCTGCTGCTTAAATATGCAATAACTGTTCTCACCCCCTTAAAGTGCATAAGCTTACAGCCTGGCGCGCGCTCTAATTGGTTTAGAAGTTTATAGCAGTTTGCTAGAAGACCTTAGGAAATAATAATAATAGTAAGGAACTTAGCGCGCGTTCTAATTGGCCTAGAAGTTTATAGTAGTTTACTAGAAGACTATAGGGAACAGCAATACCGGTCTCCTATTCTGTTATACGCAAGAATGTTCGCCTCTGCTACTACGGCACTCCTACCCCTATTGCTATTACATTCCTGCCATTCTTTAAGGCTATAATGCCATTAGCTGCACCCAAACAGGAGGAGCGATGATAATAATAGTAAGAAACTTGGCGCCCACTCCAATTGGCTTAGAAGTTTGCAGTAGTTTACCACTAATAAACTATATGGTTTAATAACGCCAGTCTCTCTCCTGCTATACACAAGAACACAAGCCTTTGTTACTACGACGTTCCTACCCCTATTAAATGCTATTGCACTCCTGCTGTCCTTTAAGGCTATAATGTCGTTAACTGCGCTTAGACCGGTATACTCCCACTTACAGTGTTTAGGAGGAAATAAGAGGAGTAATAATAATAATAGTAGGAAATCAGCATCCGTTCTAAGTGGCCTAGGAGTTTATAGCAGTTCAGGTAATATCTGGGTTTAAGTTAATCTCTAGCTTAAAGGTAGAAGAGCCTCGCTTTAATTGGCCTAGGAGTTTATAGCAGTTTAGGTAATATCTAGGTAAGGAGCTTAAGAGATATCCAGCTTCTAGCCTATATTTTAGTTGGAGGTAAGATCTACCTTATCTAACCCATCGCTAATAATATTAGTAAACTCTTATATATCCGTAAAGCCAGTTAGGTCATTAGTATCTGGAAGAGGATAGGAAGTAGTGGCCGAATACAGGTCCTATATATAGAGTTAGTTAAACTACTTAATCCTCTCCGCTAAAACGTCTACACCAGTATAGAGAATATTATAAGAGTTAAATAGCTGTAAGCCTACTAGCTGCCTAGGGCCTCGCGGTATAGCTAGATTACTTAAATAGATAGTATAAGCAAGCAGGAACATATTAAGTTCTATAGAAGCCCATATATAAGCACCCGACATTTCTTTGCCAAACGTGTGCTTTATCTTGCCACGCACCATCCTAACTGTCGCGTTTGATAAACATACTTAATTAAATATAATATTAGTATTATGGGTAGAGTTCTTATAATACTTTATCTTAATTTTGTAGCTGCTGTTTAAGTGCTCTAGTCTAAAATTAACGGCCTTATACGTATTAGGAGACCCAAGCTAGTTTATAACCCCTAAAGCTAGTATTATATGCTAGAGTTCAGGTAAATTTACCAAAGTAAGATTCCACTAATAGAACAGTATCTTGCGGCCATAATTATGCTATAACGCGCCAAAGAAGTAGATAATAAGGGGGTTAATAAGCTGTTATAGCATACCTATATTGGCATATTTAACGGCATGCTAAATAGTAAGAAGTAGTTCGGCTTTTTAAAGTAGGCGATACATTGTCTGAAACTTAATATCACCGTACACGCGCCTACTTAAGTCTATACCGCTCTATGCTTTAATAGTAAAAGCAGTAAACTAAATATCCTTAACTATTTCTAGGAACTGCTCTGGTATAAGGCAACTAATTACCTAAATAACATTCTCTATACGTTCCAATAATAACAGATTAGATAGGTTGGATAGTTTAGGTATTATAGTAAGAAGACCTCAGCGCTGTATAGCTATATAAAAGAGGGCTGTTACGCGCGCCATAAAGCCCTACTCAATAATTAGTATTACTTAATAGTACTTAGCGTTCTCCTGTATAAATAGTGTACAATTCTATAGAGTAATATTAGATCTTAGATAATAGTGCGCCTTCTTTTAATAGTCCTTGGGCGCCAAATGCGTGCGTATAATAGTGTTGTATAGATTTATCTTAATATGGAACTATATAGGTATACTAAAAAGCCAGTCCTAATAGTTAAAAGGATAACCCGCGTAGGCCTATTCCTGTTTTACTAACCTAATATAATGCGTAGTAAGTTGGTCACTATAGGCAAGCTAGAGCCAATCGGTAAAGTTATTATATATAAAGCTATAGGGGTTATCCAGAGCCTAAAGTCTAAGCTAGTTAAGGAAGATATTCTTATAGACGCCATATATACCCTAGATAGTACCCTTGTCTTTTATTATAGTATTAAACTGCTAGAACTTAGTCTTTCTAGTATTAATATAGTGTATACTTGGTATCTAAGGGAAAAGATTACTTTTAGTAAAGACATACTCTACCCTATATAGATAAACCCCCTTTATTACGTTGGCAATAAGGTGATAGCTAATCTTTATTATTAACTTATCTTTAATAAAGCTAGGTGACCGGAAGATATCATTAAGTTATAGCGGTTTTGTTAGATTGTGCATTAATTGGCGTAGCCTAGATAAAGGTAATTCTGGATAAAATATAATGGCAGCGATTGTCAGCGAATGTATAATAGATGTATAACTAAGCAATTCATCGCGTTTTATGTCCTTAAAGTTTACATTATTATATATAACCACTGTTTGTGGGTTGTGCGCTAGGGTCTTAAAATGCCTCTATAAATATTAGCCCCTAAAGGAGTCCGCAGAAGCCCTTTTGATTGGCCTAAAAGGTTATAGAAGTTTATAGGAGCTTATAGAAGTTCATAGGAGCTCTTCTAATTGGCTTAGGAGTTTGCAGGAGATAGATATAAGATAGTTAACATACCTCTACCTCCTTAGCAATACTATTTATAATGCGATTTGCTAAATAATAGCTATAATATAGCCCAAAGCCGGATAGCGTTTTAAACACCCTTCTTTTTACCCTAGAGCCCATAAGATAGATATCTATAAGCAAAGTAAAGAAATTAGACCGCTTTTTAGCCCTAGAAGAACAGATTATACTAGTAATAGCATACACCCGCCTAACTAAAGCATTCTAACCCTCTGCCTTCTAACCTCCCGCCTAATAACTTGCTCTATGGGCGCGCTAGTTGCTAAGCAGCTGTAGCAAAGTTATATACTATATTAGGGCGATGTCTCGCATAGTATAGAAGGCGACTTTAAAGTCCAAGTTCTCTATATTTAATATCTTATTAAATGTATTAAAGTATAGCTTCTAGATAAGGCGGCCTAGCTCTATAGTAAAAGACCCTACTAGTATAACTACCCCTTAAATATAGCTAAGTTGCGGATTTTTTACAACTGTATTTAACAGTACTTGCTATTATCTTTTAACGCAACCGTACTAATGGTGCCTAATTATAATCCCCCTATTATCTATATCGTCTGCTCTAACCTAGGCAGATAGGAATTATGCAAAGCTTTAACCTTTTTATTTTAGGGTATTAACCACGGCTTATAACTTCCTCGCGCGCCTATGCTATCGCATGCTTTGGTCTAATAAGGGAGGTTTAGGCTCGCTAGTATTAGGTTAGCTGTTATTATCTATCTAGTTATTACTATTAGAGGAAGCCTTAGATATATTAATAAAGTATTCTAGTAGGCTAGAAAGAGTAGGTAGGCTAAAGAGGCTAGATAGAGGACTTTAAGTGTCCTGCTTAGATAGATGCCTATTAGGGGTATAATCGGGCTCTATTACGGATACAATATATAGAGTAAAAGATAGGCTTTTAAATAGAAGTATTGGCGAGCTAAGCAGCGCTATATTAGGGGGTGATATACAACGTTAAAGGCAATAGAACTGTTTTCTACTAGCGAGGCTGTATAGCCCTTATAAAAGGCGCCCATAATCTCTTAGACCCTCGGAGAGGAATCCACCTTAGCGCTCTATAATTGGCTGCTAAAGCTAGCGCAAGCGCTAACGCCTATGGCGTATATTAGGCTGCGGCGCCGGTTGCTAATTGGCTCAGGAGTTTATAGGAGTCACAGGGGTTATAGAGGTGTGGCGGTGCCAGCCGCTGATTGGCTCAGGAGTTTGTAGGAGGTAAGGTGGATTTTCTCTCCAAGGGTCTGAGTCAACTGAGATAAAAGACACGTCAGATCAAGGTTAAAAAGCATCAATAAACGATCAAGTCAAGATCATCAATCCATCAACCCATTTCATCAATGAACTCATCTATTTGAACTTCGTGACAGCTTAAACCACGGCTCAATAATGCCTGCGTCCTTGCATAGGGCTCGCTAGTTATTGTACGCGCGAGTATAGCACGTTTTAAGCTCCTTCTTACGCGCAATAAACCTATTAGGCTAGTTAATGCTTACAGGCTTACCACCCTTCTCTGCCAGTAGTTTATCGGCCATAGCGCGTTATAGGCTTTGTCGGCGGGAATCCTCTTAAATCAAGGTCGAGTATTTGTACAACTATCGCGTCCTCTTCAAGTTCGGTGGGTTTCTTATTAGGTAGTGTCGTTTCTGCGCGTGAGAGGCGGCCATGGATTCAATCGCGTACAGTTAATTGGGGGACAAGGTACTCGCGACAGGTAGCTCATTCGCTTTCAGACTCGTGGGAATTAATAGATTGTATAGCAAGGTTAATATACTGTGTGTTTCGGGATAACCCAGTAGTATAGTGTTGTTGCATCGCGTTGAGTTGATGGTTGACGCGGTTTTGGTGAGGCAGGTGGACGACTCAGTAGTGGGACGACTCACTGGTGAAACACGTTACTTTATAAAATAGAAAGGCTTTACTAAACTCTTATACGAACCTATTAACTCTATAGGGCTTATATGAGCCGCAGAAGACTTTTATAAACTCCATCTAGAACTACTATAGCCCTATTTCGTAGAAGCTTAAGTTTAAAAGGGGGGGTACCAGACATAGCAATAACTATATAATCATAATCAGCCGTTCGATTGCGATTACTACATAATCGCGAGAGGCGATTGCGATTTGATTGCGTAGTTATATTGATTACCTATATTTGGGGTCAGGATCTAATTTTTGGTATAGACAGCTCTGTAGGAATCACCTAGATATTCCTACATTTACCCCAAATTGGTAATAGCCTCTTGGTGTTTAGGAAGGCTCTTAATTGTGCCAATCATCCTTATCTAACACCTGGCTATTGCCTATATTATTGCTGCTCGTATTACCAACTTGTCGAACGCCCAATTGGCTTAAAAGACCGGTCCTTCTGGCGAAGCCAAATAGGACGTATTTTATAGGTTGACACAACTCCTCCCTTAATATTTAACACCTTAGCTACCACCTCTGCCGACACGGAACTACCAGATTTGACGACTTCGCGTACCCAGCTTTTCAAGCACTCCGTCTGTTCGACTACTGTCGCTCCAAGCCTATATCGCGACCATAATATCGTTCGCCGTGCACATAAAAAGACTCGTTCTGCTTCAGCCGACATTGCTAGTATAGAGAGGATATCAATGGCCATTCGAGAGAGCCTTAGGTAGAGCTTTTGCTAAGAGGCTTAAGCCACTAAGGGAGGAGCGGGCAATTAATTGTAGAAGATTTGCCTATAAGAAGATAAGTTAGGCAGCGTTATAAATATTAAAGGCAGATCGTACAGTAATAAATCGTTTAAATTTATTGTTATCAGATAGGCTCTTGAGCTCCCTTATATATTACCACCTCTTATATATATTCTTAATTAGATCTGGATTTACTTACCTAGTTAGCTTACTATTAATTAGCTTAAACTTATATTCCTTTTACCATAGCTTTCGCGCAGCCTTAATCGCTTGCTCAATTATACCGCGGTAACGCTGTACCTCTTTATAGGCTCTCTTTTGGGTAGCAGGCCGTATAGAGGAGTTAGCTAAGGGAGGCATAGCTTAAAGCGTGGGTAGTAAAGGTAAGGCAGATTAGTGGTGGATAAAAAGGTAAGGGAGCCATACGCGGTATCCACGACGCGTTATGTACGTCTATCCTTCTACAGGCCCGCA
>Ga0307507_10002915_pt1 | contig 34416 bp, 43 predicted proteins | sample 7_EM_MG_FD_207223 | JGI IMG/M metagenome (GOLD analysis project Ga0307507, IMG submission 207223) | Populus trichocarpa ectomycorrhiza microbial communities from riparian zone in the Pacific Northwest, United States - 7_EM | ecosystem: Host-associated > Plants > Roots > Unclassified | place...
TATCACTGCGCTGCACCCCCCCCCTCCCGCCTTACTTCCTTCATCATCTCCTTGGCCCCTGTCGTCCTTGTTTCTAGGGGTCGTTTGGCTCTACTCCCTCCTCTCTCCGATCTAGTTTCGCTACCTGGCTTAGCGCTCCCCCGGTCGGCAACACCCTCTCACCCATGTTACAGACAGCTGGGACTACAGTTCGCAGTAGGAGCAAACCCTTCAACAGGCTACGGTCGCTTTCTCCATTCCCTTCACCTCCGTTAGAGGCTGCCTAGTCAGACACGCACACGGTTACCAATAGTTTCCACGGTTATTGGGTCTACCGCTCCACTCCCCCTACAAGGTCTAGTCTCGTTGCTCGGTTGCAGCTACAATCCACTCACTCGGCTGGCACCCGACTGCCCCTCCGCCTCACCTTGCGATTTCTCCACAGTTGCACCCCTCGGTTACGCTCACTCGGCGTATTATACTGCCTCAGTGGCGGATGTCAACGCCTTGGGTTCTGACTAATGCTAGCAACGCCGCTTCGGTTTGGACTGGCCCCCGCACCCCCATTGATCTTCTTTTATTGTCACTTACTTTGGGTTTCATAGTGGTTATAACCATTATTTATTTTGTTGTTGGTGTCTACGGAAAGGGCTTTCCTGTCAATTCCTCCCCATGTATTAATTTCATTTTCTCATTCCGCCCCTTTAGTCGGAATTTGATATCCTATTTTGCGTGGCTGGTGTGCGGTTGGTGTCGTACCAGAGGGACTTGGGTTGATGGCTTTTTCCCTGGTGCCGGGGTGGATAAAACACAGGGGATGGGGTTCTTTCAATATCATAGCTAGCGCTGCACGTAGTCTTTGTTCCCAGTGGTTGATTAATATAAAGCACGTGATAAATAAAAAAATAAAAAAAAAAAAAGCGCCGGAGATTTGGGTTCTTCACGCAACCATCTAAGTGATTTCATACACTATACTTTCAATACAGAGATTTTGATCTATCACGTTTTCGGGAATCAAGACACAACTGTCGTATAGTAGCCTAGTGATTATAGTTAGATAGGAGCCAACGGACCTAGCTATGGCAACAGCTATTGGGCTAAGAAAAGTGATCGTTAGCCAACTATCGGTTACCTGCTGCAAGTATCCCCCAGCAAGAGAGGATTGTAACATTTGGTTGTATCAACCAGCAGCACCTAACAAACAGACAAGGCGGAGACCAACAACGAAAACGACATCGACCCCCTAGCAGAGAATCTCGACGTTTCATCACTAGGAGAGCGATTAGAAAGCTTCTTGACAGAGGCGAGGGCACCAAGTTCTCTAACATCAGAGCCACCATCACCAAGCGGCTCAGACGAAACTAAAGAACCAGGAAGGACATGACGCAACAGGATGGTGGCTACACCAGAGCGAGGAGAGGCGACGTCCTCGGAAACCACACCGATTCTAATTCTGGAACAAATAAGAAAAATCATTACATCACTAAGCGGAGGGACCAGGTAAACCTAAGCCAAGAAATAGAAGGTCTACCGACATCAGCAAAAACATACCTTGCGTCAGGCACACCGCTGTTGCGTCAGGATACCAGGTACAGTAACTTGGCGCCCTTAACGTTAGGTGCACCCAGAGCTGGGTTGCCGCCTTCGCTTGCGCCAGGTGAGTCAGGAGGTACACCAGCCATAGAGCCTTACCCCGGACGCTACTGGCTACACAACCTTACACCCCATGCTTCCTGACGCAGCGCACAATACCATCGCATCTCCAGATGCACCACTTATTCACTCCACATTCAGGGTACCTCTTGAACATGACCCCTATCTCTTTCCAGCCATCTCTCCTACCTGGAAAGCGGGTACTCTTGGCAAAAATGATTTGGTCATTATGGGCGCCAAGTGAGAAAGCCACCGTAGTGTTAATCTTAATATGGCGCTTCTCACACCGGCCTGCCAGTGAGCGACAAAGAGTTCTATTTTCACAACTTGATCTTTCAGAGAGCGAAAATGCCAGCTTACTCCAGTCTGAAAGCGAGTGATACCTATTACAGTCGCTACTACTAGTACTAGGAGATGTTGTTGTTTCTCGGCACTTAGCCTTTGACGCGACGCGACTGCTCTCTTTCCTCTCACCGCTCAACATCATCACCCCCACAGCTACCCTGAAGACTCCACCACAACCACGCTACCGATCCTGATTCTGACACCTGCATCATTCTGGGCTCGTCGCCAGCTACACACTGGTATAGGATTCATCCCAACCGGACAGTTATTGATAGGATTATAGGGCTGGCGATTTCAAATTTCGATGGCTGATTCCTCTACAACCGCTGGACAGATTCCAGTTCTGTTCCTTCAAGGTTGTTGGGCTCTTCATCAGCTACACAATGGTATAAGGCCCATCCCTACCCGAGCAATACCCATGGAGTTGCAGACCCTTCTTCAGGCTGTGGCGGAATTTTGCTCGATGGCGGATTACGCCAGAACCGCTGAACGGAATCCAATTGTGTTTTTCCGGAGGTTATTAGGCTCAACGCCAGCTACACGCCGGTATAAAGTACCTCCCTGTCGCATCAAAACTCAGGATTTCCTGTCTTCCGTGCAGGGGCTCTTAAGGAGCATGCTGGCGGAACTTTACTCGATGGCTGATTGCTCTACCACCGCCTGACGGATTCCAATCCTGTTTGCGGGAGGCTGTTGGGCTTGACGCCAGCTACGCAACGGTATAAGGGACGTCCCTGTCGCATCAAAATTCAGGATTTCGCTGACTTCTCTGGAGGGGGTCTGTATAGTAACCCTGACAGAATTTTGCTCGATTGCAGATTACTCCACTACCACTGGATAGATTCCAATTCTCTTTGCGGGAGGTTGTTGGGCTTGATACCAGCTACGCAACAGTATAAGGGACGTCCCTGTCACATCAGGATTCAGGATTTAGCTGACTTCTCTGGAGGCGGTCTCTATAGTAACCCTGGCGGAATTTTGCTCGATTCCAGATTACTCCACAACCGCTGGATAGATTCCAATTCTCTCTGCGGGAGGTTGTTGGGCCTGACACCAGCTACGCAACGGTATAAGGGACATCCCTCTGGCATCAAAACCCAGGATTTCGCTGTCTTCTGTGGAGGGGCTCTTAGGTAGCATGCTGGCGGAACTTTACTCGATGACTGATTACTCCACAACCACTTGACGGATTCCAATTCTGTTTGCGGGAGGTCGTTGGGCTCCACGTCAGCTACGCAATGGTATAGGATACGTCCCTGTCCCATGAAAGCCCATGAAGTGACTCTCTTCTGTGAAGGTACTAAGCTGGCAGAACTTTACTCGATTGCAGATTGCTCTACAACCGCTTGACGGATTCCAATTCTGTTCCCGGGAGGTTGTTGGGCTCGATGCCAGCTACCCAACGGTATAAAGTACATCCCTGTCCCATGAAAACCCATGAAGTCACTGTCTTTGGTGGAGATACTAAGCTGGCGGAATATTACTCGATTGGAGATTACGCAATAACCACCTGACGGAATCCGGATCCGTTTGCGGGAGGTTGTTGGGCTTGACGCCAGCTACACAACGGTATAGACTACGTCCCTGTGGCATCAGAACCCAGGATTTCGCTGTCTTCTCTGGAGGGGGTCTTAGGTACTATGCAGGCGGAATTTTACTCGATTGCAGATTCCTCCACAACCGCTGGACGGATTTCAATTCTGTTTGCGGGAGGTTGTTGGGCATGACGCCAGCTACACGCCGGTATAAGGCCCATGCCGACGCGGTCAATAACCATGAAGTTAACACCCTGACTGGGAGGGATACCGGGAGGAATACCCGGAGGGATACCCAGAGGAATACCCAGAGGGATACCTGGAGGACTTGGAGCCATAGGGAAGCCATGAGTGAAGTGCCGCCTGTATTTAGCAGAATTAGAAATTCAATAGTAGACTATCTAAATGGACTATATGAGTGTATAATATATTGTGACCCAGGTGAGAAAGCAAAGGGGGGACCCTTGACCTATTTCCAGAGTGAATTCTGAAGATTAGGTTGCGTATCAGGCTGTGCCCGGCAAAAATGAGGGTGCCCCGGTGATGCTCAGAATAGATAGTGTTGCACCAGGTGACGCCCGGAAGATATGGTGTTGCACCAGGTGACGCCCTGAAGATATGGTGTTGCGCAAGTTGCACCCAGTAATAGTTAGTTCAAGTGGTTGGGTCCTGATTCACGGTTGACCTTTTGTGCGCTAGGTGCGCCGGATGCAGTGGGCGCACCAGGCGCCAAGGATTATTTTTGCTGATGGATGAGAGTGACATAAACTCCGAGGCTGGCTAGCCCAACTCATAGTATACTATAGAATAGTGGGATGGCAGAGCGGCCATGACGAGGAAAAAATCCTATATGCCACATGCCTCCTGAGGGACGACGGAGGAACATGGATCACACGGTACGCAGAAGAACGAAGCACCACAACTTAGGCCACATACGCAGGGTTCAAAGCAGAACTCCAAAGGCAATTTGGCTTCATCGACGCCATGGAAGAAGCAAGGATCAAGGTAAAAAACATGAAACAAGGCAAGAGATCAGTCACGGAATACTGGAATGAGTTCCGTCTTGGGGCTAGTGGGGCCGAACAGGACGACTCAACAGGAGGTGAACTACTTCTAGGAGGAATGAACACAGGACTACAAAACGCCTGGGGGACCAGCAGTAAAGGGTACGAGTACCTCGAAGCCCTAGCCCAATAGGCAATCCGGGATGAAACCAAGCTGGCCACGGTCAGACACATCCAAGGATTACTATCAACTAAGAACATTCCTCGGGAGACCATTACACCACGAAACCCAGACGGGACATAGCGACCCACGAATAATGGCAATCAGAACTAATGCGACCCCATGGAATTAGATGCTACCCGGAGACGACCAAGGTTCAATATCTCAAGAGAGGAATTTCAAAGAAGAATGAGAAAAAAAACAATGCCTCAAATGCGCGCAACCAGGACGCTTAGCCAGGAACTGCACCAGGAAAGATGGGCCCAAACTATTCAACACACAAACCAGAAGCTGGCGGCCGACGAAGAGACCTGCCCGCGGGCAGTTTAAACCCAACATCAGGGAGATAGATTTTGAACAGAAACTCGAATAGTCAGGAAACAACAAATGTTCCCAGTAAGAGATGGTCGGAGGGACAGCCACGAACAAAAACCCATCCTCCTGGAAAACTATTACGCGGCACTCAACTACACGGAAACCCTTGAAAACAACAATAATCATATCATGGTCAAAATACAATTACACGGCAAACGGGACTCAGTTAGTATCAATGGCATGATTGACTCCGGAGCAACAGAGGTCTTCATCGATCAAAAAGTCTGCAACAAACACGGGATCAAGATGATCGAAGCAAAAAACCCTGTGGAGATTTACCGGGCGGACGGAAAACCAAGCGGTATGCGACCTGTTACCCATATGACGAAAGTATCTATGGACATTAGTAGCCATAGGGATTTGGCATCCTTTCAAGTGGCAAATCTCCAAAACCATGAGGTCATCCTCGGGATGCCATGGTTAAAAGAACACAACCCAACAATCGATTGGAACGACAAAAGGATGACATTCAACAGCCAATGATGTACGACTTCGTGTCTCAAATGTTCGCCTGTTGCCTATGCGGTACCCAAGGAAAAAGCCCTGGCGGAGTACCTCCGTACCAGATTCTCCAAGGTCCAGATCAAATATGACCCGACGGCCAATGACCAGAGAGTCCGAGTTAAGAAGCTATCTGCTGAGGCCAGACTGCCTACGAAGGGATCAGCAAGAGCAGCAGGACAGGACCTGTACGCAAACGAAGCAACCAACGTTCCTGCCATAGGGCAAGCAATTGTTGGGACGGAAATAGCTATCGGACTACCACACAACACCTATGGACGAATTGCACCAAGAAGCAGGCTAGCAGTCAAGCACCAACTCATGAGAAATGGAGGTGTGATCGATGCCGACTACAGAGGTGAAGTAAAGGTGGTCCTGGCCAACCTTGGTGACCAACCATACCGAGTGGAGAAAGGAGAACGGATCGCACAATTGATCGTCGACAAGATCGACAATAGGGAACTACACGAGGTAGCCTAGTTGGATGATACCGAGAGAGGAGATCAAGAGTTTGGAAGCTCCGACACCACCTGGGACTAGAGGGTTATGGGCTAGCAGGCCAAACCATAGATGGAAATTAACGAAATATCGGCGAGAGTGTTCGGGCAGTTTTACCGACGAGGAGAAACAACAGGCATTCTAAGATGGGACCGGTTGACAACGAAATTCGGCTGGAAGCTATCAATATTAGCACAGAGCTGGCGATAAAAAATATAAAAACCAACGAAGAGCAAGACGTTAGGGACACGGTCCCTCAAGAATATCACCACCTGCTAGATGTATTCGAGAAAGGAGAAAAAACCACGGTACCACCGTACCGACCAGGCATCAATCTGGGAATGGATCTGGAAGAAGGAAAGATAGTACCAATCGAGAAGATATACGCCCTCAGCTACAACCAATTGAAGGAACTTCACCGATACTTCAAATAGAACGACGATGGAGGATTGATCCGGAGGGTGAAGTCGGGAATGGCTTCACCAATCATGTTTGTCAACAGCAAAGATGGCCAGCTCAGGCTCTGCGCCGCCTATCGAGCGCACAACGAAGTTACCCAAAAGGATCGACGCCTGCTACCACTCATTAGTGAAGGACTAGATAGGCTGGGAGGAGCCAAATACTTCACCAAGCCGGACATCATGGATGCCTACCACAACATTCGAATCAGAAAAGGGGCCGAGTGGAAGACAACCTTTTCAACACAACTGGGGATGTAGAAATATCTAGTCATGCCCTTCGGGCTATGCAACGCACCAGCGGCGTTCCAACGATGGATCAATGAGGGCCTTATGGAACACATCGACATGTGTTGCATCGTCTATCTAGATGACGTGCTTATATATTCGAACACCCTACAACAATACCAAACAGATGTCGGCAACATCCTCGAGGCAATACGAAAATCGGGGATGAAGGTCAAACCATCCAAATGCGAATTCCACCAAGGCGAAACACAATACCTGGGATTTATCATTGGACAAGAAGCGGTCAAGACAGACCCAATCAAGACAAGGGCTATCTAGGACTGGACAACCCCGAGGAAAATCAAGGAAATTCAATGCTTCCTAGGTTTCTGCAACTTCTACCGACGATTTATAGAAGCCTTGAGCAGAACAGCCAGACCACTATATGTCACAACAAGAAAGGAATGCGTCGGCAAACGGGAATGGGGAGACAAGGAACAAAAGGCATTCGACCAACTAAGGACAAAACTCACCACAGGACCAGTACTGATCTACTTCGACCCCGTCGCACCAACCAAGATCGAAATAATCCCCTCAAAATATATCTGCTCCGGTCTACTATCTCAACAATGTCAGGACGGGAAATGGAGACCACAGGCATACAGATCCAAGACAATGTCGGACGCCGAATTCAACTAAGATATACACGACAAAGAACTACTGGCAATACTTCAGGCGTTCGACAAATGGAAACGATATAGCAGAGGAAGCCCGAACCCAGTATCGGTCTTCACAGACGACAAGAACTTAGTAACCATCATGACAACAAAGGAACTAAGCGAAAGACAAGCACGAGGGATGAAAGAATTAAGTGAATACAACCTTGAAATCGAATACCGACCAGGAAAGGAGGGAGGAAAGCCAGACGCCCGCACAAGAAGACAAGGAGACCTACCAGGAGACAAGAGACTCACTCGAAATGTGGGAATCTTACTGCCAAGGGAACGATACTGGGACATCCCAGATTCCGTAAGAATGAAGCTCGACGTATTGGAAACAATCGAGTTTCAAGACAAAAACAAGGAAGAGATACAGGAGGCCAGCAGGGACGACGACCAGATTCAAGAAATCCGAAGAAACCTAGACGAAGAAAAGAAGAAATAAAAGGAATAGCACCAGTGCTATGTCAATGGAAGTACGACCTCTGATGGTACCAAGGAAAGATTTGGATACCAAATAATGAGGGGATACGAACAAGTCATATTGCTAAACACCACGACCCCCCACAAGCAGGACATGGCAGGACGGGAAAAACTACCGAACTGATCAGCCGATGATACTATTGGCCAAAGATAAGAGAAGACATCAAACAATTCATAAAAAACTGCGACTCATGTCAAAGGACCAAAGCGGTCCGAAATACATCTTACAGATTGCTACAGTCAAACGAGGCCCCCAATCGACCATGGAAATCAATAGCTAAGGACTTTATTGCGGACCTGCCGAAATCGGAAGGATATGACACCATACTGGTGGTCATCGATCTGCTGACCAAAATGAGACATTTCAGTCCATGCTGGAAGGGCCTAGACGCAGGGCAGTTTGCCAATCTCTTCATGCAAGAGATAGTCAGACTAGACGGAGTACCACACGATAGCATCACGGACAGAGGGACACTATGTACCTCACGCCTATGGAAAGAAACCACGGGAAAAGTAGGAATCGAGAGAAGGCTCAGCATGGCCTTCCATCCAGAAACCGATGGACAAACTGAACGAACCAATACCATATCGGAAGAATACCTACGAGCATATATCAACTACCAACACGACGATTGGTGTGGCTACCTACCACTGGCCGAATTCGCATACAATAACAGATATCAAGAGACGATCAAAAACACACCCTTCTTTGCAAATTAAGGAATCAACCCCGAATATGAGATGATTGCGCACCTGATTCCAGGCAAGGAAACGAAACCAGAAGAAAGGACTCAGTTACATGAGTAATTAAGAAACGAAATGGTGGCCGCGCAATTACGACAAAAAGATTACTACGATCTACACAGAAAACCCGATCTGAACTTACAATCAGGAGATATGGTGTGGTTGTTGCAACGCAACATCAAGATCACGAGACCATCGAAAAAGCTGGACTACAAGAAAATCGGACCATTCAAAATCTTGGCAAGGATTGGGACAAGGGCATATTAGCTGGCCTTACCGCCGGCAATGGCCATACACAAAACATTCCACATCTCCCTCCTCAAATCCTACCAAGACAACCGATTGCCCGCACAGAACAAAGAACTCCCTCCTCCTATTCAGGTAGAAGGAGAAGACGAATACGAACTCGACAAAATCATCGACTCGTGACTCCACTACAATAAGCTCTAATATCGAGCTAAGTGGAAAGAGTACTTACCAGAACATGACAAAGTCTGGTACCCGGCAGAAAACTTGAACCATGCAGAACACGCAATCCAATGATTCCACCGGCAATACCCAAGAAAGCCCGGAGTGGATAAAAGTCACGATGAACTGATAGTCCTCGGCACCACCCCCCATGGTCAAACCAAAACAACGCTCACACATCCTGGAAGACAACGCCCAACACGTCGCTCGCAACGCTACCCTGACTAGCCCAGATTACTCAGGCTCACCAAAAAGAGAGATGGCACACGCCTTTATGAGCTGGACAGATTGCGTTGATGATGGATGTCTAATCCATCTAAGCCAGAAACAAGGGTCAGGCTGGTAGCCAAAAGTCACCAGGAGATCGAGACAACCAAGCGTCGCCTACGACCACGGCTGGCGAGAGGAGATGGAAGCAAACCCAGCAGAGGACTAGGCCCCAGATCAAGAACCTCGTTAGCGAAGGGCCAGAAGGGCCCATGGAAACCTCACGAGCTGGGAAGACTGTTTTAACGACCATTGAAAAGAACCCCGGTGGGAAAAGGTGGACGTCGGATATTACCCCAGAAAAGTGGGAGAAAAGGGGACCCTGTCAAAAACCGAGGGGAGGGAACAACGAAAGAGAAAAGCCGTGAGGACATGGCTAGGGGGGGAAGGGAGCGAAAAAACCATTCCAGACGTGGAAGCCCTGGAAGGACAAATCTCGGACCTCCAAAGCCAACTCGATCGCTCTGCCCAAATCATTGGGGCAAAAGAGAACGACCTCGAACGACCCGACAAGTAAACGGCGAAACTCCAACAAGCCTACAATCGAGCCAAACAGAGGATGCGCCAAACCGGTGCCACGCTCTGGAGAGAAGGAGTTTAGTATTGTGGGACTGATACAAGAGGGGGAAGGGAGCTAATGTCACAAATGGTGACTAAGCAAGGCAGACTTTCACATGACCAATAGTTGTTAGTCATTGGTTTATTATCTTTCATGCTAAGAGATCAGTTGACTCATAGGTTTTCACATGACAACGCAATAGCGTGTCATTGGTTTATTGTTGTTGGTTGAGATTTGACAGGACTCACGTTTGTGGTCATGTGGGTTATGTGTTTTGCACATGACTCATAGTTATGAGTGATAGGTTTCACGCATGTGACCTCATTAGGGCACATGACTTAATTTATAGGTTTTGATTGGTTGCGAGAAAAGGCACACCTGACTCGGACGCGTCAGCTGATGGATTTCACACTATGACTCACTATGGGTCATGAGTCGCGTGACGCGAGGGTATGAGTCACACAGAGTTAGGGTTGAGGGATGAACCCCTATATAAGGACACCCTCTGGGCAGGAGATGTGGGTCACGAACCATCTCCCTTACACCTTCGACGCTTGAAATCTCAAACACCATGTGAATTGATCATTAATATTTACTACCACCGCACTCTCCTTCAGCTGCACCCTCACTCTCGGTGAGCTGCTCCATCCTCCTCCCACATTACTTCCCTTATCATGTCCTTGGGCCCTGGGGTCCTTGTTTCTAGGGGTCGTTTCGCTCTATCACCCCCTTTTTTTGCTTGTGCTTCGCTGCCTTGCTTAGCGTTCGCACGGTCGGCAACACCCTCTCGCCCATGTTACAGATGGCTGGGACTACAGTTCGCAGTAGGAGAAAACTTTTCAACAGGCTACAGTCGATTTCTCCGTTCTCTTGATCACCTCTAGAGGCTGCCTAGTCAGATACGCACGCGGTTACCGATAGTTTCCACAGTTATTGGGTCTACCCCTACTCCGCCCCTTCAGGTTTCGTCCCATTGCCTGGTGACAGCTACAGTCCATTCACTCGGCTGGCACCCTACCGCCTACCCCGCCCTAGCGATTGCCATGGTGGCGCCCCTCAGTTACATTCAGTCGTCGTATTGCACTGCCTTGGTGGTTGATGTCAACGCCTTGGGCTCTCGAGTAATGTTTTGCATTGCCACGTTGTTTTAGTGGCCCCCGCACCCCCTTTGTTCTTCTTTCATTGTCAGGTACTTAGGGTTTCACAAGTGGTTATTCAAATTATTGATTTTGTTGTTGTCTACGGCAAGGGTTTCCCTGTTGGTTCCACCCCATGAATTTATTTGTATTTTTCTTTTTGACCGCTTAGTCGGAGGGGGATTTCCTATTTTGCGTGGCTGGTGTGCCGCTGGTCTCATACCAGAGAGCCTTGGTTTGATGGCTTTTTCCCTAGCGCCGGGTTGGAGAAAAATTGGGAAGGGGTTTTTTCTTTACCATAGCTAGCGCTGCACGTAGTCTTTGTTCCCAGTACTTGAATAATACTAAGCACAAGATAAAGAAAAAAGAAAAAAATAGAAAGAAGAAACGCAGGTGATTTGGGTTCTTCACGCAACCATCTAAGTTATTTCATACACTATACTTTCAATACATTGATTTTTATCTATCACTTTTTCAGGAATCAAGACACGACTGTCTTATAGGCGCCTAGCGATCAATGTTGCTATAGAGGAGCCAACGGACCTAGCTATCGAAACAGCTATTGGGCTAAGAAAAGTGATCGTTAGCGAACTATCAGTTTCCTGCTGCAAGTATCACACGGGAAGAGAGGATTGTAGCACCCAGGGCGGACCAAGGGTGAACTGAGGTTGAATGGAGATGGACTAGGGGGATTCATGGGACACAAAAAGGCGGATCAGGGGGATTCAGGGGTGACAATGTGATGGACCAGGAGGACCAGGTCCACACAAGCAGAGAGCCGAGGGATAAAGGTCCGCACAAGCACGGACCCGACGAGTAAATGCCTGCACAAGCGTAGACTCGGAGGATGAAGATCCATGCAAGCACGGACCAGAAGAGTGAAAGCCCACACCAGGGCGGTCCTGGAGGCCCAAGGGCTGGACAAGCGCAGGCCGGGAGGATCAAGGTCTGGGCAAGGGAGAATCAGAGTGCAATGAAGGTGTACAGGTCTACACGGGAGAGCAACAGGGGCGGAGCGGCAGAAAGTCGAGGTCCACAAGAGACCAACAAGGGAAAGTGGAGGAAAAGAATGATAGACTTGTAATCCCACTAGGCGCAGATGGTAATTAGTATCTAGCTATTCGGGATCAGATTTTAAATACAATTTGCTGATGTATGTTAAACTAAAACAAATATGATACCACATATGAAGAGAGAGGAGATACATTAGAATTTCCAACTTACGGAAAAGGCCAATAGAAATCCTTACAAGAAAATAAACAAATGTTATTTAATCACTATCAGGGAGTTGATAGTATTTAATTAGTTTCAATTACTGTAGAATATAATTATTTAAACATGATAACAAACCTCATTCTAGATTGTTCAAGCACAACTAATTTTCCTTTATTAACTCGATCTTTACCTCCTCTATTGTATTTGAAATCTTCCTTTACAATTATAACCAATATGGTAGCAAAAGTGTCACAAACCCCGAAGGCCGTAAGAACAAAAGCTGCGGACAAAGAACTAAACCAAGAATTCCCTGTGGAATGTCAGAAGGGAAAGAAAATAGACAACCGGTTTAGAAAGGAGGTTTGCCAGGAAATTATGATGAGATTTAATAAGAAGATGGGTGATAAGATGAGGAGCGTGAAATAAATTTAAAGGAGAATCACTGCATCAGCAAATTGTATTTCAAATCAGATCCCCAATAGCTAGATACTGATTGCCATCTGCGCCTCGTGGCATTACTGGCACATCATTCTTTGCTTCCACTTTCCGTTGTTGGTCTCTGGTGGAAACCTAGTTTCTGCCTGTCCGCCCCGGTTGCTCTCCCGTGTAGACCTGTACACTTTCATTACACTAGGGTTCTCCCTTGCCCAGACCTTGATCCTCCCAGCCCGCGCTTGTCCAGGCCTTGAGTCCCAAGGTCGGCCATTGCACGGGCTTTCACTCTTCTGGGCCGTACTTGCATGGATCTTCATCGTCCAGGTCCTCGCTTGCGTAGGGATATACTCTTCGGGTCCGTGCTTGTGCGGACCTTTATCCCTCAGCTCTCTGCTTGCGTGGATCTGGTCCTTCTGGTCCACCACCTTGTCACCCATGAATGCTCCTGATCCGCCTTTTTGTTTCCTATGAATCCCCCTGGTCCATCCCCATTCAACCACAGTGCCCCTGTGGTCCGCCCAGTGGCGGCCACTCAACCCCACAGGTCCTCATTGGTGTGGACGTCGGTAACCTCGTTCCTTCCTTGTTTGGATCATGAGCCACCTGTCTCATCCCGCCTTGGATCCTAACCCTCGGATCCAGCCACAACACGCCTCTGTAACACTCTAGTTGCTCCAGCCACCATGCCCCTGTTCCTGGAGTCACTCTTTCACTTCTCACGTCATTCTGGTCTGCCCTGGATACTCCTATGAGTGGTGTAGTCTTCGAGATGACACAAATACGTCACACTAGCGATCTGGAGTTACTGCGCTCGTTCACTTTCTGCTCCCTATTATGTTTCATGTGAACCTCTTCCCTACAATCAGAATCCTTCAACCTATTGCTTTTGCGGTGTGTTTCGCCTAGTTCTGCCTTCCCTCACTACGCTTTTACTTTTCACATACACCGCCGATATTAATACACATAATAGTAGATCTCTAGGTCTATGTAGCTATTCACGATCCCGGTATTTTTTCCCTGGATTTTTTCCCCTTCCTGCAGATGGACTGGCCCCTCAATTGGTTCCACTTCCGCAACATACCGATCCTGTTCATTGAGCACAACCTCCAGAAACCCATTAAAGGGGTTCAGCTTGCCCGACTCCGTCGCATACTTCATTCCTACTTGCCTAACCAGCTGCACAGTGTCTGTCACCTGGGATTTGTTTTGTTGTGTGGTCTGTGGAATTACGGCCTTACATGGGCTGAACGAAAAGTATAGTAGCGGTTTGCATGGCTACCTCCCTGGGAATTAATCCTTGTCCCTGTCTTGACTTTCCCGAACTCAAATATCGTGGCTCAGCGGCTCATTCTTTCCTGCCTTTTTGGTACATCGCAACAGCCTCCTCTCCATTTCCAACGGGCGTTGAAATGGCTAGAAGGAGTTGGCCACTGAATTGTAAATTTCAATCATTGTGGATTCCACGTAAGTTTCTCTCCGGCTGAGGACCCGCACCGCCACACGTTGCCCCCAGAGCTCTTTTTACATAATCGCGGTAAAGCACTGGTAGGTCAGGAATAGAAAACCAGTCCGCAGCCACGCTTAGCGAGAGCTGCTTGATACCTCTTGCCCTCCCTGCGAATCTAGTCCGCTGAATTACCTGATCCACTCCCTGCTTCCATTCTGGGACCTGAATTTGAAGCCTAATGGCAGGCGCTAGGTTAGGGCTAGGTCTGCTACTGGCTCTAAAGGCATGCTGGTGTATCTCCAGACCTCTCTCCCGGTGTCTCACAACCCTGGTAGAGAGCAATCTCTCATTGCGAGTCTGCATACTGAGGACCCTGGCAGTATCATGATCATAAATTCCGCTTAAAGCAAGGTGCTCTAAGGGCTGGACCATTTAAGCGAGCCCGGTATGTCTATCATTGTACCAGACCATTTGCTCCTCATATTGTCCTCGATTGGAAGCGCTGTATGCTTCGTGGACATTTTCTATATGCCGGAGTTCCGAACTATCAGTACAGAAGTTGTCAGGTGATGCCATTCGACGGATGCTACATAAGCAAAATGTAAAAACCAGTCCTGGTCCACCAAGGGGGGTTATGGTCCACCTGGTCCTCCTGGTCCACCCTGATCCACCCTGGTCCACATTGTCGGTAAAATTTCAAAAAGTGTGGATCAGAATGGATCGGATCGGACCAGGTGGACCACGGGGACCACAACCCCCCTTGGTGGACCACGGGGACCACAACCCCCCTTGGTGGACCAGGAGCGTTCAGGACCACCGTGGACCATGCTCCGACATTTTCCTGATGTATTTGAGACATGACCCAGCATGTGCAGTTTTGGAAACTGGAAATGATAGATTGCAGTCTCTAGTTTTTCCTTCTCCACCTTCATCTGTGCCCTTGACCATCCCTCTTCGCTACCCTTCGCCTCCATCGCGGCCCACTTTGTCTCAAAGTTCTTGGTCCTTGCTTTGGTGTTCCTTTGCGGACGAAAAACGGACTTGCTCGTGTAGAATATTGAGAGTCTGTTATCCAGCAGACCGAGTGTGTAATCAGAGTCGTTGCTTGTCCAAGAACCAGGAGAAATTCGACAATGGATCTGATACATGCTACGACCCGTGCATCCTCTGATTGGCTAGATCGGACCTCATCAATCAATATTGGGCCTAACACAGCTAGGAAGAATCCCATCATAGTTCTAATCTCTTTCCCCTGCCATGAACTGACCTCTTGGTGGCCAGGCTTAAATGGTTGAATGCCCGGGTATGGTGGGGTGGACTTAAGGCAGTCATTGAACCGGCCTAGAATCTTCCTCTGCCGCAAATATCCCACTAACCAATCCATCATCACCTTAAGAATTCCTAGATGCAGGAGGTGAAACGCGTCAGGTTGCCAGAGCCTGTACATATTGCATAAAGGAAATCGCCAAAAATGATTTTTCTCCACCCGCAGACCAATGGACGCTAAGTACTCTGCATCTTCACTGTTTCCCCGTTCTAGCTCTTGCTAATAGGACTTTGGATCGCGGTCTCTAACCCCCCAACTCTACTACTCGGCTCGTGCCCCATCCCAGTTCGCGGAATCTCACAAAATGGGCAAAGCCCGTTAATCATTCTTGCCAGGATAACATGTTCTTGGTAGTCAGCAATTCAGGCTGCTAGGATCGGGGAGCATTGGCGGACCTTGCCATTAGTTCAATCCCTCTCATACCCTGGGCCGGCTCTATCCAGCTCTGCTATCGGCTTCAGAATACGCTCAATCTCTTCATGCCAAGACAGATGAATCTCGCCGGCCTTTGGGTTCTTTGGAGGAATTGGTAAAAGAGCAACTCGTACCCATGCGCGTTTAGAGCCCTGCCTTCGGAAACTTTTACTAATGTTACCGATCGACATATAGACCGGCCAAGCAGCCTTGTCTCGGGAGAAGTTTGTAAGATGTGTTTTGTCAGAAGCGAAAAGGAGGGGGACCATTGTTCCACCTCTGGGCACTAAGTCTTGGGTATCCCACCACGAGTCCGCGGTATGAATCTCATTATATACTCTTCGGCCGGTACTATCGAAGAGACACGCGGGACCGAAGACCATATAGACTGCAAAAGGTAACTGGCTAAGGAGTAACTGGATGCAGTGCAGGATGTTGCGAGGGTACAATGTTCTGGACCCACATGGGAACACGGACCAGCTTCGGGGCCCAAAACCATGTTCTATGCTCTCAAACAAAGACTCCAGTTGATCTGCAGTCTAGAAGGATATGCACCTGTCATCATCCAGTCCACGCTGTAAATACTCATCAATCGATCCTTTTGTTAAGCCCGACCGTAGCATCCACCATCCAAGCTCAAAGTCTTTTGCACTTCGAAATGGGTGCCATGGGTTCCAGTCTGCGTTTGGGTATCGGCGGTAAATTCCACCTTCAGTGCCACAGGATCTTCCGGGTTCACACAGGTGATACTGCGTTTCGCTGGGGTTGGGCAAACAGGTTAGGTGCAGGTCTTCAGGTTCCGGGGTTCTCAGTTCCTGAACGCTATCTGGGTCTCTGCTTTCGAGATCTGTGGGCGCTGCCATCCAGTGACTTCTCAAGGATGTTAGTTTGGGCCGAGGGAGTACTTGATCCAGAATAAAACTTACTGTCCACCCAAGGATTGTCAGGTCCGGGATGCCTTTTGCTAGCGCCCTGCTCTATTTCACTCAGTGGACAGCTTGTTTAAGGTGTCTGTTTCTGCTTTGTCTGCGTCTCCCTTTTTGGGCACTGGTTACGGTGAATTGATAGGCCCTTATGTGTTTTGCAGGGCCTTCCGCAGTGGGGGAAAATAAAATTTAACATCACCACATTGGAATAATGTTGCCGCCGTGATAGCATCGATGTGATAGAAGCACAAAGAGTACGGTGTTTGTACCAGTGATATATTTGTTGTATAGGGAAGAGGCTGTTGTGCCGGTTAATTATAGCTGACTTGTAACAAAACATCTCGCCTGGTCCTTTGTAGTAGTACAGCACGTACGCGGTATGTTGCACGGATGTGCCAAGGCGGGCCTACCTCAGGGTCTTGGTAGTGCACCCAAAACGGATATGGCCGTACAGACCCTGCTGTACAGACCCGGCTACAGCCCACCCCATCGGCAATACACTCTACCGTACTTTAAAATCAGTGTTTGTTCAACTGTACTGGGTGTACTGTTCGCCTTGAAAACAGATGTTCATCCTGAAAACTATAGCTTATCTGAAAAATAGATGTTTGTTCAAGTACGCGAAAGACACTGTTCCGTGGGGATGGGTGCGACCTGCAAGCACGGTATCATGAACTCTGTTTCTTGAAAGAGTCCAGAAGGGATCTATAGAGAACGGTTTTCCCCTCCCACCCAGAAGATCATAAACCGGTAAGTCTCCAGTATACAACAGCTCATATTAGGACACAAACCCTATTCTACACGCCAATACCTGGACCCTTCATTTCAGTCCTACACCCTATCACACTCCGGCATTGAGTTACGGTCTTTTCCAATCGAACTCATTCCTCCAGCCTGATCCTAGACTGCCAATATCAGAACCATTATCAGATACACATAGGTACTACGCAGTCCCCAAATAGGTATACAAATCCCAAGCTTCGAGACTCCAAGCTTCTATCCTTACGATCTTCAGAACGTCTAACATTCTCAACTCGTAGAACAATCATCTTTGCGGACCTAGTAACCCTGCGCACCAAGACTCCCCAGCCAAACTAGATATATAATTAGGTAAGTAAAATGCTTACTATTTGCTACCAACGTGGTTACTCAGTTGAAATTGTGGAGTAGAACACATACCTTCTGAGAATGGCGCCCTCAGCAGCTGATATTTGTGTGAAACTTGACTATCCCAGGGTTACCGACAAGGAGTATAAAGTTTGGGTTTCGAATTTCAAAAGGACCTGGCTTCGTCAGCACCATCCGGACCTCATCCCATCCCCGGAGCAGCCGCTCTTGTGGCAGAGGAGAAGATTCTCAAGTGTGAAGCCGCGATCTGAAAAATGTTTACTGACTTCCCAACACAATGGGCACTAGCAAACTTTGCCAATCCGGCGGATCGTGGGGACTCCGCTCGGCAATTCCGGATTCTGCAGGCGAAGAAGGTCCTCTCTGATATATCAGATGAGGCAAAAGCCGCTGCCGCCGATGTCGTTGCCAAACGTGCCACACACTGTACTGCGCGCACTGCAACCCCCGCTTCCCCCCCATCTCCCAGAACTGCCACTCCCCCTGAACTACAGGAAACCCCAGAACCGCCAGAAACCCCATGGCTACCAGGAGTCCCGCGACTGCCACTGCCCACCCGACTACCGGAACTCCCAGGACCTTCAGAAACCCCGTGGCTACCAGGAGCCCCGCGACTACCAGGACCCCCTAGCTATTAGGAGCCCCTTGGCTACCAGCTGCCCTTAGGCTACCTGGAGAGCATTGACTACCAGGCGAGCATTGACTACCAGGAAGCGGGCAAGGAATGATGATGATGAAGCTGCGGTTCCTGGCAGCCCACCTGCAAAGCGGCTGAGACAAGTTGAGCTGCCAGAGTTGCGATTTACCGCATTCAGTGTCTCCTGCAGTGGTCCTGACAGTACCTGAACCCACCCTACGACCTAGGCTAGTATCAACGAGTTCCCCCGCCTTGTCCACAGGGCTCGCAGAAGAGCTCCCAACTTAGCAGAAAGTCCATGCTAGTCAAGACGAATATTACCCTACGCAATGATGAGTACATAGACTTCTTTCCCCGTGTGGAGAAAGCTGGAAGAGCCGAACAGGGAATCTTGGACGAAGGATCATGGAACGCGGCATTAATGATGGCCCAAGCCAATCGTCATAACGAAGGCCTCTTTGCTGGTCATCTGGTGGTAGCCATAAATCCAGCAAGCGATGATAATCATGGGGTCGAGGAAGAGGTTGGGCCAGACTATACCAGGGAAGAGGGGTATATGCGGTAGCCGTGAAGGAACAATCACCCTGAGAACCCGGGGCACGTTGGGGAAGGGCCTTCTGAGCTTTCAACTCGGCCGAGGCCTTCGAGTAAAAGCAAAGAGAGGGCAATACATCAGGAAAATGTAAAATCCAATCCTGGTCCACCAAGGGGGGTTATGCTCCCCCTGGTCCTCCTGGTCAACCCTGATCCACCCTCGTCCACATTTTTGGTAAAATTTGAAAATAAGTGTGGATCAGAATGGATCAGTGTGGACTAGGTGGACCGCAGGGACCAGGACCCCACTGGGTGGACCAGGAGGCTTCAGGACCGCCTTGGACCACACTCTGATATTTTCCTGACGTAGATACTAGGGACAATGACGGGGATGGGGACTCGAACCAAGATGGTGACGATGATGATGGTGATGATTATGATGATGGTGATGGTGCTAATGATGACTTGTATAGTCGCCCAGGTAAGTGATTGTCCAACGTGCTAGTATTATCAAACTTTGAGAATCTACGAGCTAATTTATTTTGCAACAATTTGCAGCTAGAGTTTGCCTGCCAAGACCACCTGGCCTACTTGACACGCTGATCCTGAATGGAAAAGAAAATTCGAACCCCCGACATATTAGAGAAAACCACGTCTTGCGAGCTGACAACGATGCCAGGGCCGCTGCAACTGCGGACCCTAATACCACTAGCAATGGTGCTCTTCTCAGGCTCTGCGGTGACCAGCTCAACAACGATTTTCAGTATCAATGCTTCAAAGGTGCAGTGAGAATGTTGTGGGCAGAACTCCTCACACAAGTCGAAGGTGATATCGTGCCCCGCATGCTCAGAATCCCAGGAATCCCCTGTGGAAGGTTCCTGCCCCATCAAGTCTGAGGTGTCTGGTTTATTGTGGAATGTATCCTCGCAGACTGTACCCCTGTGGCCCTAATCGCTGATGATATGGGATTGGGCAAGATGCATTGCGCACTTGCCACACAACTCTACCTTAAGCACATTGTTGATGAGACTGCGGCAGGTAGACCTTTAGCCTGCTTGGGGGGGAAATCGGTAGAGGAATTGGAAGAGGTTCTGCGGATCTTTGACGATAGGATCGAGGTGTATATACCACCCTCCATCATCATAGTGCCGGCCAACCTTGTCCCTGCCTGCGGACGAGTAATCCAGAGTTTAATTCCACAGACTGTGCTCAACTTAATCAACCTCTTTTCGAGACACCGGCTTACTCATAACGACCTCCACTACAGTTCTGACAACCCTCAGCGCGGCAAAGTTATCCACCTGATATCCTATAGGGCCTATCGAACCCGTTATAACAATTCTGACCGCTTGGATTGCTGCAATTGTGTTAGGGTTAGCCGGTATGGTCCCATAATGCCGAGCTCGGCCTTATGTTCGAATGATTCTATAAATGGAGAATCTTGTCTAGGAAGGCTCTTATTGAAGTGTAACTAAGTTACTCGCGTACTATAAAGATAATGAGGAATCTTAATTTTCAACTTATTGTATTGATAAGATCTCTTCTCCGGTGCTCGATGATTCTGTTCAAGCGAGAGAGGCACTTCGATATTGATATTCCGTGTCTGCGTGTTCGCGTGCTACATGTCCTAACCATACGATCTAAGTATCGACCGAACAATGTTCTCTGAACTCGTAAGTGCCAACACCTCTTGACCCTGACAACTGTTCGACTCCATGCTCACATTATAAAGACGTCGACTTCCATATTATGGTGAGGGTGTGTCAGTCCCGTGGATAACAGGTCAGTCTAGGGTACATGTAGCCCACTCATGCCAACGTAATAATATCTCTTCACTGAACTGTATATGAAGCGGCCAACTTCAGAGGCATCAGACCATTCAATGTGCCAGAGGATGTCACTGTCTGTGCATCAGGTTTCCGAACTGACTTATGGCAGCAATCGCTCGAATAGTCATCTGCGCTCATGATTTTATTTTCGTACTGACTGGTTCTGAGCGGGCCCGGAGGTCTCCACTATAGGTCTTCTGGTATCGTCATTCAATATTCTACTTAAGTTTTTATTCTGATTCTGTCCGTCATCTTAGAGAACACTCGTTCCTACCCTATGGGCATTTTAAAACAGGAACGCACACTGAAATCTCGCAGACGCCTTTGCGCTATTATCACCGTCATGTTTATGACTTGTCGCATAATTATATTATAACTAATAATAACCATGATGCGGCTCTGAATCGAACACGTGAATTTATAGTCGGAGGCAGGTGACTATCTTCTTAAACTAGACCGAGATGTATCTCTGGAACTTTGTACCGTGACTGATTTGTACGCAGGGGTCTGTGCGTGACCTTTTACTGGTCGACATTTGTGGTATGCCTAACACGAGCTCCCTCCTCCTAGGTTTCGTCCCTGAATACCCAATTTGATTATCCTTTTTCGAACTCGAAGTAGTAGTGTAAAAACCCTCATGCGTTTGCTTGTCCTCATGAGGAAAATCATTCCTCTTCATTCGACCGCCGCTAGTCCGGGCCTTTCCGGATTTACTCTGTGGCACTCTTCTACCAGCTTCTGAGCGTTCCCTAGCCCTTCTGGTGGTTCCCACGTGTTCTCGTCCTCTACGCAACCTTTCCATTTAATCAAGTAACGAAGTTCCTTGAACTCTTTGTTACGTCTTCCAACCTTCCTCATGTAAGTGATAACTTCACTCTTCACGATGCTTTCTACCTCCAATTCGAGGTCTCCTTCGATATCTTCCTAAACTTGTAGGGGTTGTTCTTTTCCTTCCCGCGCTGATGCTCGGTAGGGTTCCACTAATGAAACATGGAATATTGGGTGGATTTTCCACCGCGGTGATATTTCTAGTTTGAAAGCCCGCTCTCCTTTTTTGACTTCTAATACCTTGAACGGCCCGTGCATTTTTGGACTTAATTCTTTAATTGGTCATTTGGTGCGGCTGTTTTTGGCATTCAACATTACCAAATCTCCGACCTTAATGTCCGGTTGTTGGCAGCCTTTTCGATCCTAGTATTTACTCATTTCTTCTTCAGTTTGTTCTAGCGCTTTTCTGACATGTTGGTGGGTTACCTGCATCCACTTTGTGTACAATCCAGCTCCAGGGTTTTGAGCTTCTCGTTCCTTCATCCAGTCTGTCTGTGGGCGAAAACCGTAGTTGGCGTAGAATGCCGACATTCCATCTGCGTTGGTGGTGGAGTCATTGTACGCGTGTTCTGCTAGTGGCAGTAGTTGATACCAGTCGTTCTGGTCATAATTGACGAAATTGCGTAGGTATCCTTCCAGCTTCTGGTTGGTTCTTTCCATCTGTCCATCTGTTTGGGGGTGGTTTGCAGTGGACATCTTTCGTCTTATGCCCAGCGACTTACATAACGACTCCCAGAATTCTCCTGAAAATTTGGCGTCCATATCCGAATTTTTTTCAGTAGATAGACCGTAAAGTTTCCTGACTTCTCGTAGGGACGTGTCAGCCACATCTTTGGCTGTTGGGTTTTCATTTAAACTAATAAAGTCTACCATTTTTGTAAACCGTTCTATAACCACCATGATTTGTGTGTGACCTTGTGATCCTCGGAGATGGGTTATGAAGTCTGTCGAGATAGAAGTCCATGCCGCAAAGGGGATTTGTAGTAGTTGTAGTAATCCATATCGTGCATGCCTTGGTGATTTATTGTGTTGACATTCGTCGCAGGATGGTACGTAATTGTTGATCCATGCCGTGAGTCCTTTCCAATAAAAATCCCTGGTGACAAATTCAACCGTCTTCTCCTGTCCAAAATGTCCTGCTACTTGCGAATCGTGACATTCTTTTGCAATGGTTGTTTGTAACCCTTCGTCCTTTGGGATGTATAGTCGGTTCTTATAATAGAGCAGTCCGTTTTTGTTCGTCCAGTTTTTAGGGAATTTCTTTCCCTCGTTTTCTAGTTTTTCAAGGTCCCCTTTTCATGCCGTCCATTCCGGGTCCCTTTCGCTTGCCACTAGTACCGTTGCTATGAAGTTGGCCTCAAATACTTTCATTTTCACTTGTGAAATGCTGGCGCTTGAGATCAAGAGATGCTCGTGCCTTAGTCTAGGGTGGTTGCCAATATCTTCAACCTCAAAATATTCCTTGTTATTGGAGTCTTCTTGCAGGAAGCATATCATGGGCTGAGCGTCTGCGACTGATATTGTGCGTTTTGGAGACACGCCTCTGCTCCCAAAACCACTGTCCGCTCGTTCCGTCAACTCCCACTTGTGCACTTCCATCATGTTGGATGTGTGGTTTTTTTCAATGATAGGCTAGGCAATTCGGTCTCCTTCCTGGATCCTGCAATCCGCTTTGCCGTGGTTAATCATAATAACCCTTATTTCGCCGGTATAGTCCCCGTCAATGACGCCTCAGTTAATTACTATGCTTTGCTTATTTGCTAGGCTACTTCGTGGGGCAATTCGGGCATAGGTTCCTTTTGGTAGTCTAATGGCTTTTCTGTTGATGCTAGGACTTGTCCTTGTGCTGGGATAGTGAACTCGGTTATCGCGTAGATCTCGTATCCTGCCGCTAGCCTTGATCCTTTGGTTCGTAGTATAGCCTTGGTTGACAGTCGCTTAACCCTGATTCCTTTTCTCATCGTGGGTTCAGGCTCTGAGAGATAACCTTCGTCCGCGTCATCTTCGTGGATGAGTGATATTTGGAAGTGTTCCGGTTTCAATATCGACTGTTCACTATGCTTAGCTCCCTTCACAGGACCCTAATCCGGCCGTCAGCTCTGTGCATCCGGTTTTCCTCCTCTTTTTCCCGGGCGGTATACGATTTTGAAATCGTAATCTGCTAATCTTTGTGCCCACCTGATTTCCCTCTGATCCCAAACTTTTGTTGTCAGGAAATTCAGCAGATTCTGGTGGTCAGTGTATACCGTCACGGGTTCATCTGCTCCTACCAGATAGTGGTACCATTCCTTAAAAGCTTCTAGGATTGCAAGTAGTTCCTTGTCGTGAATCTCATAGTTCCTTTCCGCAGGGTTTAGCTTTCGGGAGTGGAACGCCACTGGATGTAGCCTTTTATCTTTATACTGTCATAACACACATCCGAGTGCAAAATCGCTCGCGTCTGTCTCGACCACTGTTCCCCTGTCGGGATGGAAGTGTTCCAGTATGAGGGCTGTAACGAATTGTTTTTTTAGTTCCGTAAACGCTGCCTCTTGCTTAGGACCCCAGTAGAACTTGGCTTTGTCTCCTTTCAGTGTTTCTGTTATGGGCGTGCATATTTTTGAAAAGTCTTTGATGAACCGTCGGTAGAAATTTGCAAAACCTATAAATATTTGTACCTCTTTTACCGATCGCGGGGCACTCCATTTCATTACTGATTCGACTTTTCTCTCACTTATTGTGACTCCACCGATTCCCACTATGTATCCTAGGAACTCGACAGATTCGACATGTAAAACCGACTTGGTTACCGATACTACCAGTTGGTACTCCTCCAGCCCTGCCAGGACTTTTTGACTAATTCAATATATTATTCCTCACTGTCCGAGTATATCATGATATCGTCTAGGTAGACAACCACTCCGTGATCGAGAAATTGCTGTAGGATTTTGTGGATCATTGGTTGGAATGTGGCAGGGGCGTTGACGAGTCCGAATAGCCTGACTTTGTATTCGAAGTGACCGTATCGGGTCCTGAATGCGGATTTCCACTCGTCTCCTTCTCGTATCCTTAACAGGTGGCATCCGTCCTTTAAGTCCAACTTAGTGAATATCTTAGCTCCTACTACTCGGTCTTTTAGTTCCCCCAATAATGGCAGTGGGTACTTGTTTAGAATCGTGAGTTTATTGCGGTTTTGGTAGTCAACGCATAGTCGTAACTTTCCATCTGGTTTTGGGACGAATAGGATTGGTGCTCCTGCGGGTGATTGACTGTGGACAATCTTTCCTTGTTTCAACATCTTCTTTGGATATTTGTCTAGTGTATCTAGTTGGTATGCCGACATCAGGTAGATTGGTCCCCAGGGGGGTTCGGCACCTGGTTCAAGGTCTATTGTATGATCGAACGTTCTTCGCTCTGCTAATTTCTCCGCTGTTGCTGTCAGAAATAGTCTGTGGTAATCCTAATAGTATTGTGGTATCTTGTCCAACAATACTTGATTTGGGTCCGCTTGTCGACATATCCTGCCCACGTATTGAGCCTCTTCGTCAAAAGCCACTGTCTCGTCCCATTCAAATATTCCTCCAATTCCTTCATCTTCGATGTGTCCCAGACAGCTTTGTTCGGTGAATGTCCATTTCTGGGATTCGTCGATGTTAGCTATAGGGTGTTCCTTGTGTCACCATACGAATGGGATAATGAGATCGTATTTTCCTGTTGCGGCTACCTCGCATGAAATGCTCGTGCACTGGCCATTATTTCCAATTTCGAGAAGGATGGGATGTTTGAAGTGTTTTCCTCCTGATGAATTAACTTCGCCGTCGAAAGCTAGGATGTTTAGCGCTTTCTGGCGGGTCTCGTAAGGTATGTCGAAGTGTTCGACTAAGTCTTTATTTATCCAAAAGATGTTTGATCCTGAGTCGAGCAGTACTCGGATGCGTATTCACTTTCCAGCTGCTTCAATAAATGCAGGCCCTTCCGGGCATTCGTAGTGTGAAGGCTTTGGTACCTGAGTCCTCAGTCGTTTGCCAATCGGCAGCATGCTGTTGCGTTTTCGTTTATCTTTCATCGTGTCTTTTGGGTGTAGTTTAACAAGGGTTTGTTACTACGCCCGCGTAGTTTCGACCCTTGAAGTCTCCTCAGACAAACTAAAAACGTCTTTTCATTTGGTTATCGGGCAGCCCACTACTAGCGGTCTTTACTTCCTGCCAAGAAATTCCCATAACCTCGGGTGTCCCGGTTCTGTGACTAACTGCTGACAAGATTGCTAGCGGTAGAGTTCAGATATAGAGGGATTCTAAGCCAGATCCGCGAACTCAAACTTATCTTCCAACTCGACCTTGTATTCGTTAGATAGCATAGAGATATTTCGAAGTACGTGTCCTATCACTCACGTCATTGGTCTGGGTGTAAGTTTCTCGGGGCCAGCTCTCGAGGAGGTATTCCTTGTCCTCCTAGTCACCACTAGTGTGAACCTTTCCATGGGGTCCTCGTTGGACTGGTCATACTAAGTGTCTTTTTACTTATTGCCATCCTAACTCTTTTTCTTCATCTGGGTACCGGATGATACTTTCCCCAGTTCGCTCCGCTCTGTTCACTTTTGCCTTCAAGGTGACGTCCGATCTAGTTGCCGTAGTCTCTCATTTTTTAGTTTCGATTTTCGGAGGGAGGGCATCCTCCGAGTACCCTAGTGCCGTCGCCATTAGTGCCGGAAGTAACCTATGTTAGCTCAATGTTGCTAAAAACCTGTGCCAAAGGTCTCTCAATTTGATTGACACGGGGTGTCCCTTCGGGTGATTTTGTCTGGTCACTGTAGAGGTTTGGCGTCGTCGAAAGGGGGTTATAGGGTCGGCTTTCCATTGCCGGGAAGTAGGGTGCCGTGGTCTTTGACGAAACTGTTTCCTTGGTTGCCTACCGATCGTTGAGACTTGGATTGTCTTTCTGCAGTTTGCCACTTTGTGGTTATTCATTCCACAGTCGGTACACTATTGTGCCCTTATTCGATCTTGGACTCCTTGGTCCTTAATTGCTTCCTGGGCTTTATTCCCATCCCTATGTTCTATTTTCTTCTGTGCTGGTGCTGGTCCCTTGCCTTTTCTTTCGGCTTCGATTTTTATCTTGTAGGCCGCTTTTTCTTCGGCCGAAGATTGCTTTCTTTGTTTTCTAGGCTTTGTGACAGCCTTCTCTTCTCTCTTTCTTTTCCCTTCTGCGTTGTTTTGGGAATCACTGGGGCCACTGTGCCGTAAGGCGAGTTGTTCCAAGAATATTTCCTCCTGCCTGCAGACTGTTCTTAGTGCTGTAATCCCAGCACTGTCTGTTGCATATTCTTCAGTTGATAGTCGGCGTAGTGCGTCTTTCGGGATGTGCCGTTCTACCATTTGTCGCCATGCGACTCCACTCATTCCTACGTGAGTATTTTGGTTTTCCATTTCGAGGAGGTATCGGTCGATGTTACCTTTATAGGTAACTTTGTCATTAATGCTAGGGATCATTCTCCCTCGTGCATGAGTGCTAATCGTAGAATACCCTGTCCTCTGAATGCCTCCCAGAACTCGTAACCTTCCATCTTTACATGGCCTAGTTCTCCAGTCATCTTGTTTCGATAGGTAAATATCAATGCCGACACGTCTTCCCCTTCCATTCTCCCCAGTGCGTATTTGATTCGGTCCTGATCTGATCCCCACTGGTTAGGGTTTCTTCTGAAGTACTACTCGCATTGAAGTAGCCAAGGCTTAACGTTTTGGTCTTTTCGGTTCTTGAACGAGAGTGGGGCGTCAGCCTGTCGTTTACCACTGTTTGTGATGGCTGTTCCTATCGCTTGCGCCATCATTGCGACTTGTGGGTCGATAGGGTCTCCTCTGTCCGGCCACCAGCCTGGTATACCGCCTCCTCCTCCTCCACCACCTTGGTCTGATCCATCATCGCTGGGATCGGGATTATTGTCTTGTGGAGGGGGAGGGTGGCCTTGGTTTCCACCTCCCTGGTTTCCCGACCATGGTGGTTCTCCTTCCCGCTCTTTCCCTTTGTCCTGCCTGTCTTGTTCTCTTGCATTTTGCTCTCATCCCTCTTGTACCCATCGTTGTACTCGATCAGGGTTCGTAGCGACTTGTAGGGGTACAGGAACTTGCGTTGGCAGTGGAACTGGGGTGGTAGGGGTAGGAGTTGGTTGGAAACCAGCCAACTTTTGCATTATAATGGTCATTTGGGCGGATAATTCTTTGATTACTCATTCTTGAGTTTCAGTGTGTCCGTTAACCACTCGTTGAAGGGTGGCGACGTCTGCTGCATATTGAGCCCTTAATCTTATTACTTCTTGCTCTAGGGCATTTGCCCTATTTGCTCAAGTCTCGCCCTGTCCCATTATGTTAACATGTGGTTGGGAACCTACTACTTGATGACGACTTTGTCGTTCATTTGCCTCTTGTTGCTGCTTCCTCGCATGATATAGCTTAGGGCTAGTCTGCTTATTTCCTCCTCTCGGGTTTGCCTGGCATTTTCGACCGCGACGATTATTTCCTCAGAAGCTACTACTCTTTCTACATCAAGTTGTTTGCCATCCTTGACCTCTTGCCGGCGGTCCTGGATTTCGTGTACAAGCCCTCATACGGGTTCGTCCAAATCACCAATTTTTACATGGTTTGTTGCTCTTTTCCCATCCAGATGTCTCATTGCCAGTCCTGCTCTTGCCGCGCGGGCTTTTAGGAAGCTATTATCGTCTCTAGGCTTTGGTGATCCTTGTCGTCTGCCGGATCCCGAGTCTTTAATCCTTGCACCAATCCCCCCTGGTAATCCTGATGGGTATGTGGAGCCAGTCTTTCTTGGCACCTTGTCCGAATGGATTGGTCCCTCATTGCTAGAGATCACAGAGGCCTCAGTAATACGTTCTAACTGGTCTGTTGGTTCACCGCCGGATGTGTCCATTAGATCTCCACACGGGATTCGGGGAAAAAGAGACATTGAATATGTCTTCCGAGCTGACTGTTTTGGGATGTCAAACTCCAAGATATCTTGCTCATAGACTTCGTACAGCCACTGATCATCTTCAAAGGTGTGAAAGGTTTCTTTTACGAACGAAATAGTTTCCAGTGTGCCTTCGTCTGTCTGCATATCTCACAGGCAGCCGTTGGGACTGGGTAGAGTGGAATTGTCTTAGTTTGGACAATTCTTCCGACTATAGGTCCAAATAGCTGGTATTTCATAGTGATATTTTGATTTCGAAGGTGGGTAGGGGGTGTTCCACTGCTCTTGTGCCTCTTCTTCTCTTTCTTCGTATGTTTCGAGAAATGCCCGAATGAATTCTGTGGAGGTTGGTGCTATAAGCCTGTCGTCTATATAGTACGGTAGGTATTGTGGGGTCCAGTGAGTCTGGATCTCGTCTAGTTCTTGATCGATAAGAACCCGGTAGGCTATGATAGGTGAATATAGCGGATGATCGCTGTGCGATAGTGGTTCAAGATATCTTCATAGGATTCTATTTTTGAAGAGGTGTTGCCTAACTGTCTGATGTATATTTCCGGTTAAATACTTTGTGGTGACAGTTTTGTTCATGTGTAGTGAGCCTTGGTAACAAGGAGAACTATCAATATAGTGTTAGGGGTACCCGGTATGGTCCTATAATACCGAGCTAGGCCTTATGTTCGAATGATTCTATAGATGGAGAATCTTGTCTCGGAGGGCTCATAGTGAAGTGTAACTAAGTTACTCGCGTAGTATAAAAATAATGAGAAATAGTAATTTTCAAATTATTATATTGATAAGATCTCTTTTCCGGTGCTTGATGACTCTATTTAAGCGAGGAAGGCACTTCAATATTTATATTCCACGTCTGAGTGTTCGCAGGCTACATGTTCTAACCATACTATCTAAGCATCAACCGAACAAAGTTCTCTGAACTCGTAAGTGCGAACACCGCTTGACCCAGACAACTGTTCGACTCCATGCTCACATTATGAAGACGTAGACTTCCATATTATGGTGAGGGTGTGTTAGTCCCGTAAATAACAGGTCAGGCTAGAGTAACTGTAGCCGACTAATACCAACGTAATAATATCTCTTCACCGAACGGTATATGAAGTGGCCAACTTCAGAGGCGTCAGACCATTCAATGCGCGAGACTCTGTCACTGTCTGCGCATCACGTGTCCGATCTGACTTATGGCAGCAATCGCTGGAATTGCGATTTGCACTCATGATTTTATGTTCGTAACGACTGGTTCTCAGCGGGCCTGGAGGTCTCCGCTATGTGTCCTCTAGTATCGTCATACGAGATGCTACTTAGGTCTTGATTCTGATTCTGTCGGTCATCTTAGAGAACTCTCGTTCCTACCCTATGGGCTACTAAAACGGAAACGCACACTTAAATGTCTCAGAAGCCTTTGCGCTATTATCGCGGTCATGTTTATAACTTATCACATAATTATATATTAACTAATAATAACTATGACCCGGCTGTGAATCGAAAACGTGACCTTATAGTCGGAGGCACGTGACTATCATCTGGAGCTAGACCGAGATGTATCTCTGGTACTAAGTACCTTGACTGATTTGTACGGAGGAGTCTGTGCGTGAGCTTGTACGGGTCGACTTCTTGGAATGCATAACAAATTGCGGGGTTGAGATCTTCGATGAATCTCATACAGCGAAATCCCGGGTAACACAAACCTTCGAATCCTTAATGAAAATTGATGTCCCCTGTGGGATCCCGCTGACTGGAACCCCAATCCACCTTACAGTGGGTGATTGGGTTGTTCAGCCCAAGTGGTTGTTCACCCAGGTCACTGATCACGACCAGTTCGATAGCCACAGTCCACGTCCACTTGACTCCGGAATTGCGCAGGCGATGCGCGAAAATATAACATTGGAGGAAGCTTATGACCATATCAAAGATATTGCATGGCTGTGGACCATCCGGCACTGGGAGGAAACTAAGTACGCAAAAGGGGAACTTGTGGTCCGGATTCCCAAGGTTGTCCAGCACGATCTACGCCTGCAAGACACTGACAATAAGGCAACAGCAACGGATGGTTGGATTGAGGATACCAAGGGTGACAAGTGTAATGCTATCCAGACCATTCTACACGCGTGGCGTCTTTCGTAGCTCACCAGGGACCTTCCAGACAAGGCTATAAGCTCGGATGACTCGGAATCTATGGATGCAGCAGTGCCCTACCGTCAAAGTTGGGAGCGTAATAGCTTCGGCAGCGGACCCGTGTTGAGATGGCTTTCCCCATATTTTCGTTCCGCAGTTGTTTGGCACACGCGAAGGAGGGGTGCCGAATAAGGTGGTGATTTTTGCCCCCTACCCGGACAAGCATTCTATATCAATTGGTGGCTCTGAACCCTCCATGCCGGTATTCACTGCATCTTCTATCACTCTGGGGTTCCGTCGAGAAACCATGATAGGTTACTCCAAGAGTTCGCTTCAGTTGATAGACTGGCGGCGCTGATCCTGACTCCTGCCCTCGGTGGCACTGGGCTGAACCTAGTTGCAGCGAACCATGTCCCAATCATGCAATTATCTTGAACTTGAATGAGCAATGTCAAGCAGTAGCACGGATTTACTGTATTGGCCAAATGCGGACCCCAAAGGCATGGATCCTGCATTGTGACGGTGGGGTGGATGATAGGGCCGAAGAACTTCATCAGAGTGGTGGAAAGTTTGAGGCGCGGGTCATGCACAGATTGATTGGGGAGAAATTCTCCTATATGGAGTCAATGGATGCTAGGGCAACCAGAATCCGTGAGCTTGAGCAGGCACAGTCTACTACACTAGCTAGTGGTGCTATCTGCAGTCCTTCTGGCATTCAGGGTGGTGATGGTGGTGATGATAGTGACGAGGGTGCTCCCGATGCTTCTGGAACCCAGCCTTTCCGGTATATTTAATCTAAATCCTCGATTTTCCGGCCAAAGGCTGCTATCTCTCATATTCGCTGGTGTCTTTTGTTTGTTTCTCCCTTTTCTACTTGGGTGGTGCATTTCTTTTCTATCTACAGCAGGCTATGCTGGGTTCCTTTTGTTTCTCCTTTTGTTTAGTTCTATGTTTGAAGGCTCTTATCGCGTGGCGTCCCTGCTTGTCTTATTTGTGCGTTTTTCTTATTTTCTATTAAGTTGACACCACTTTTCGGTCTACAGCACAGTATAGACGATGGTTTCCTTTTTGTTTTGGGGTCCACCTATAGAGGCTTTTGTCGCCTGGCTTCCCTCCGCGGTAGCGTATTCACTTATTTCCTTTCCCTTGTTTCGCTCTTTTCTACTTGCGTTAGCATTCCTTTTCTGTCCGCAGCATGCCATAGGTGGTGGGTTCTTTCTTTTGTCATGTGGTCCCTGTCTCATAGAGCATTAGATTTAAAGTTTACGAGGTTAGTGTCTGCATTGCAGTAGAGTGTTTTTTTTTTTGCATTTGTCTTTAGGTTTGCATTTTATCGGTCCCCGGGTTGAAGGGTTTGCATCCAATCAGATGTTAATGGCGGTCTTATTAGCTCCGCAAGATTCATATCTCTCACTTCTTTTCCACTGCTCTATCTATTGCTATAACAAAGATTTAATACCACTTCCACAAACCTAGCTTGAAGTTAACTGTGAGAATTAGGCAAGCACAAGACCCCCTACTCCGAGAAGTCATTTCATGCTGCCTGAGGTGCTAGGCGACGCAGGCCCGTCTCATGGACACCGTGTTTTCTGCTCTCTCGAACCCAGCGCACTTTTCCACCATAAGATTGCTCTTGAGCGGAATCGATCTTGAGACTTCCAACAGGTAGGGCCTGCCACAGTACATTCTACATGTCGTGTATTTGTTTGAGGAGGCAAATTTACCCGAATACCTTATCTAGTTCTGTCACCCACGGACCCCACCACCTGCCTCCCTCTTCCGACCCATACCTCCCACTTTGAACACCACTCTTCACCTCATATGCCCCTCTGGCCAACCAAAGCCATGCTGTGTACAGGAGACAATACCCAGACTAATCCAACCCAAACTCAAGCTTCTCGCTCTTCTGGTTCTGAGTGTGTTAGCAGGCCACAGGAACGGACCAGGTGTGACTATTCACCAGACCATCCTCCTCGTCAATCCGAACCTGAGCATCCCCCTCGTCGTTCCCGACCCGACCATCCGCCTCGTCGTTCAGATGGCAAATCTGACAACGGAGAGGAAGACAATGCTGAACTCTCTACAGGTAAAGTACCCTATGTAGTTTAGAAGGCTTCTCTGTACTGACATTTACACTGCCCTAATAGACCAGCAAGACGGACAGGGTATACCCGGTCTAGGTTTACCTGCGAGTGTGGTAATGGACGATGATCTCTCCTCTGAGTCCGATGTGGTGGAAACATGCCCTCGCAAGCGGACTCACATAAACCTCGAGGTCCCCGCAAACAGCCATGGGAGACCCCTTGTTAGGAGACATTCACCAACTGAGAACCAGCGGTCCACAGGCGCGGGGCAGCAATCTTTAACGCAGAATGATCTCCACAAGAGCCTGCCGACCGAGCTGGCTTGGCAACATCGCTGCTCTCTCGGAGCTATGTCCTCAACATCTGAACCGCAGACCCCATCGGACTCAGCAAGTGCGACATCAGAGGGCCAGCTACCGCGCAAGTTCTGCAAAGAGAGTTTATCCACCCTCAGAATATTCTTGTTTATGATGCTGGGAAACTTTATTTACACGCAGAAGTCTAAGCAGGCCAACCTTGGCCTTCCACGGCCTGGATGGAGAAGATGATCGAGACATCTTAGGCACTAGCATTGGATCAGAGAAGGCGGGAAAAGGAAGAATACTACGGTTGAGCCGATCAGCGGCCCACAGAACAGACACCATTGCGTCTTCCTCCGGCAATTTCATTGGAGATGGTCAGTCCCCTAACCCAACCAAGAACGAGAATTTATTCAATTGAGTGGCTAATAGTTGTGTAAGTTGAAATGCCGTATTTCGGCTTGTCATGGGTATCTAGTTTCAGAAGCATGGAAAATGGTGGTTGAGTCGTATAAGTTGCCGATCGTGGACCCAGTCGAGTGCCGGACGCTGGTGAATAACTGTTACAATCCTCTCCTCTTCGGGTGATACTTGCAGCAGGTAACCGATAGTCGCCTAACGATCACTCCTTCCTTGCCCGATAGCTGTTGCGATAGCTAAGTCCGTTGACTCCTATCTAGCAACCTCGATCGCTAGGCTCATATAAGACCGTTTGGTCATGATTCCCGAAAGCGTGATAGATAAAGATCTTTGTATTGAAAGTATGGTGTATGAAAGAACTTAGATGGTTGCGTGAAGAACCCAAATCCCATCCCCCGAGGGAGCCCTTATATAGGGGTTCTTCCCTCAACCCTAACCCTGGGTGACTCGTTCCCTCGCGTCACGCGACTCATGACTCAGAGTGAGTCATAGTGTGAAATCCATCAGCTGACTCGTCCGAGTCAGCTGCGCCCTATCTCTCAACCAATCAAAACTCATAAAACATGTCATGTGCCCTAACGGGGTCACATGCGCGAAACCCATGACTCATAACTATGAGTCATGTGCGAAATACATAAACCACCTGACCACAATCGTG
>Ga0307507_10002916_pt1 | contig 34415 bp, 22 predicted proteins | sample 7_EM_MG_FD_207223 | JGI IMG/M metagenome (GOLD analysis project Ga0307507, IMG submission 207223) | Populus trichocarpa ectomycorrhiza microbial communities from riparian zone in the Pacific Northwest, United States - 7_EM | ecosystem: Host-associated > Plants > Roots > Unclassified | place...
ATACTGTGAATTCTCAAATTCAGTGGCTTGCCAAGTGCTAATTAAACAGAGAACTCTGAAGAAAAAAAAAGGATTCGCAACCTTTTGTCCAGCGAGTTTTTCGCAACCTTTAGGAAAAGCACAATAGTGGTCGTGTTCACAAACGTCAGGACATTACGAGTACAGAAATTTGGTGTCAAGCCATGCCAAGCCTCGCTGAGGGTGCTGCCTCGCTGAGCGCTCACCCGGTCTATCGGATGACTGGGCATGACATTCGGGCATTTTTATAAGCCAAGACCCTAGTCGCGCTCAGGGTTGGCCTTGAGAGAAAACCCTAACCCACCTAACTTGACTAAATACATACCTGCTGAAATAAAATATGGGGGGAAAAGGCCTTAGCCGCCAGCACCGGGATGGAAAAATATTGGTATCATGCCGGTATGTGTCAGGTTGCGCCTTAACGTGACTGACCGTCGATGTCAACGGGAGCCGATACTATACACTTGCCTTTCAAGATGCTGATTAAACTAAGCCAACAATAAAAGAATGAGGAGGCGTCTAAGTCACAGGGAGAAGCCCCGCCGTTCCAGTGCTGACCTAAGTTGCTTGGATTGTCTCTTGCTAGGGTCGAGGGCTAGGATCACCCTACCAAGATTATATGACAGATTCCGAGTGAGACTTCGTGCTGAATTTCCCAAAGATTATCTTTTTTTCTTGAACTTAATTTCCCACAGCCCACTTTCCTTCTTCTGCCCACGAACTTTCCCTCTCTCAATTAAAGAACCAATATAAACTCCTAATGCCATCACAAGCGAAAAAAATTGAGAAAATTAAAGGACTAATGACCTTTGAGGAAACGATGATATACGGCTCCTTCATCCAAAAGATATCGAGTGCTATAAATCGTAGGCCCATTTAAACAGGTGGTCTGTATAGATTAGCATCGGCAATTTTTTTAAAAAAAAGATATCCAAACACCTTGCTTCTACCATCTATTGACTAAACCTAGTGTCTTCCTTGAATATGGGGATTTCTACGAAAAGGCTGATACTCTATACATAATGGAAATCCTCTTTAGAAGTTTCCTAAACAGTCTAGCATTGCTGGTCCAGTGGTAGGATAATTGCCTTCCAAGCAATTGGCAAGGGTTCGATTCCCTTGCAATGCCTCTTTTTTTCCAGCTTCCTTCCTCTATTCAATCGCCTGTATTATTCTCCTGTTCTATCGCTCCTCAGGATTACTCGAGGTAAAAAGTGATAATTTGCCTCCCTCTTCCGCTCCTAAACAAGTCGAGACGGCTAACTCTCTTGCACCATTCAAACCCATCTTCAAAATCACAAGCTAGCAGACTAGAACCAGTTTTTACTTCAAGTGTCAAAGGAGGCCTGTTTTTTTTAGTTATCAGCTCCAATTCTATGCCGCGATTCACCCCCAATTCATCCTGGGACTTATTTGCGCCTTTCTGTAAAGCCATCCAACCCAACATTCTCCCTCGCATTTGGGGTTGTTTCTTCTTTTCATACTGTCCCCCTTAACTCCCAGAGACCTCGGAGAGAGATAGTGCCGAGGAAAGAGAGGAACAAACATGATGTCTCCCCCCTGTTCTCCTAGGGTGTGGGGCCAGGTAACACAGGACCATCCGGCGAGATTCGCTTGCCGCTAGTTCGTCGGGATAAGTGTTTTCTTTGTAATCTGTCTTAAACTCGCCACAAAACGCCACTCTCGCCCTTCATGGCCAAGACTAGGCCTATTTTAGACCCTTTTGACTTATTTGGATGTTTTAAACTTCAGCCCCTACTTTATTTCAACGTGCCGGCACTTGTGCTAGTCCTAGCGGCAGACGAATCTCGCCCGAAAATCCGATGCCCTGCCGTGGAGTCCTACAGTACTCCATCTCAAACTATTGGAGGCGCGGGAACAGCGCCCCCGCAGTTCACATTCCGCATGACTTGTTGGCAAGCAACGAGCCTGCAATCATTACGGTTCCGGTATGGCCCCTATCGTCAAATCTACTTGTGTTATGGCTTACTCATTGCAAGATTCGCTTACAGACCTGGTTATGGGGTTGGCTTCATCCTGAGGGGAGTGATGGCCCTTCCTAAGCGCACGCCGGAACACCGTGCATCTTGGTCTTCGAGAGTCGTGAAAGGCATCTTTGCCTAGGATGCTCCAGATATCACTTGCATTTCATTACCTCGAGTGAAATATTTGTAAAGGTTAATTTCATCCGATGCGATAGTGGGCCGATTTTCATAAGAAGGCTCTTGACAGCAGAAACATGCCAAAAAAGGTTGCAGTCTTATAATTTTGTCATCTGAGCAAGCTGCTGAGTTAGTGCGGCAGGTCATAGAACGTTTTCCATCATACACGATGTGGTGAACTTCCCGGCCAAGTAGTGCACAAAGGCCAGTGAGACAGTGCTAGCAGAAAGAGGTGAGACATCTTTTCAACGACACTTCCACCTGCCATAACAGTGCAATCGACATTCATGAGCCTAAAAAGATGTGACAAAACGACGCTGCCTCTCTAAGATTAATTCCTGCAGTGGAACGGACATTCTAAGGATGGGGAACTTTCCTGCAGTTCTTTAACTCCGTTCCAGCACGTGGTACTTCGTGACAGGCTACTGTTCTAAAAGACCAGATCCAGCTGATTCTGCGAACTGTTACGCAAAATATCTGCAGGTACCCCACTACAAGTTACAGGCATAAAGAACCCGAACACAGGGATGAGGAGTTTGTATGGCAAATTGTCAGTGCGCGTCTGACCGCCCATACAAAATTCGGGCTCAAATGTTCGGGTTCTTTATGCCTGTAACTTGTAGTATCGGGATAGCCTTTACGGCAGTGGTCCAGAAATGCGACCCTAAAAGCACAATGCAGTGACCCTTCCCCTTTCCATGCTCCACGGGTGGCTAGGTTTGGGAAATCAACCCCACAGCAAGGTATCCCGTTCAAATTACATGATCCCGGGGAGCGTTCTAGTGGTAAAACCTAACCAGGAATTGAACCATCCGGCTTGCTGGTAAAATATACCATGAACGTTTGGTATCTACAGATGAAACAATCGTGTTTATCAGACATTGGCTATTGCTTGACACTTGCAACTACAAACGAAGATATCAAATTCTCAACACCAAGCTCTACTTACTTAGAAGCCTAGGAGCCATCGAGAATGAAGGCCTTTGGGAAACAGATGCATTGAGGAAAATCTGCCTTGGGCAAGCCGAAGAACCCACTTGACCGAAACGCCACAATCAAGGCAATATCCCAATCCTTCATCTTTCTATCCCCCATTAACATTATCACACAACATAGACGAATTTTCAGCTCGCTTAACAAATTTACAAAAAAGGACACCCGCGGAAACTTTGTGCTCTGATTCTCTAAGCGGATCATGTGGTGCATAGGAAGTTGAAAATTCAACGCTGGCAGAGCATAGGCAGTGGGGTATCACAAACCCCTGAAGAGCCGAAAGTTCTAGATACAGTGGTGGTTAGTTCCTGAGCAAGCACGGGGCGCACCTAAAACTACCGGTAACCTTTGTTGTCTTCACCTCTAACTTATCGTGAACTTTTTTCAACCATTCCGCCCCCACCGAACGCAGTACTCGTACGACACGACCGCAAAAGTAGTGTTTCTAGGACCCATGTCAGCAGGTACAGTATAGTGCCGTGCAAGTACTTGGACACTGCACTTTTGATAGATTTCCACCCTTGTACCTGCAGCAACCATCTTATTTCCTGCGGTGCATATCGCTAATTAACCGCAATGGGGGGAAAGCTTGGGATCCATCTGATCTTGTGAAACCGTGGCAAGTTCCGACGGGAAATTCACCTCCTGTTGGTAACAGAAAAAAAAACAATACCGGTACTATCGCAGTCTGATTCTTTAGGAAGAAAAGAATAATCCGTCTTTATTCTCCAACGCAGTAAGGAGTGTGGTATCCCCTACCAACTCTTAACTTTCGTTTCTTTTTCCCTCTCCAACCAGCCATCTAGTTCCTTGATGGAATCTCCCGTAGTTTGGAGAACCTACACGGGAATTAGAAGCGGACAAGTACAAAAAAAAAAGATTATTCCCCGGTGATACAGACCTCTCCACCCATATGTTTTTTCTCCTTTCTTAGCGTCCTCAGAGCTCCCAAATTGCCAAGAGTCTAATTAAGTGTATGCTTTTTCAAATATCTCCAGAGAATTTGCGACAATTAGGTTATCCATCGCAGGGCATGATTGAATTGCATTACACGGCTTGACAATCGGATTGCTGACCGGGGAGCTTTGAAAAAAACAAACCTCAAGGCAATCACTGTATTAAATTGGAGAGATCTTTGTATAAATACCACCACATATCCCACCTCTTCTGCTTCCTCACCATCATCAACTCCAGTTCCCAACACAACCTAGTACCCAGCACAACCTGTCTTCTATCTTCCCACAAATCTTTCAGCAATCTTCAAATCCTCAATCATGAAGTTCACCGTCTCAATCGTTGCTCTCTGCCTCTCAATGGCCGCAACTACCTTCGCCGCTATCTCCACTGATGGAAGTTGCGGTGGAGCAACCGGAAACACATGTCTTGGTTCGACATTTGGAGACTGTTGCTCTAACTGGGGATGGTGGTATGTCTTCTCCCCTTGCCTTCTCTGCTTTAAGTTATGGAATCAACGAATAACACCTTCACAGCGGAAGCTCAACCACTCACTGCGGCACTGGCTGCCAGACCGGCTTCGGCACCTGCACCGCGGGGGCCGCCGACACGCTGGATGGCACTTGTGGGGGCACTCTCGGGTACCACTGTACTACTGCAGCGGGGTTCGGGAATTGTTGTTCGGTAAACGGATATTGTGGGAATACCGGAGCTCACTGCGGCGCTGGATGGTTCGTCCTCCTTTCCTTCTTGCTCTCACGACTCCGCCTGCTAACGGTGTGCGCATAATAGTCAAGGAACCTTCTCCACCGATGGTGCTTGTCTGACCACCGGTATTTCGACTCCTGACGGAACTTGCGGTGGAGACAAGGGATACACCTGCACTGGTAGCGCCTGGGATGGCAGCTGCTGCTCTTCTTCTGGGTACTGCGGAACCGGCACTGATTATTGCGGAACTGGATGGTGAGTCTTTCTTCACTGAGCTGTTGATTATTGATCAGAAGTTAACCATTCAATAGCCAAGCTACATTCGGCGCCGCATGCACCTAAGAAGGGAATCTGAATTCTGTGCTCCCTATACTTAGATGATCGCGAAGCAGCAATAATCGAAGGAATCGTGGGTCGGGGGTGTAATGTAATAACACGAAAGCAGTGGGGAGATTCTTAGGATTTGTTGTGAGAAGGTGGTGCCATTGCGATGGCAGTAATTTCTTAATGCTTAGTTTGTTAGTGCGATACTTAATATATATACATATATACATAAGAATTCTATAGGTGTTGAAGATATTTGAGCCCTAAAGTTAAAACAAGGTTTCTGAGATTCCCGATAGGAATAGTGATCTGCTCGCATGGAGTATTGCGCTTAGATCTAGTACAGTGCTGCGCTCGAGCACAATACTCCCGCAAGGGCCGGGATCCTTATAAATTGGGATATAGCTAGTTGCAAGAGAAAAGAGAAGAATGAAGTGTATAAAAGATAGACAAAGTTCGGTGACTTGGACTTCAATAATTGAGCCAGAACGGGGACTCTTAAGTACCACTCGTGCCTGAGTATCACGCAATTTCTACCTCTTCTCACGCCATCTCTTTTACCCCTTCAATTGTTCAAGGGTACAGCTTCCGTACGCAACCGCTTGGTTACGACATAAAAACCAAGTCCTCCCTTCCTTAACAATGGCTATGGTATTAATATATCATATTTGGTAAAGTGGCCTATAGACACAGGAAAGAGGCCGATTGTTGGCCGCATCGCAAAAGTCGCCCGGGCACTTTACCGGAAAGTTCCCTGGGTCATCATCGACACCACATTCAGCCGTAATGTCTATAATTTTAACGTCCCCAATAATCATTACTTCACAGGCGATAAACCTAGAGTTCTACAATTGATATCTCCTTCAAAGCCGAAGAAAAGAAACCAGGATGTGCGCATCCGAAGGCAGGGCTTAAATATCAACACCTATAGAATTCTTATGTATATGCTTGAGGGCGTCAGCTTTTGGAAATAGTCGAGCGAGTTTCAAAATTGATGTCACGGGTCTGTAGTCTTCGACTTCTAGATATTCTTGCGCTATTACGACAGGCCCTTGCGTCCTTCCGGCGGACTTTTATATGCATTGATGGGTTAGGAAGTGATATTATGAGGTGCATTTCCATGCCGATAAGTGAGTCCAAAGTGCGAAATCAAAGTGAGACCTTTGGGGCTTTAACGAGTGCTAGCTGCAGGGTTTTCGTTAGTGGCATCATAAATCGAGGCCGTACTGGGAGAGACAAGCAAACATCAGAGAAGACATAAGCTTCACCAAAAGGCCAATGATCTATTTGTGCACGACATATACCACAACACTGATAAGATAAGCCGGGAGCGGGGAGGCAAGTCAAGGCTTGGCATAGTAGTTCTATCATGGGTTTCTCCCTATGCGAAGGTTGCCGAGGTCTGCTTGACATGTCTAAAAATTTCAGCCGCCCAGAGCACTTCCCCGGTGGATAGGAATGACACCGTCAAGTATGTCATTTCTTAATTTCTTATCTATTCGAGTACGCTTCATGCCGCCGAGAATACCATGCTGGGAAGGGAGTTACTGAGTCCATGGGAATGTGTGCCCCTAACCTTCTCGTGGACTACGGTAACCACGCATCGGGAGTTTGCTTAATTTCCTCAAAGGCTACGAAGGAGGGGGTGTTGCCGAGGAAGGGTCACCACTATGGAGATATCTAAGGCCTTACTCCTAGAGAGAAATTCCTCCGCAATGCTGATAGCAGGATTTCTAGACTAATTGCGCTCTATTATTCGTCCTTGATGCACGAGTGCCACGATTGATGGGACTCGAAAGTACTAGTACTGATGCTAACCAAGGAGACTTTCAAGGTGGTACCCCACCCGCACAGGCTGCCCGCAGCGGCAATAACAAAATACCGTAAAAACTGCAAGGGCCAAGTCTTGTGCCATGTAGTTCAGAATTCCCTACTTTGGAAAAGGGGCGAAGAACACTGCAGAAAAAGAAAGAGCTGCTCAGCCCCTCTGAGAGACGTACAAAGGCAAAAGCAAAAAACACTAGACCTTACCAGAGGAGGCAAGTCCAACGACAAAGCTTGAAGCTTGATTATTACAGTTTTTACCGCATTTAAGCTTCTGCCGAGGGGCCCAGAGAAACGCCACTTTTTGCGGCCTCTCTGTTGGGCAGCGGAATGATGACTCCTGGCAATGAGTGATGTTGGCCCGGGCCTAAAGAATCTTGAGGGCAGAACGCCACTTTATGCGTCATCATCAGCTAAACCGGGCTGATGTTAGCCCTTATCGGGGGACGGTCAATTGCGATACAGCACTCCTTGAGGCAGCTAAGATGGAGAATGAGGATATAGCGAAACTATTCCTGAATTTGGAAAATTAAGTACAAAAATCGCTAATAAACATCGCAGCACTCCATTGTCTCTCGCTGCTGAATACGGGCATATAGGGGTGGTTAAGATGCTGCGGGCCATGAGCAATACCAACCTAAACCCGGAAGATGTGGACGGTGATACCCCGACATTAGGGGTTGCTTGGGGTGAGTGGCAAGTGCCAAGTTGCTGTTCAACTGGGGCATAAAGCGTACGGTAATTCAGTCAGCAACCGAGGAGGGACGCTGCTTCATATGGCGCCCCCGGTGAGAAAGAGGCGCTTGTAAAACCCCCGTTGGAGCGGGAAGATATTAATCCCAACGCTCGCGGGTTGCACGGCAATCGCCGCCCAGGCAGGCTGTCAAGGAAAAGCACAAGGGGATAGTGAGACTACGGTGCTACAGTACAAGTCCCAAATGCAGTAAAGGGGGATTTCATGGTCATTTCACTGTTGACCACTGCCGCTAAAATAACCTCGATCGCTACTCTTTTCACCCCTAACGCATTCGGGGGGCCTGCTTTTTTTTTTTTTTTTTTTGATACCTATCGGGCGCCATTCGATCGTCTCTTCTTATCCATCTCGGAATTCCTGTTTCTCGATTCCAAATTCAGTGCTCGTGAGCAGGATGGTCTGCGCAGGTCAGCGCTGACGCCAAATTTTACACGCTGCGGGGTGGGGCGTCCTGAGTTTGTGTATCTTTTTCACATCTCCAGGTCTTACTTTCCTGCCCACCAGTTGATTCCTTTCATTTCATTCTCTCCGACCAATCTATTTTACCACGCTTCTCATAATTCTGGCCAGATTGATCGAATAGGAAACCCGGTTTGAAATACCCTAGACTCTGCCCAACCTCCCGTATCAGTTTCCACAATTCGAGTGACCAAGTGTGATGATAATGAACCCTAACCCACTCCCACTCCGGGAACGATAGTACGTTGAGGAAGGGCGAAATACCCCTGAAAAGATCACTTGTTTTCCCCTCTCAATGTCCGAGCACTTTCTTGTCTGGGACCTGTTTGGAGAACTCCACAGCCTGCCAGCCCACAAATCGGATATGCCCGAGTGTTGGTCCTTTTCTGGAACACAGTTGGTTTGGTACTCGTACAACGATTTCTAAAAAACTACTTGCTTATTGCAAAAGTTTGTTCCGAAAATGTGGATCTTGGCTTGACCCTAACTTAGCTGTAACGTCTTACAAGTATCGTACTTGAGTACCGTACTAACAATTGCCAAGCCTAATCTCCACATTTCTGGAAGCTTTTACAATGCATGGGCACAGTAGGAAGCCGGGCCGTTTAAGGTCGCCGTCGGCACGGCCCGCTGGGCTTGAAGTTTTTTTTTTTTTGCACGCGCTAGGGTCATTTTTTCTACGATAGCGTACTGTACAACCGGATATCCCATGAAGAAGGATGAGAGAATCAATCAATCAAGTGCTGAGTTTCTTTCTTTCTTTCAACTATTATAACTTAATACTAGTGGTTTATAATAGTTGCCTGAGCTGTGGTTTATGGAATAGCAAGGTTTGTAAAAAAGGTAAGCAAGGCATGTTAGGCTTTACAAATTACAATGCTGTGCCAGTATCGGATCGGTACTCCGTAAACCTAAACGCCCAGCCCGTCCGTCCGTCCTCAATTGAGCCCCTGACGGGACGGACGGGCCGACCCTGTCATTACATCGGAATCTGGGCCGTGCCGGACCCCTTTAGGTGATGGTGGAAAAATTGCGGCGCCCTCCACATCATTGGCGGGGGTTAGCGAGGGCTTGGAGGAGGAGCGGCACACAACTCGTGCTCGGGTGCCGCTACCGTGCCGTCAGCCTTTTGGGCGCCCCTCTTTCCGAACGAGGGGCGTTCTTGCCCTACGGTACGAGCACTTATAATAACCCTAACCTTGACAATTTCCTTCTTTTTTTTTGATACCCACTAACTTGAAATTCCCCTCTTGGTCACCGGCTTGGCGGTGGTTTCGTTCGTCGTGGGGGGCTGTGCTTGGCGATTCATAAAGTCTTATATTCGGAAGAATATATTATCGCCAAGGTGTCCCAACTTACACCTAAACTCTCGAATCTTGGTGTTAGTTCATCTGAATACTTTTGTGAATCGCCAAGTACGGTGCTCGAGTGTAGGGCATTGCTTTACAAGTACGACACATCTCACACAGCCGCTTGCACTGCCACAGACTACTCGGGTGATAAAGCCACGCCTGGCAAATTAATACCAGGTTACTGAGCCAGAATGAATGCCATAGAGGCCCCTTACTACGCAGTCCTGCACAGAACTATCGGCACCTAGCCCTCGAGACGCTTGGGATCGCTAACTCTGCAATGCCAATTATTCCAGACCTGCAAATGTAACAAGTTCAATTTGAGAATTCAAGCTTGCACCAGTATGCGTGGTATGACGCCTAACATCTTCCCAATTGTTGTCCAGCAGCAAAACCGACTGCCGTGATAATAGCGTTAACTTTAAGTTCTAGTATACCATCCACCCGCAAGAAGGAGAAAAAGATATCTACATCAACCAACACCAAACCCAAAGCGCCATCCTAAACGAGAGAAATTATACCATATCAGCACCTGGAGACCGCATGCCCCGCTCACCGAACCTAAAGGCCACCCAATCTAACCCCATATACCCCCCACCTCTACTATCACCCTCGCCGCCCGCAGGAGCCGTCCTCTTTCGAATATACTCCGCAAAAGCCCAATCAATCTCTAGAGTATAGTTTTGCGACAGCAAGGTCTCCCCGTTCACATTCGGCTTGGTATACAGGTCGACACCGTCCTGTTCCAAGAAGACCCTGACAACCTCCTCGTGCCCAGCTAGAGCGGCAAGCTGCAACGGAGATTTACGCTGGTGGTCTAGGATGTTGAAGTCCACGTGCTGGTCCTCTAGTAGCAATCTGACCATCTCGCGGTGACCCTGGGAGGCCGCGAGGTGGATCGGAGTTCGGCCGCGGTGATCTTGATGGTTGATGTCGAAGCGGGCGTCTTCCAGGAGTATTCTCGTAGTGCTGAGAGCAGTGTCGCCGCGCCAGGCCACATCGTGGAGTGGGGTCCACCCGCCGCTCGGAATGGCACTCACGTCGTTGGTTTCGTTGGAGAGGAAGAGGCGCACGACCTCGTCCCGCTCGTTCCAGGCTGCGAGGTGGAGGGGGGTTTTATCGTCGTGATCTTCTAGACTTGGATCTATGCGTTTGTCAGCTAGGAGTAGGCGAACAATTGGTTCGTGACCTTTGATCGCAGCGAGGTGGAGTGGTGCGCCGCCGTCGTGATCCGTCTGGTTCACCTTTACTCGGGGGTCTGCGAGAAATAATCGGGCGAGGTGCTCGTGGCCGCCCCAGGCTGCAGTGTGCAGGGGTGTCCAACCTTCGTAGCTTTCTAGGTTCACATCAACCCGGGGATCTGCCAGGAGAATTCGGGCCACTCCTTCGTTGCCATTTGCAGTCGCAAAGTTCAGCGGTGTGCCACCGTCATCGTGGCCTCGGAGGTTAGGGTCGATACGTTTGTCCGCGAGCAATAGCCTGGCGAGCGCTTCATTGCCTTGGATAGCCGCGACGTGTAGTGGGGTTCTTCGAGCCGCGTCTTCTAGTGCGATGTCTGTTCGATCACTCGCGAGCAGGATGCGCATTATCTCATCGTGCCCGCGCCATGCCGCGGCGTGAGTAGGTACGGCAACCCGGTCGCCGATATTTAGAATGACCCTTTTTTCCTCGAGTAAGAGCCTGAGCACCTCCTCGCGGCCTTCTAACGCTGCGAGATAGAGTGGTGTCCGACCGCGACTATCAGCCGAGTTTACGTCCACTCGCTCGTCCGCGAGTAGAAGTTTTGTTACGGCTTCGCGCCCTTGGATGGCCGCGATAAGGAGGGGTGACTTGCTTTCGTGGTCTCGGAGGTTAACGTCGATATCTTTAACGCCTAAGAGTAGTTCCACCAAGTCGTCTAGTCCTTCGCAAGTCGCGAAATGTAATGGCGCCCAGCCCTTACTGTCCTTAAGGTTGACTTTGACTCGAGGATCTGCGAGTAACACTTTCACCGCTACCTCGTCACGGGCTTCTGTTACCGCGACATGCAAAGGGGTTCGGCCATTGCGGTCCCGGAGATTAACGTCGAATCGGATATCGTCCAGTAAAAGCTGTAGGGCTGAATCGCTGGCACTCCTGACGGCAGAGTGCAACGGTGTTCTCCCGGCTTTATCCTTTTTATTAACATCGACTCTTTTGCTGTCTAGCAAGAGCCTTTGAACGGCCAGACAAACAAGTCCGCCCGTAGATGCGAAATGAAGTGGTGTCCGGCCGGAGAAATCCCCCAGGTGAACGTCTACCCTTTCATCCTCCAGTAGATCACGTACCACCGCGACTTGAGTTGCGATTTGAGCTTCGTCTTCGAGTTCTCCAACGTAGTTGTTATGGCTCGCCGCGAGGAGCAGTGGTGTCCGGCCCCTTCGATCCCGCATATTCACATCAAGTCTCTTGTCCTCTAGCAATATTTTGACGACTATGTCTCTATCCGTATCTTCCCCCCGTGTGGCAATGTGCAATGGCGTCCAGCCGTAAAAGTCCTGCAGATTAATTGTGACCCTTTGATCATCGAGCAAACAGCGCACAGCTGTCCCATGCCCTTTGTATGCAGCGGCATATATCGCCGTGCGATCATATTGATCCGTCAAATTCACATCAAATCTATCATCGCCCAACAACAACTGCACGACATCAGGATTACCCTCAGTTGCCGCTTCATGGAGTGGTCCTTGGCCAAACGGACCGATCCAGCTGACATCGACTCTCTTATCCTTCAGTAACTCCCGTACAATCTCGCACCGTCCGAATTGGATGGCCGATAAGAGCGGCGGCAAGCCGCCACTATCCGCCGCGTTGGCGTCCACGTCGTCCCGGGCCATCAACAGCCGCAGCGTCGCCAAGCGTCCGTGTTGAGCCGCCCAGTGGAGAGGTGTTTGTAAGCCGGGAGAATGCTTGATGTCCGCTTCGACCCCACACTCCAGTAGAGTGCTAAACACCGTCTCGCTTTGGGTCTTTATTAGGTCTTCGAGCAACGTGGGATCCTCGGTGTAGTTCAGAACCTCCCGGGCTTTCTCTAGAAGGAGTGTAACCGCTATTTTATCCTTTCTCTCCGCTGCCGAATACAGTGCCTTCGTACACCATTCCCGTGACCGTTCGCGGCATATCCGTTCGATGATTGCGGGGGATAGGAGCGACGCGAGACGGCGGTTCGTTCGGAGAAGAAGGCTCACACCCCCAAGCGAGAGCGATTCGGATATCTGGAGGATGATCTCGTTAGGAAGGTGTAAGAACGACATGCTGGGGCGTTTTCTTTTTGTTTTCTTTTCTCGGGAAGTAGCTTCGGTTTGTCGATAGCGGCCACTCAGTCGGTCGCAGAAAATAGGGTAGAGGAGCGAGGTTTGGGGATGGAAGGGGAAGGTCAAGGATGATAGAAATAGTTGGTTCCAGTGGACACAAGCATTCAATTGAGAATCCAAGTTTTTGGATCCTGTGTGACCGTGAGTCAAGGGCGCGGCTAAGAGCCTCAATGTGCATCGTACTGTATGCGACGCTCCTGATAACCGATGACCGATATCAGCACCGCCCCTTGTGTCAAAGGAGCCCAATTCTCCTGAGCATTTGAGTATGGTGAGGCTGATGGGGAATAAACTTGGAACTTGCATTTGTGAAGATGGAATCTGGTTGGTATGCAAACATGAATACTTGCGCATCGCTTCGGCATAAGATCTCGGGGTCCTGCACTGTCCAGTAGATTACTTGACACTGCGACTGTCAAAGAAACGACGCAACCCCGAGGGTCTCTGCAGAGCTCAATGCCGCACTGCACAAAACTACAAGGTACGAGTGATATTTTTACCGTGTGTGTCCAAAAGTGGTGCTTGAGGTCCCTCGTCGGGGCATTTTGGGATACTTTTTTTTTTTTTTGATCCCCTTGAGAGGATGCTAGTTTCTTTAGTGGTTGTAAGTAACAACTCGCCCTGTGTCCGGTGTCAGGAGCATTCTACGCCTGGTGCTGAGTGAGGCTAATGGTAAGCTCATAAAAAGTTGGATCTCGCAGATTTGTTAATAACTCGGTGTAATCCTTAATTCTTGCAACCTGAGTGGTGGCTGGATCCATTTGTTCCTCTGACGGGGGAAAGAAAAAAAAAAACCCTTCCTGGGCTATCTCCCGCCCACAAAACCCACGGAGCCGTGATAATGATAGATTTCTAGGTGTTTGGCTACCCAGTGGCGGTTCGGAACTGGTGTCCGGGATTTGCCCGGATGTTTAAATTTACGATACCTCAGGGACCGCCAGAATGTTGATTACATAAGCAGGAAGGTATGGGGGCTGTCAGCAAGCTTTTACTGTGGCTTTCAACCAAGTTTGTCACGTGCCCACCTACAGGTACTTGTAGGACAAATGAACATTATTATTTCTTCCGTTCAATCGCCTTTTTATGGATATGCGAGTAGTACTTAGTCAAGGGAGTCGAGGAGGCTTTAAGTGCTGCTCTGGATATGAGTGTGTGCCCCGGGAAGTGTTTCCTTTAACCTCACCAAAAGCCCTGCCAGTACGTTCCGGGTACCGTATCATACTTGGAGTGAGATTGTGTGTCCGGGCGGGCAAACGAAAGTTTTGCAAAAATTTGCCTGTGTTGCAACAGCTCCTTGGCCAAGATCCTTAAAATTCTTGCGCGCGCTCTTCTCAAGTAGATTGCATACTCACCAAAATCGGGGGTTTGCCTGGGGTATAGCACGCAGGGCAATCTGGGGGTTATTGCCCTCTGGCAGCCTTGAAGATGAATCAGGTATCCCTAAAAGCCACTGTTTCTAGTAGTGTTGGAAGGTTATGGGAAGCATCTACATAAGTGATGTGTGGTGAAGAGGTTGTTTGTGCACATGTAAAGACTAGGAACGGAGTCCTGAATTTGGGGAGTAGTAGTCGGTGCTTGTGCCGTGCGAAATTCAAGTAAGCATGAGAAGCATGATACCGTATCCTTCAGAATTTTATTGAGTGTCATGAAGCGCTAGTACTAACATTAGTGCTCATCTGAGCTCTCTTTCATTCCTGGGCCAAGTTGGACACGGCAGGAGTCCCGTATGATTTGTATCCAGATGGTTCTCTGGATAAGACGCGTTATGGCTGTTGTAACTGAAGTTGCCGTCCCATTAAGGTACATGTTCCCCTGCGAAACTGCTAGAGAGAGACGCCCAGAGAGCCCTGCTATGTGCTAAGGGCTCGTGCAAACTAACTCTAGGGGAGGATCTTAACAGAGAGTTATCCTATTAGGACACTGTGGTTTTTCTTTTATCAATACTAAATTTCCTGCCTCACGTCCAAGAAGTTTTTAGCCCATATGGTCAATCAGGGGGTCTGTTTGTACCACACTCTACCGTAAAGTGCGGCTGTTGGGCACAATATCGGAAAACTGTATCCGGGGCTATAAAATTTAGTTCTGTAATGTTGTCTTTAGCCGTAGGAATTCACCTCCCAGGAAGTGCTCATTAATTAAGTCTCCTAAAGAGAAGAGGATGGTTTGGGTCGAAACTTAGAGATGCGGCTTTGGTAGCATGCAGAGAGGATTGTGCGCAGGAGGAAGCTGCTGAGGAAGAGCCAAGTTAGATCCACCATGTTCTTTTCTTCGATCCTAGGGGCTAATTGTGGATTTAAAACCTAAATTGTGTTTCCCTCTGTTCCTGCTCTGTACAGTACCTTATGTCTAAACCCTTCTAGCTTCTTATATCTTAATTGGGATCTGGGGTGTTTTTTTATCAGCTTATCTAACACCATCTAGTAAGTTTATGGTAAGTTACTCTACTATATTGTATTGTATCGTGTGTTATGTGAACCTATAGCACTATTCGAACCTTAAACCTTGTCGAGTGATGCCTTGTGATCTTGAACTCCGACAATGAACACCCACACGACGCTTAAGCGATGAGGATCTTGTATACTACCTTTATAACCTAGAATACTACAATATAGTGGTGCCTGCTTTCTCCTATCCCCCCAATAGTACACCTACACCAAGTTCCCCAGTGGAGCCTGTTGGCCTGCTGGAAGGGATAGGAAGAGGGAAGAAGGGAGCGCGATAGATATCATTAGATCTTCTAGATAGCTAAATTTGTCTTTCCATTCTATAATACGTATGAGAGACAAGATCGAGAGATCTCTCAAAAGAAATTCTGCTATACATCTATATGCTATAATACAACCCAGCCCGGGCCCGTTCTATTCTTGAACAAGGGAATGGAGAAATACAAGAACATTAGAAGGTGGGACTTATGGGTGAAGGCTTCTAATGTAGGTACCCGGAACACTAGAAAAAGAAAAAGGGACATCAAAAAGAAAAGTTGAATGTACTTCATACAGTATATATCGGACCTGATAGCATATGCTCCGCTTGTTCGTCTGACATTTCCGGTACTAACAAACGGTGATGTCTACAACACGATCTCAGAGCTCTAGGAGGTGGAACGAGAATGATAAGGGAGGTTAGGAATAGTCTTTAAAGTCTCTGCTAGTGTTGGAAAAAGGGCACATAGCAAGTTTCGAACCTCGAATGCTTCGTTATTCTCTTATCTCCGAATATGGACCAATTGAGTGACAGGCTCTGCTGAGATTTTCTGGCCTATCAGAGCTAACATCTTTCAGTCCCAACGGTAGCCTTACTACTATATTTTGCCCATTCCGGGTGGCCCGCGAGACCGTTGCTGAACAACTTCTTTCCACCATCAGGGCCATCGGTTAGTAGTTTCTAGGTATACGTGGATTAAACGGTGTTGTATCTAGGGTCTTCCCCATAATATCCACGGTAATTGCATCATTAATTGTACTGCTTGCACTTTCATCCTGCCTCAGGCCCCTCCTCTTATTCTCATACTGACTCCCTCCCTCCTCTTTTTTTCCGGCCCTTGGATAGCTGATCTGGAACAAAGGGTGCCTATTTCTCGGGAGTTCTAATGCCATAGAACGTGCACCCCCTCAATTCAGCCCTTGTAAGTTAGCCCACTCCTCTCTTCACCATACCCAACGATTATTCTTAAAGCAACCCCAAAAGATCCCGGAGCTGTATTAATGCGAAACACTTGTCAACCCGAATGGCGAAGTGGTGGTTCGCCACCGCTTTTTTTTTTTTTGAATGCCTGCTGAATGGTGCTCTCTCACCTATTCTCCAGCAGGGAGTCGCCCCCACCCTTCCCTGTAAACGCTAGCAGTGCTGGTCTCTCACGGAATAGGGCATGGGAACCGATGAACTATATTCCTTTATTTTAGAAATTTGACACTGGATATGAATGCGAATTTTCCTTTTTAGCCCTAATTGGAGACAGAAAGTTCTTGCCGGGGGCTAGCTCGCCTCCTCCGTTTCTGTCAGATCGGGAGGTTGGGTTCGATTTATCATGTGAGATGCTGCGATTTGCTTCGTCAGACCTCACTCCCTTCCAATTTTATTACTTTGACCTTGCACCATACTTAGACCATGGGGCCCCAGCCCGCCGCCGTGCGTCAGTAATATCGAGGACTCGCCCGCCTTCCTCGATACTTGTTTTTCCTTTCCGTTCCACCGACCGCCTGCCAGGGGCTCCCCCTGTTTATCGCTGTTTATCGGAGGAAGGGGCGGGTAGAAGCAAGAAAGAAAGAAAGGGTGGGCATCTGATTAGATCCTTTAGATCAATCAAGTTTTTTTTCACAATGTCATAATAGTTTGACGCATAAATATTAGAGATACCGGTTACGGCGCTGAAGGCATTTATACAGAAGGCATTTGGGATGGTATCAGGATACCTCGATACTCAATAGGGAAACTGGCTCCCAAAGGCGATTGGTTATATTTCTGGAGCCATACCCGCCTGTGCCTGTGCCTAGTCTCCAAATATCAATTCGAGTAGAGCCATAGATAATTTTTTAAGCCAGGTGAAGCTGAGGTGATAACTGTAGGGAAAATATTTCTCGCAATCAAGCTGACTGGATAGGAAATTGGGCTGGAGGGGGCTAAATTCTCACTAGGCAAAAGAAAATAAATTTGGAAAGAGAAATCTACCTCGTGATTTTTTACACATGGTTGAAGTTAGCATGGAAGTATGATAGAAGTTAATTGTTTGAAAACAAAACAACTCATCGAGAAGGCTAGTCTGAACTTCTCGTCGGTACGATACATAAAAGTTTCATCACTAAAGTTAGACGAAGGGATGGAAAATACCCTATCTGCGTTCATCCCGGACAGCTGATCACAATCGAGTGATGTTTCATGATCTGAGATTCCACAATCATATTTTGGGAGAAAGGACCGGGACACTGGAACACTATAGCACACCCTGAGAAACGGGTTCTGGGTAGTGATTCAATTACTGGGTGGACTTCGTACATCCCTTCAGACTTTTGGGTAGTCACGGTTGGTAGAGTCATAGAAGCGATACGCTCAGACCTTAGAAGTTTTAAAAAAGCATTTATTGTGAATAGGTTTCATCGTTGAGTATATTGAGAGGAACGACGAGTCATGGAGAACAAAAAAAGGTCTAACACCAAAGCTTAACTTATGTAGCAACGGAATGAAAAGGAATGTGAAAGGTGAAAAATGAAAATAAAACGCCGAAACAGAGGGGTTAGAAAGCGAATCAGTGTCATGAAAGGATCGAAAAAGAATCAGAAATGAAGGTGAAGGTGCTGGAAAGAGAATTTCGAAAGAGAGCAATTTCGATGACGAGAGATGACTAGAATGTAGTGATAGGAGGAGTTTGTGGTGAATATCTCCAACTTCCACCCCTCCTCTTTCTCCTCTTCCCCGTCTCATATTTCACGGTACTAAAAACAATACTAGCCAGACGACAAGAAAATAATTTCTACTAACGACCGACCACCCTTCAGAAGCCGCCACTCCATTCAGACCCCCTATCTCGACCACCCATATCACAACATCGGACTCTAGAAACCACGTTAGAATGAAACTTGCCTTGCCTCCCCCCCGGTTCGCATGACCAAGTAGGACCAAGGAGGTGTGAGAAAAGAGAAAAGAGAAAAGTAGAAAGGTAAAGGTGTTTGATAACCGCAAAGTTTGTATGGCGAAGGGGTGAGAGGGATGGGGAAGAGGACAAGAGAGAGTGAAAACCCAATTGAGAAAGGGTTGGAGAGCCAATTGGTGCTCTTAAGGAATCAAAAAAAAAGTAGAAACGGATGGGGGATAATGAGTGTTGAAATGAGGATTTTGAACCGAAGCAATTTTTCGATAGCATGAATATTCGATGTTAGTGTAGCAATATCTAATGGAACCCGGTGAGGTTATCCTTTATCTCCCCCATATTTCCTAGCACGAAGTCAACACCACTAGCAAGCAGATAGAAGAAAAGTGATTATCATCAAGTAACCAACTTGAAGAAGCGACCATCCCCTTCGGGTCCCGGTGTGTAGGGCACTAGATCGCTACGTTAAATTAGAGTAACTAACTGCAAGTAGCGAGGATACTTGTCGGATATCCGACCCTCCTCTGTATCGCCATCTCTGATTGGGATCAAAAAAAGGGAAAAGAAGGAGAAAAGAAAAAGGAAAAGACACCCAAAAGAAAGAAAAGAAAATTGCCAAAGTTCTAAATAAGCTACCTCGACTCTAATTCCAGCTACTCCAAAACCCTACCCATCATGCCCTTTACAAAAGTGCGAGAAAAGATCGGCAAATAAAAAAAAGCTCTTGCTATAAGCTTTCGCTAGGGATATGAACAACAATAGTTCACTCCTACACTAGCAACCTACCTCCCTACTCTCCTTTGTCATAAGTAACTCTATAGAGTAATGTTCTTAGGATCGATACAGCGTCTCCTCATTTCATAATAATCTTCCAATGCACTCCGGACCTCCCAGGAAAGTCTCTGAGCCAATAGCGGGCTACCATCCGCATTTCTCCCGGCATCCACATCAATATATGGATGAGTCAACAGGATTCTAACAGCATAGCTGTTCCCGGCCTTACACGCCACATGAAGTGCCGTCTGGCCACGGCAATCGGCAACGTTAACATCGACTTGGGACTTCCAGACCAAGAGCTTCATGAGGTTTACACCCCCATTGAAGGAGGCGAGATGCAGGGGGGTACGGCCCTGGTAGTCCAGTTGGTTGATATTGAATCGCCCTTTGTCATCCTCCAAGAGGGCGCGGGTAACTTCCACTGCGCAGTCGCCGTCACGAGCGGCGTGGTGAAGGAGAGATTCGCCAACATTTGGGGACTCACGATAGTCGATATCGGAATCGTGTGCGCGGACCTCGACCCTTGGATCCTTGAGAAGCAGAGTGATGACGTCGGCATTACGATAGAAGAACGCGAGCCCGAATGCGGTGCTCCCCCAGATATCTTTCTGGTTGACGTCGACCCGGCCGTGCTCGAGAAGGATCTTGACAACTTTCGAGTGCCCACGCTTTGCCGACTCGTGGAGTAATCCGAGTCCATTCTGATGAGTAAAGTTCCTCAAGTCATCTCTGTTGTCGGCGAGGAGAAATTTCACGACTTCCACACGGCCGCGCCTAACAGCATGGAGCAAGGGACCGCCGTTGTCATCTAGCCCTCTGAAATTCTTGTACCTTGGATCGTTTAGCAACATTCTGACGATGTTGACGTTCCCTTCCGCGGCGGCTAGATGAATTGCCCCCTCCTTGCGGATGCCGCCCATAATCCCGGCGACTCTTGGGTCCTCTAGCAACATACGGACCGCTCCCTCCTGTTGATTGGTGACTGCGAGAACCAATGGGGGATATCCATAAGAGGTCATGCAGTTGACGTCGATTTCAGGGTCGGCCAATAGTACTCTCAAAACCTCTAAGCGGCCTTGTTCGACGGCCCAGTGAATCGGCTGCTCATTGAAGGGGCCGTACCTGGCGTTGATCTTGATACCCGCTTCGTAGAGGGTGAGGAATGGATTTTCGTTCCGCTCATCTCTGACGAATCCTTCCAGAACAGTAGGATCCTTTCTGTATTGGATGGTCTCGGCGGCCCTGTGGAGGATTCTGCGAACGATCGCAACGTTACCTTTCCTTGCATAGAATCTAACAAGCTTAATACACCAGTCGCGGTCTTTCTGTTCACAGGTAATGTTCACAATTCCAACAGAAAATAGTGCGGCGAAGCGGGTGCTGGTTCTGCGGAGGGAATTGATATCCGGGGGAGGGAGAAATTCTGCGACTCTGTGGACTAACTCGTTGGGGAGGCCCACTAAAGCCATAATCTTTATCGGTGATGTGAAAGGAGCTGTTATATTAGGGTGAGTAGCCGTGAATGAGTGGGGAGGATGGTACAAGGGGAAGGGAAAGTCTCTAATATTTTCGGCTACGGCTATTAAACACCCGTTCGTTGCACGGCGGAGCGAGGGTATTGGTGGCGCTGAGTCAAGGAATTGTTGTAAGTGTTGATTGTAAAGGATAAGGTAGTGTGGGGGAAGGTTGTGCAGAAGAAGGAAGAGGAGGTGGGATTGGGGGGGTCTATGGTGAAGAGGGAAGTGAAGGCAACGCTTGTGCGGCGCTAACCTAGAGAAATTTTACCGACCCAACAAGCTTTCTACTCCAAGTTTCCCGCTCTGACTTACACTTGAAAGTTTATGAGGAAGATAGGGAAGCTTTTCAAGTCGGCGTTCAAAACGGGAAGAAGGTCCGGAGAAACTTGAATTTAAGCTTTCTTATTGGAGGGGGTTACTTTCGAGAGAGGGGAAAGCAGGAGAGAAGGGACTAGAGGTATTGATCTACCCTTCCTGTTAAGAATTAAAAGGAATTGCGAAATATTACTGTGCAGTCCCTCTCTCCCTCCAAAAAACATAATTTCTTCCTAGCTATTATAGTTTAGTCACAGTAAATCACCCGGACATTATGTCTCTTATCCCCCAGACCATCAGGGAGATTACACTAGCACTAGATACTACTCCTGAAAAATCTTGGTCTTCTCAATTCAGGTTCTGAATAATTACCCTGCCGATATTTTTTTCTCCCCCAAGCTCAGACATAACATTTCTAAGCGTGAACTAAATTACAAGCTATCATACAACGATGAAACCAACCCGTCCGAATGGATAATAGATCTAGAGAGCTGACAAACACCGCATCCACAAGACCTATGAAGTATACACAACGCATAAATTCTCTAAGGCAATGTATTTTTAGATAGCAGCGGTTGACGGTGATGGCAGGCTGAGTGCTCCTTTGGGCGGGCTGCTTCAAAGCATGAGGTAGAGCATCGTGTAGTAGACACAAAGCTGCCAATAACCCAATTACAGAGCCTTACAGCCAACGACATAGAAACAAGCAAAGCAACACAGCCACACCCACCTATCCAGCTTCCCGGAACTATGGTAAAAAGAGCTGTAGTCGCGTCCAATTACTAGGTCCCTCTAAACTATTCATAGTCCTATCCCTATAAATCGTACTCTTCCGGCGGCCCCGACCTCATAGGCGCAAGTACGATGAGCAGAAAAACCTGTAGTTTCAAATACAGGTTAGTGATTATCTCAACAGGTGCTGCCGGGTCCAAGCGGCCTTTGCTATAGCTCCAGTAGTCGCTTCGGATACCAGCACCCCTGATCCTGGTGCCTCAGAGGTTAGATAGTTTGAAGAACTCAGTGATTTATTGCAGATCCCGAGGCATATAGAGGTCTCTACTTTGTTTTAAGTCTTGCTTTGACTTCCTGAACCGTTGACCTCCTCGTGGGAGTTGTAGAAATCCACTATCAGATTATCGGCCCCGGAGGGCAGGATAGGTTTAATTTGACCTTTTGAGAGAATCGCTAACACAAGTGAATAAAATCTAACGCATCTATACGATCTAGTGAGTTGATCTTATACCGTGTTAGGAAAATGCTTAACCTCCTCCGGAGCTTTTTTCCCTTTGGATCCGGAGATTAGATGGCTGGCGGAGATAGGGAGGTTGGGGAACTTTACGGTCCCGAAGCATGTGTGGCTTGCATCCGGCTTCGGGGCCGTGTAGACTATTGAAAGGTGTTGAAGGAGAACAATATGAATGAGTCAAGAGGGCAATATAAACTTGCATCCAAGAGCTACAAATAGGGATACAGTAAGTAACAGTACTTAAGGAGGGGATAAAATATGCTGAGACGTCGTAGCCGTCACTTCCAATGAGTCCCTGTGTATTCCGGAGAAGCTGCAATACGGTAATTGAGAGTCTCACTAGGATGTTAGAGTTGCCTCTCCCAGTCAGATCTGTTGTAATTACCCCCCCCCCACCGTTTCTCCCTCTAGTCCAAATGGGGAAATTCTAGACAGAGGCTTGCCCCTGGTTAACAAGGTATCCTATACTGCGTTGGCAGACAAACAATACACCACTATCACGTTGTCTTACAAACATTGGTTTATCCAAATCGGTGGAAACATGAAGCAAAAGGGACTTGAGAACAAAATCCAGACTGCTTACAGCATCAGGAAACAACTTGAAATGGAAGACTGAAGATTGTCATACTTTGTAATAATGCAGAATAGAATTGGGTCAAATTTGGCCAACATCTTAATGCCCATTAGCGAACATGCCAAAAGGTAAGCCTGTCTCTCTTGTTTCTGTAGGTTAATCATAACTAATAGTCTATTCATAGATTTATCAAAGAGCAAAGGAGAATGAGACTCCAGCAAGCAGTTGCCAGCCTGGTCAGCCCTGAATCTTCAAAGTAGAACTTGAAGAGAGGCAGTGATGATTAGAGGCCTTGATAATGTGTGATTCAAGAAGATGATGGCTGATCTGAGAGGAGGTGTGTCTGAAAATAGAATTGGCCTGCAGTACTGGGACTGGGAGGGGTATGATGGTATTGATAGGCTAAAATTGCAGAGTACTCCTATGAAAGTTTGCCATCAGCTTCTTCAATTATTGTATTTACATTACTTGGTATTAGGTTCATGGAATGTCATGTGATTAGTGTATGCATAACTCTCTATCAATATCATATGCGAGAAAGAATAAGTAGTGCAAGTAGGAAGAGGGAATAGGAGGAGATTACTCTAAATGACATTTCTGCATAGGGTTGTCCTTCTTTAGGCAGTCCTGACTGTGCAAGAACAGTGATTGGACATGTCACTTTTTTGAAAGTAGACTCAGTTGTTGTCTGCTCTCTACGATAGTCTTCAGTGGAGTACAATTGTAACGGAATCTAGTATTATTGCTACTATTCATTGACCTGATGTTGGATATTGCCTATTTAGGATCACCCTAGTAACACATATTTCTTACCTTGTACCTTCCTTATTGTTATAGTTTCCTATTGGGTAGTACCTTCCTTAGTTCATTTATTTTATTTTTTTGTTTCTTGTACCCAATTGGGAAAACCCATTCTTCCTACTATGTATTACTGGATTAGTACATCTGTAGCGATCGCTTGCTTGTTTGATTTCATTACTTGTTTTGTTAGCTATATCCTTTCACATCTATACCTTTGTTTTAGGACTTAGTTGTTTTCGCTTCTACCTTAGCATAGCTTAGCATTCTCGTTTGGACAGGATATTTGGTTATAATTTATTTGTATTTAAAGAGCTCAAGATCCCTTAAGGATTTGAACTCTCAAGCCTCACAGGAACGCTCTACTTTAATATACTAAGTTGAATGGTCACTCTACTTGTTCATCATCTTTATTATATTTCTTACAGAGATTCCTTCGATGCTTCACCTCCCTGTGCTTCAGTATGACTGGATCTCCCTCTGGGAATCTCGTGATACTTAGGAGCAGGTTACAACAATGAAACTGGGCGGGTGATAAATAGTGTAATTTGCCAAGCAGACTTGGAAGATGAATTAGTTAAAGTAGTAGGATAGAGATTTGCTAACTGATTTTAGCTTCATCCTTTCCCTGAAACAGATTCCAATAATACCTACAACTATAATGACTATTAATGCTAGGTTCTTATCTTTCTATTTCTTTCTTGCTCAAGAGGAGTGGACTTTAGTAATAAGACCTTAATTTTGATAGTTGAGTATCATGATTTCGGGAAATAGCCATTATACCAGTTGACTTAAGAGTTCATCTATCGTGAGTGCTAATATCTGGTAGAAACTAGTTTAAGTGTTAATATCTAGAGAAGTTTAAATTTACCCAATTTTTTACCTACTATCAATATTAGCTTTAGGATTATTTGTACTATTTGAGTGCTGGCTATTATGTCTATTACTGAAAGTAGGAAGTAGGTTAGATTAGTTAATAAAATACACTAGCTTGAATTGTTCTCTTAGCTAGATTCTTTTTTGTAATAAATATACTAGTATCTTAATAAGGTAATATGAAGAAGATTAATTAAATTGTATGTAATATAAAACGGGAGTAATCTGATTGAGTCTTGAGACTCAAGTAGAATCATGTGATTATAGCTAGGTTTTAAATAATTAAGTTTATATAGAGTATAGTACTATATATTTAGTAATAATATAGAAGTACATCTTGAGAGAGAATGATTATAATGTAGTTTGTAATCCTTTGTTTATATTATGTAGCAGGAGTATTGACACGCAATTCTGAAAGCTTAAACAGAATTGACACAGCTAATTAATTGCTACCTGGTTGAAATATAAGTCATACTAACTAGTCATATAAAGATAAGTAAAGATACTTATTCTGAAGCTGTTTAATCTCCCCCTGAATTTCTCTCATCTGATTTTATATTAGATTTCAGATTTCTTTAATTTGGTCCTATATCAGGTCTTGTATTTTTCCAATCTAGTCTTGTATCTCTCTAATTTGACTATATCTTTGTCTAACCTGGTCTTGCCTTTCCCAAATCTGACTTTATATTAGTATTTGTTTTTATTTCATCTGCTCAGGCTCTTGTATTTGTTTAATTTGTTCTTGAATATCCCCCTTCTGAGTCTTGTCTTGTATTTATTTAAACTGGCCTTGTATTGGTGTAATCTTGCCCTCTATTAAGTTTAGCATATGTTTAACTTGGTCTTACCTCTGCATAATCTAATATTGTATTTGCTTAATTTAGCTTTGTATTTATTCAACCAAATGTTAGAGCTAATCAATCTAGTCCTTTAGTCCTAACAAAATAACTTATTATATCCCAAGTTGTTTATTTATTATTGTTAGCAGTTACTAGCTGATCATGATGTAACCTGAGTTCAAGTCTTTTTTCTCCTACGCAGACTTGGCTATGATGAAGTCATTCATCATTGGGCTGATTTTGAAAAAATAATTTAACCAGCTAACTGTAACCTGTGGGTAATTTAGTTTGGGTACCAGTCTGATACAATTTAGTTAAATGCTGTACTCTAGCTTTCAGATTATGCTCATGAAAGCTATTGTATGCATGTTGGCATCTAATGCAACTTTATTCTGAATGCCCTGTAGTATATTGCTAGTTCTTTCAAAATTTGGTTGAGTCATTGTGTTTGGCAAAAGTAGATCTTATCGTAGTTGTTAAAACCACTCTAAAATTTTAGTATATTAATTAAGATAGTAGTATCTGGTTGACATTTTTGCCACTTCTTAACCAGATATAAGTAAGGCTGGCCTACTATTCAAAAAGATATTATTTCATTATACTGTTCCAATATTTGTGCAGATTATCTTGTTGTCTTAAAAGCTAAAATATTCTTCAGAGTTTTCTAAGAAGCAGGTGTTCAACTTCTTTTCATTTTAATAATATAATATTATTAGATAAGGAGATAAAAGACATGCTAGACAAGGGAGACTATGTATTTTTTTCCAGTAAAAGAAAAGACAATAGTTGGAAGGTTTCAGAAGAGGTAGGTGGGAATGGAAGGAAGAACTTAAAAACAAAATGTGAGGATACAAAAAATTCAGTTGATGGTGCCCTCCAGGTGTTCCTCCCTGTCCCTTATATGCTGTTTAAGCAGATGGAAGAAAGCAGTCATGTGAGCACCTTTCACCCACAACACTTCACCTGACAGTCACCTCTAATAACCCTAACTACTAGTTTAATACTAGCTATGATACACTAACTAATACTTCTGTTTGTTTTCAACAAAACCACAAATTCTAATTTCTCCCTCACATTATGATTACTTTGAATAATAATAATAAAAGCTTAGTCACAACCTACCATAAGAACTAAGAATCGCACTAGGACTTTTGGGGTTGCCTCTCCCGGTACGGTCTCGTTTCACCCGAAGGCTGAAAAAGAACCCTTTTCACCACGTTTTCTCCCCTTGATCCAAAGCGAGGAATTCTGGACTTCCTATAGTAGCACCATTCTCAATTATTCCTAGCTTTTACGCCATATGTGTTTCTTGTGCCATCTGTTTCCAGTATGATACAACGTATTTTCAACATGGGGCGTTCCTGACGCTGTGTGGGTGGTTCGCACAGGGTTCATAATCGCTTATCATGTGACAAATAGTAACGACGAACGCCTCGACAACACGTAGACTATTGTCCGCCACAAATCATTGACACAATGAAGGGCACAACCCAAATTCTGAGTCCTTCAAGAAACTGATACAACAAAGCCGACACATACAATAGTTCCGCAGAAACTCATTCGCCGTCTACCTTGACTAATCGTCCAAGCAACCATGCATGGAAAAGGGTGGAAACGAGAAATAATTCGGTCGAGTAGGCCACAGCCACGATTGCGGCCCCCGAAAAGCAATTTACTAAACGAAAAGGATATAACTGAAATCCCAGATGGCGAGCTCTCATCCCATCCTAAAATGAAGGAATTTCTCAATCGCATTCATAAAATCCACGACACCCGAATTCAAACACTCTTAAATAAAGACTTGGATAAATAGTCCAACTCTGTCAAGCAGGCACATGGTAAATGCACTTCACGTGCATGGTCCTCAAGACAATTCCGTTCAATTAAAACAAAGCAAAGCAAAGCCACAAATTGCCAACCAACTTTTTTCGACCCATTCATCCACCGCCAGCAAACCGACACGCTACAGAACCAAGGGCATATATATCTGCGCCGGGTACAAAGTAAGGAAAACACAACTTCCTACCTCACCGCTTTTCCCCCCAAGAACCTCTCGATGGCAGTTGAACTCACAACCCCCAATCAAACGCAAAATCCTCAGCAAAAAACAAATTCCTCCTTCTCCACTCCTTATCCCCATCCGTCTCCCCAGAGCCCTCGACATCAATCACCCCTCCATCCCCACGCCTAACAAACTCTTCCAAAAACCCAGGACTCCGGACCCGCTCCTCACCATCACAGAGCAAATGCGAAATCTTAAACCCGGCTTTCCGGCCAGGCACCCACTCCCCCACCCTTGCTTCTCTTAGCTCCTTAACTAGCTTTGGTATCTCCTTATCCGGGTCCACGTTCTCCGCCGGACTCTTCCACTGATTCGCTGTTCGGGGTGCCGTGCCTAGGGATTCCTCGGCGTTTCTGACAACTTTGGAAATAGTCCTTATGTTCGGCGTAGCTACCTCGCGGAAAAAGTCGTGTTTGGGGTTATCCCGGAGGTCGAAGACAGTCTTTGTTTGCCGGAGGAGTTGCTTCATAGCAAAGTCTATTTCTTGGTAGCCACCAGAAATTTTCGGGGATGCAGGATGGGATGCTAAAGCTGGGGAAGGTGCGCCGGGGGTCTTGGGAATTAGCATTGAGTCGAGGACCGCTTGGCGGAGGGGCGGCTCCCATTCGTGGGTGAGACCTGCTACGAGGTCGAGAAGTTCATGGCCAAGACTTGACGACATAGGGGTCTTTAGTGATTGAAAAGCTGTTGAAAGCCAGGAGAGGACGTGGAGAAGGGAGGTTGTGGAAGCGGTGGAAATCGCATCTAGTAGTGTCAAGTATACCAGTGAGTGTTGCATTAAAAGCATATGATTCTCAAAAACCTCGTCTCTTGTGTGAGGGTCTGAAGCTGACTGATAATTCCTGACTGCCTCTGGCACCAGATATGTATCGTAAACTTTGGTGATAATATCCAAAGCTTCTTTCTTGGTTTTAGGGCCTGATTCCCGAATTTGAGTGACGGTCAGAATCGAATTGATAAGGTGAGATTCAAGCGAGTGGAGCAAAAGACCCTCAGCATATTGGCCAGTTACAGAGAAACCAAAGATAAGAAACTTCCGATTCATGACTTGCATATGGTGACATAAGCTTGTCGGATCTTTATCGTTTGGTCTACCGTAATGTTGCTTCAGCAGCTCCAATAGAAAGTGTTCACGAATGTCAAATAATTGGAGCACTGGGTGGATGTTGTGAAGGATGGAATCTGGCAAGGCTATCGATTTGGCCTTCCTCAACGCCAAGACAAATTCGAGGTTCCCTGCCCACAGCCAAAGTCTATCGCCGGAACCAGAGCCCTTCAGATGCTCCGGCTTAATCCCAAGGTACTCGGTTGTTATCCTAAGTATCGACATTTGCTCCTCGATTTTCTTAGTGCTCACACGTTTCATACTTGGCATGGGGAAAAGATCATCCTCGCATACCCGAGAAGCGGGCTGCTCTCCCTGGGCGATTTCACTTCCATCTTCCCTTGGTGCCCTGGGTGCCCTCGAAAACGTGGCAAGGCAAGGCTGTTCGATGCCCACCTCGCTTTCGTGGAGGATTTCTCCAATTTTGGGCCAGAGTCTCCTCATGGCACGCCAAACGGCAAGCCTAGCTTGATTTTTCCAAAAGAGTTTACCATCCGGATCGGCCAAGAGCCTGGAACTACCTTCCGTTCCCTGGGCGGTCGCTGGGTTCTGGGGCCAAGTTGGCCCTGAAACAGCAGGGGCATTCGGTTGGATGAAATAATAATCGCCGTTTGGTGCAGGCGTGGAGGCGTGGTAACCAGGGGCGGCGCTGAATGCAGATTGGGCAAAGCTGTAGGGAAAATAGCTCGGGGGAGTATAAGCTGAACTTGAAGCCTGCTCTCTATTGACATGAGCCGAAGGGTGCGGGTCAGGCATGGAGGAAGCCGGGGTAGCAGGAACATTATAAAGGTACTTCTCGCGGCGAAAAGCACATGAGGTTTTCACCATGGCCTTAGTCAATACTGGTGTTGATAAAGGTAATCTGATGATGAAAGGGATTGTGGCACAGGGTGCAAAGTTGTCAGCCCTTAGGTGGTCCTTCGGCGTAGGGTGATAGGTAATTTGGGATATGACAAACGGGCGTTTTCCCTCCAGCGGGTTGGGACGGTCCATATCTACTGGCCTAGGTTCTATCGGAGCAGATTTCCGCTTTGATGCTCGCGACCCAACTCGTAGAGCATCTGGGCCTCGGACCTGGAGGTCTGATCCACCCACCTCAGTGCGTAACTTCTTCTTGGTGTCATCGCCTATCACTCGGAGAACTAGGGATAATCAGCCCTAAAAGCATAGACCCAGACGGGAAAGATCGTGTCGAACCATTATCACCAATAACCTTGCCTTCACTCCCGACACCCAAAGCACGCAGCGAATTTAAGGGTCCTTTACGAACACCTTGGGCGTAAAGATAGAGTCCAAGCCATTTCTGGAATTTATTTCTCACTTGGGAGCTTGCGAGAAGTAGCAGCATGATAGTGACCGTAAGTGGGGGATTTGAGGGCGCCCCCATCATTGACCACGGGGCCATAGTGGGGCCCGTATCCGTCTTTCGCCGTTTCGGCAACGGGGCCGACTCGTCCCGGGTGGAAGCAGTTAATGCTTTCGCCTCTACACGTTCACGGTCTGAAGACGAGAGGGTTTCCAGTAGACGCCAAAGAAGGGGAGCCTTACGCTCGCATTGCCGTTGGGCTTTAGCGAGATCGAAGTTCTCAAGGCCTTCCTTCAATATTTCCCCAGTGGTTCGACCCCGAGACTCAGTAGAATTAGCTCGTACGTCAACATTAATCTATAATTTATCGGTTTAACGTATTAGGGGAAATTCAAAGAATTTTTTTCTTTTTTCTTTCTCTCTGATCACAAGAGCAATAATTTCAGTAGGTTGGGGGGAGGTACGAACACCACCCTTGACGAGGCCAGCGTCAAATTCATCCTTGAATACCCCACCAGCCCATGACACAGCAACCTCGTCGCCACCGTTCTCCCTAGCGCGCTTTGAGTTCATAAAAATCTCGAGAACAGATCTGATACCGCCGTGTGTGTAAAACAAACTCACCCGACGCCGGACAGCTGCATCATCACTATTAAACAAGCGAACAAGGAAATCAGATATGGAAGTGAATCCGAGTGATTTTAGCGAATCCAAGACAGCTAAGAGTCTGAGTGGCTCGGGGGATTGAGCACCTAACAATCCACCGGTAGGGTTATAAGATGGGATTGAAGCATCCTCCTGATGAATGCGATTAGGATGGGGCTGCGGTTGATGCTGTTGATGTGATTGCTGGGTGACTGGAGTTGGGCCGGAAGTGAACACATGACGAGTAGATGGAGGAGAATGGTGAACCGGGATGCGATATTGTGGTGGTGGTGGTGGTGTTGGTTGCGGTAGTGGTTGTTGCAGTAGTTGCGAGTGTGGGTGTGAAGGCGGGGGGGGTTCCTTGCGGCGACGAGGCATCTCCCTAAAATTCTCGTCTCAATCCCACTCCTTTGTGTTGAGAGCATAGGGGGGGGAATTGCATATAATCAATGATGACGCTAGGGATGATCCATAGAACAGAGATTTTATGCCGAATTGAAGAAATTGGAAACCATAGTGTTGACCAATGGAGAAGCGGGAGACGCGTTGTTGATGGTGCAGAAGTTCCTCTTGATCCCCTTCCACCCTTCCAATTTTTTCCTTTTTTGTTCCTTTTTCCTTTTTCCTTTTTCCTTTCCCCTCTCCCACAGTCCCACTCCTTTCCGCACCCGCCTCACACACCTATGATACCAGTACTGGTGCTGTACAGTAAACAAGGCGGACACAGACGTACTGCACACAAATCACCGTTCCGCATAAGGCCGCACAGAAAAAAAGCTGGGGTGTTCCTCCGATTCCGTTATGCACTCGTGCTCATAGATCCCAATCCCGAGTCACTCAATTAAAATACGGCAAATTGTTTGACATAATACGGCATGCGATCGGTAAGGTAAAACACAGATATGCAATTGGCGATATGATAGCAGTTTCCTGTTTATCGCCGAAACCCTTTGCCAACCTTCCGACCTTATGACCACCCGTACCCACACCAGCAATAATAGGGTGGAAAACACCCGATAGTCCATTGCGCTTTTCCCCGTATAGTACACTCCCCTCTCTTCTTATATAATCTATTGAAGGATTTTAGTATTCGTAATATTGGGTATCCAGCAGCAGATTATCACTTGTTCCATGCCGGCCAGTATGGTTGATACAAAGAATTTGCGGGCGACACTATTACTCAACCAAAGGAAACAAAAAATGCACTCCACAGTACGGTAGGACGCTCGGCGTATCACACTACCCACTGCTACTCCAGTTTTTACCCTTACCAGCGCTGGTACTGCAGCACTCGCGCATACGAGCATTTGAGGCCTTGGAATCCATGTTCGGCCTTGCTCAGCCATGCTTAATCTGGCTATTGCTAGTATGATATTATACCGATCGTCATGCCAATGGTAAAGTATCATACCATACTTGTACTTTACCGCAAATCTCAGAGATTGCTTGGTTATTAATAAGATAAGATCGATAGTAAAGATCGCCTAATCGAGATAATCTAATCTCTCGAGGTTGATCTTTGCCAAGAGCAGAGTTGGTTTTATGAAACTTCATCACAAGAAAGGCGGACGCACGCCCTTCGGGAAAGCAGGCTTGTGATTGAAGGTATTATAACTTTAGTCAGACAGGCAAAATATAAAAAACTCAAGATGGGCAGTGATAGGTATAGATGGATTATGATAGGAAGTCCACCCTGGAGACCTCACTAAGGCTTCTATCAGGATGCCTTCCCTTGCAGGACCCGTCGCCTTGGAAATGATGAATGGGATCAGGCACAGACTATCCAGTAAAGTTTGTGCCATGTGCCAGTGCCCATTGTTGCCCACTCGGGGTGGTCTGTCTATTCTATCTTTCTCTCGCACGCTCTTTTTTGGCTAACCATTATGGCTATTATGGCAGTTCAAGATTGCGCTTCCGGTCATTAGGCAAGATTTTGTACCCGCTTTGGGACATCATCCCAACATTTCCCTGCATCCTACAGAAAACCTTCCGCCTGGTCTCTTGCGCAGGATAACACGGTAGCGAGATCTACAGCATATGTAAATTCTCCGTTAAACCCCTATCGAACATTTGGTGCCACACCACATCAGTAACGCCTTCGTAGAGAGGGGCTCTTCATTAAAATGCTTCACAACTCCGGGTGAGTTCTTTCCCCCCTTCGCTATAATGTGAGGTTTCCTCACCGACGCTTCTCACTACCACTTTGGAATATAAATCCGGACAAATCCAACGTCTGTGTGCAGACCAGAGCTTTTAATAGCAGCCCTAAATCAGCCTTTCGGTATACCTCCCTGGGGGGGGCGGGTTTTGGCCTTAAATTGATCAATCTAGAGATCTCCCCAAGATGTGAACCTGGTATTCTTTCACAAATCGTCACTCGAGCCCTGGGTGTTGCTCTAAGTGATCATCCTCCGGCACATAGCCAATCAACCTTGTGTGCGGTCATCACGTGACCGAGCCCTTGACATTTCATTCACAGTCTTCCCTCACTTTGCCTTCACCTCCCACCTTCACCTCCCACCTTCACCACTTTTCTTCCCAACAGACGTATAATGGCCAGAAAAAATTTTGGACTCGGTACAATCCTTGCCCAAGTTTGCGTCCCCTCTACTTTCCTTCACACACTCTTTAAGGCTTGTGTGCACTGTACCTTAATGTGCAGTGAGAAGTCTCTCCCGGATGCACATTATGTCGAGCCAATTCACAGTAAAGAGATGGGTTGTGCGAAGAGCACGGCGGCCTCCTCGCTCATTCCTTTTTCTATATATTTCTGCAAAGGAAGACCGTTTGTGCATCACCATCGGCATCTTTCGAATTTGGCTTTAAGTGTTCTATTCCAGACTCCCCCGGCCCGGTCCCCCTCTGCCTGTGACGTTTCATTTCCTTCTAGACTCTGGTTTTTGTCCTAGACTCTCCATTTTCAGCGCCTCTCTGCCTTCCCTAGTCCCTTATTACAGCCCGCTACCTCTCGAAAATAGAAGCGCCGGCACCAGCACATTTAGACCACATCACCACCGAAATTACTTCCTTATATCCCGTACCCCCCCCACTACCTTACGTTCAATGCACGTACGATCCGTCTAGCTCACTATCTGCTTAGATATACCGACCGACGCCAAATATGTCCGGCGAAGAGTACCAGGAGGTTGAGGCTGTTCTCGAAAACCGCGCATTTGTGCAAGACCTCTTTCAGCGCTTTCAAAGCGGCCTCGACGCATGCTGTAAAGAGCATTATGACAAAAAATTCACAAGAGTGATCAACAATGACGCCTTCCTCCTCTTGTTCCTCCAAGCTATAGTAGCGGCGCACTCAACTACATTAGTAGAAAGCAGCGCCATATGCCGAAGACACACCGGCGAGCCAGACATTGAAGGCAGGTTCTTCAAGGATGGTTGGTATCCCACTCAAAACCCTATCGACCCCGAATCAGCAAGACTTAGCGTTTTATTCCACGATGTGGGCGATCTCTCCAGAGAGGAAAACGTCCGGAAAGCAATCGAGCATGTGGATCAACAATTACCTGAGAGGGAGGATACAACCATGTCCGACTTTCCCGGCCAGAACCAACCGCAGCAGCAATACACTCAACTTCCACTATCATCATCAGAAAGCTACCAGACCAATACGGCTTCCAACGGCAACCCGCAAACGCAGCAAATGAGAACGCAACAACACTTCTGCCTCGCCCAGGCCGAAATTTTCAACCGGCAAAGCCCAGGACAGTCTGCCGGGAACCACACCTCTGAGAGCGGGGAATCCTCAGGTGCCCAGTCCGACAATTCGTTCGCTAGCGGTCGCAAAAATGGAAAGCGGGTAGCAGGAAGGTATTATTGCCCGGTCGAAGACTGCCCAAAGAAGGACGAACCTATGCAGAAGTGTCGCTTAGAGTA
>Ga0307507_10002917_pt1 | contig 34413 bp, 8 predicted proteins | sample 7_EM_MG_FD_207223 | JGI IMG/M metagenome (GOLD analysis project Ga0307507, IMG submission 207223) | Populus trichocarpa ectomycorrhiza microbial communities from riparian zone in the Pacific Northwest, United States - 7_EM | ecosystem: Host-associated > Plants > Roots > Unclassified | place...
TAAGTAGGTTAACTGCGTATTATTTAACTTTTAAAGTTGCTAAGTAGGTTAATTGCGTGTTAAGAAATATATAGTTAGCTTTTAAAGTTGTTAAGTTAGTTAATTATATATTAAGTTAGTTAAATTACGTGTTAAGTTAGTTAATTATATATTAAGTTAGTTAAATTACGTGTTAAGTTAGTTAATTGCATATTAAGTTAGTTAAATTGCGTGTTAAGTTAGTTAATTGTATATTAAGTTAGTTAAATTGCGTATTAAGTTAATTAAATTGCGTGTTAAGTTAGTTAATTATATATCAAGTTAGTTAAATTGCGTATTAAGTTAGTTAATTACATGTTAAGTTAATTAAATTGTGTGTTAAGTTAATCAATTGCATATTAAGTTGGTTAAATTGCGTGTTAAGTTAGTTAATTGCGTATTAAGTTAGTTAATTGCGTGTCGAGTTAGTTAAATTGCATATTAATTACATAAAACGCGAAAATTAAAGTCTACTTAAATCTTATCCTGCGAATATTTTCCCGATATTCTCCTTTATGCGACTAATTGTCTAACTTATAATATTAAAAAGGTCCCCCTTTTGTGGTTTTCTAGTTTTTATAACAGCTATCTCCATAGCACTATTTTTATTTAACTTAGTTCTCTTTAGACTATATATAGCAGTATTTCTAGTAGCTAGTAGAATAGAATAGGTTAGCAAAGGCTTCTTAAGAGGTAGCTAAACTATCTTTATAGCTTTAGCTGCCTTACTATTCTTCTCTTATTTAATTAAAAACCCTCTAATATTCTTCTAGCAACTATCCGCCGCCTTCTTCTTTTACGGCTTTAGAGCTAGCTTTATAGCTCTATCTCCGTTCTTTAGTAACACCTTTTTAATATAGGGACGCTTAGTATGCTTAGCTAGGGTGGCTGTATACCTAAGCTTTTTATTTATCTATAATAACTAATTAGCGTAAAATATCTATAACTCCTTACTAGTATATATACTATTACGGCGTTTACCTTAAAATAGGTTAAGGGCTAGTATATAGTTAAAGCGAGGGGAAATTTGTTCTAATACAGAGAGTAGGTAATAGATGGATAGATAGATATATAGTTCACAATATCACGAATATCTATACACTAATTCGTATACTTAGGGCATGCTATATATATAATAGTTACAATATCGCCTATTTATAACCTTAGTTCTTGCCTCTTAATAGCACCACCTAGCTTTAGGGCATAGCACTAGATCTATACATTAGTACAGTTTATAATATTATAAATATTGGCATGCTGTATTATATACCTAAGGCATACTATATATATAATAGTTGCAATATTACAATCTTGATTTCCGCCTCTTAGCAGCACTACCTAGCTCTAAGGCATAACACTAGACCCATGCATTAGTACTATTTATAATATTACAGATATTGGCATGCTATATATATAATAGTCATAATATTACAACCTTAGTTCCCGCCTCTTAGCAGTATTACCTAAGTTCTAGTTTCTTTAATCCCTAACCTAAGGCATACCACTAGGCTATTACATTAACATATTTTGCAATATTATAAATACTAATATACTACGTTGTATACTTAAGGCATTTTATATCTACAGTAATTATAGGCTTAACTTATTACTTTCTTATATCCTAGCTGTACCTAGCACTAACAGGTTTTGCTTCCCTAGAATCCCTAATCTAAAATATATTACTAGATCCACGCAAATATATATAATATTTTTATTATTTTTATTTAATCTATTATACCTAGCCTAATATTGCTAATATTACGCGCAATAACCATTTATTTTATTTTAGTTTAATTTTTAAATTAATTCACCTTACTAATATAATCTTAGTTATCGGTTATTCACCTATATAGTTAGTAGGCCTTTTCTACTATATGTCTTCCATTATAAGTCCACTATCTTAACTTTTTTTATCCTAGTATAAACATCTTTTTATACTAGATATTATTAAGAGGAAACTCTTTACAATAGCTTCTTAGGAAAGTAAGCTTAGTAACTTAAACTATATAGGCTATTAAAGCCAAGCTAGTCTATCCTTTTGCTATTTATACTAACCTGCTATTATAGGTCCTAAAGTATAGCCTATTACTAATAACAAACTCTTATACCCGCATTTTATCTAATACGCCTTAGCTACTATCCAGCCATTAAACGTAATAGTTTATTAGGGTTTAGTAATTAATATATCTAGGCTACGTGCAGCTAAGGCCCAGCTTTAAAAAACACTTAAAAAATATAGATATTTTAAGGCTAAATAATACCGCTAGACTAAGATCCGTAGTAATATAAAAGCAATTACACTTACTAAGATTAACGCCTTTAAGCAGTGTCCTAATTAAACATTTATAGGGAGAAGCTACTTAGCACTTATTATAAGGATAAAGTTAAATAAATTAAGAGTAAAATCGGAACTACTAAGTTAAAAGAGGCCAACTCTATTAATAGACCTAGAAGATAACTTAGACTTAATTCCTCCACGCCTAAATAAAAACCAGAAAGGTTATAAAAAGCATTATTAAGCAAAGCCAGAAATACCTAAGGCTAACCCTTATACCGGGATCTTACTACATTATATTAAGAGTAATGTAACCCTATTAGTATACACCATATATATATCTCGCAGTTCTAATATTACCATTACTTAGTTTTGTCTCTAAGCTATTATAAAAGATAAGTTTTATAGGTCTACTAATTAGACACTAGATAGTTTATCTTAAAATAAGCTTATATTAAAAGCCACTATATCTAGTAGCGCGTTTTATCCTATTAACTTTAATACTAAATATTTATAGGATAGCTTTAGCCCTATCAGGAATAAAGAAGAGTCGGCTACTATAATTAGCAATACTATAAACTCTAGCTTATAGATACTAAAGCTAAAAGTCCAATTTCTATATAAGTGCTTTATATTATAAGTATTGCAGCTCTTTTAGTATATTGCTAATATTTAAATCTAGCTATATCCTAATTAAATAGATAGACTATATTAGACCTATATCTAAACCTAAACAGCATAGCTTCTATACTAATAATTCCTTAGACTAATATCCAGAAACTAGTTATTACTAGAACATCTATTAGTTCTAGTAATAACGCCACTATAACTAACCCGCCTTTAATCTATACTAGTGTTCCTAATAATAGTAACTAGCCTATACCTAGTATTGCTAAGGCCACTACTATTAGCGGAAAGGATACTATAATAGGCGGAACCTCTAAGTAGGTATTGGCAAAATATGGTACCCTACCAATGGCCTCAATAGTTGGTGGTTGACGCAATTGGCGCGCAGTTGAGGGTATTTGGCAACTCGACCGACTAGCCTATATCGTGTTTTTTTGACACGTAGCCTGCGCGCAGCCTGTGCGCAACCTGCTAGTAATCTGCGCATTTGGCAACCACAATTGTATTTAGAGCTATTTACCTCTTTTATACTAATAGCATATTTTAAATAAATAAAAGCTACTTTAAAGCTATTTATAAGGCTAGCAAAATAAATAATAATATTTTAGATAATTTAATATAATATAGCGATGGTTCTCTTTTACCTATTTACCTATTGACTTACCTATAGTACCTGCCTATCTACTACCTGCCTATATCGCCTACCTATCTGCATTGCCTACCTGTCTATATTTCCTACCTATTTGTATCTGCCTAGCTGTCTATATCTGTATACCCGTTAGCATCTGCCTACCTATCTACATCTACTTACCTGTCTGCATCTGCTTGCCTGTCTGCATCTGCTTACCTGTCTGTATTTGCCTACCCGTCTGCATCTGCCTACTTGTCTGCATCTACCTACCCGTCAGCATCTCCCTGTTTGTGCCTACCTGTCTATACTACCTTGATTCGATCGATCGATTGAATTGTTTATAGTGTTCGCTGGCTAGTCGTTGTCGTCTGGCTCTGGCGACGGTTGTCTGGTTCTGGCGACGGTCGTCTGGTTCTGGCGACGGTCCTCTGCTAGCTGCCGTTCCAGTGCCTCCTAAGTTAGGGAGGATGTAAGGAAGGGTAAAAAATAAGGTAGCTGCAAATTGATGAAATGGGTTGATTGATTGTCTGGGCCCCTAAGGGCTTTAAGCTACGAAGAGATTTTACAATACACATAACCTGTGCACGTGACCTGTGCACGTGACCTGTGCCTTAGAGAGAATACAGATTATCTGATAGATGTAGAGCTTCGTGTAGAGCCTCCGTATGTAGAGCTTCGCGCAGAGCCTCGTGCAGAGCCTCTGTATGTAGAGCTTTGTGTAGAGCTTTGTGTAGAGCTTTGTGCAGAGCCTCGTGCAGAGCCTCTATACGCAGAGCTTCGTACAGAGCTTCGTGTAGAGCTTTGTGTGGAGCTTTGTGTAGAGCTTTGTGCGGAGCCTTGTGCGGAGCCTTTGTCGCGGAGCTTCGTGCAGAGCTTCGTGCAAAGCTTTATGCAGAGCCTTTTGTAATTAACTTAAATAATATATTATATTACCTCAATTGCATATTAAGGAATGTATAAGTTGGTTAACTGCGTATTATTTAACTTTTAAATATGTCAAATTGGTTAATTGCAGGTTAATTGCGTGTTGTTTAACTTTTAAATATGTCAAGTTGGTCAATTGCGTGTTAAGTTAGTTAAATTGTATATTACTACCCTTTGCGAAAGTATTGCGAAAATCAAATTAAGCGAGCCCCGCACACACAGCATTGAATTTAGGTGATCTCACCATATAAATCATATGACTACCACGCATACTACGCTTGCAACGCTTATATCTGCCTTCTATGTCTAAAAGGATTCCTAAATGGCAGCTCCATTAAATTTTGGTAGCTTTTCTATTTGATTGGACGGTTAAATGTATCGCGGCAGCTACAAAGTTACACCTTTCGACTATATACCGTATCCAGCTTAACTTGGACCTCTATGGAGAGCCATACCCCCCCCTAAATCTTAAGATTGGGCGACTAAGTAATATATAGGCGGAATATGAGCAAGTTCGTGATATATGACATTATAGTGTTGGGTGTACTAATCTTGTATATAGGCGCTTCTTGCCTACCTAGAAGATTGCCCCACTGCCTACCTTAATGAGATGGCCTGGTTCCTATAGAACGATTATAATATTATGGTATTAATATCGTTAATATAGAGGACTCTTAAGTGTAATAGGTGGAGTAGGAAGGTTATATAGCGCAGAGCATAGGAGCGATCTAAGGATCTTTATACTGCCTGGAAGGGACGCTAATGCATATAGGACCCTAATTGCCTTATATTTATTGACGAGTTAGGCGCCAATGAGAGGACTAGTTATAGGAAGTTTGGTTAGAGTTCTATAAACCTTCCTACAATTAATACAGTATTAATTAAGCGCTTAGAACGGTGGAGTATTCTACCTATATATTTACTTAACGGCTTTCTCCCTGGGACTCTTATATGGTAGGGCTTAATTACTTCTAAAATATTTAACGCCTGGATTAAGTCTTCTATTCTACCACAATGTATACCTAGTTATATAGTCTTGGTGTTGGATAATGCCTCAATACATAAGAGTCAGGTAAGAGAGTAATTATATATATATTATAACTATATAATCTAACCAGGTATAGGAATTTATAGAGCTCTGTACTGCCGCTAATATCTCTATTAAGTATCTTCCTCTATACTGCCTAGAGTTTAACCTAATTGAGCTTTCCTTTTACGATTTAAAGGCGTGGATTTAACTGAACGTTCACTTAATTCAGGACTATAAGAGCTTTGGTACGTTCCTGCAATTTAGAGTATAGTATATAGGAATCCGTTGTTTAGCTTAAGGACACTTTTAATAGGCTGGCTACCTAGTAGATAACTAGTTAGGAGTGCGATCTTTTAGATTTAGGCGGTGCCCTTATAGAAATTAAAAACTTACTGTCCCTTTTGGTTTACTTAAAAGGTCTTAAGCTTACGCCTTAATTGAGGTAGGAGGCCTGCTGCAAGGCCTAACTTATCTACCTATGCCTGTTTGGATATTCCTAAGCGGAGCGCCTCTAAGTTATAGAAGTTATTAATAAGTGTATTAAAAACAGTCTTAAGCTCTGTTATAAGCTTTAGAGTTGCCTAGCTAGGTTACCTTTTCACCTAATTAAAGAATTCGCGAAGCCTCTCCTTAGAATCCGAGTCGCTATTAATAGGGCTAGTTAGCGGCGCCGCCGGCGTTGCCTATATAGTAGCTACTGGCGTCGGAGTTACCGGAGGCTGCTGAGGTGCTTATATAGGTGCCTAGTATAGATTCTGTTGCACTCCGGTAGTTATATAGTAGGTAGGTAGTGGCCCTTAGGGGGGGTAGTTGGGTTGACTATAGGGAGGATAGTAGCCAAAATCGTCGGCTCCTGCTTAAAAATAGCCCCCTAGCCCGTGCGCCCGCCACCCCCCCCCCTCTACCACCACCACTACTGCTGCCTCCCGTGGCCCCATTCTTGGCTAAAAGGCGTACGGTAAGCGGCGTAGGAGGCTCCTCTTTAGAAGCTTTGCTATCCTTAATCTGCTTGCCCCAGGCCTTTAATGCGAAGTGGTTAACTGGGTGATAGAAACAGGGCAGCTCTATGTTTCTATTTACCCAACAGGTGCCTCTATTATTTAAACAGATCTTTAATTAGCAGGGCTACTGGAAGGCTATTAAGGGAGCTAGGTTTCCTATAAGAACTTCTAATAAAATATTATTAGGTAGAGAAAGGCGCTGGGTAATAGTAGCACTTAATCTACCCTTTTTTTTAGGTGTACTGAATGTAGCTCCAGCCTTAAGAATATTTAATAAAAGTGTACTTGCTAGTAAGGCTCTCTAGAGCACCTTAATACTAAGGGTATAGGGAGAGGCGTATGTTAATGTAGTTTCCGGTATAGGCTTCTTAGTTAATGTAACTACTACCTCTATACGTAGCCCTTTCCTGCCCTCTGCATGCCACGTTCTGATGATTTTATAAAGGTTATAGACGTGTCTGGTAGAGTAAATATCTTGTAGTACTATATCGCGAGCTATAATGCGATCGTAGGAAGCTGTCGCCCTAATAGAATACTTATCCTTAAAGGATCTGCCTGCTATATTGGCTTTGACCTTATTAATCTAGGAACTAATCTTATTAAGAAACTCTCCACCAACTATACGCTGTGTAGAAGTAGAAGTAAGATCTTCCTCTCCTACCCGAGCTTTCTAGATTGCTATATAGTATTAAAATACTACCTTAGGCTCTAAGGGAGCTGGCGAGCTTAAACCTATTGTGACAGCTTCCTTAGGTGCATCCTTTTGTCTTAGCGGAGGCTTTAAAGCCTTTGAAGTCTTTACTGATTTAGTAGGCTTCTTCTTAGAGGTCGACTTTAGATTTAAACTCTTCTGGTTTGAACCCCTAGTAGGCTTTTTAGTATGCCGAGTTAACTTGGACGCCTTGGTAGCTCTAGCAATTTGTATAATTTTAACAGCTTTAAGAGCTTTGGTGGCTTCTCGACTTGGTTAAATAATACGCCTACTTGCTGTCCTAAAGCCTACTTCCTTATCTGGCGGCTCTTGAGGTGGCTGGTGAATATCTAGATTGACTAGGCCTGCGTCGTCTTTGTCTTTATCGTCTTCGCCCTGATCTAAATCCTTATCCGACTCTTGGGCCTCCCCCTCCTCTTCCTCTTCCTTATCCTCGTCCTTATCCTCGTCCTCCTCGCCAGAACTAAGCGGTTGGAGTGGGTAACGAGCTAGGATAGTACGAAGGCCTACATGCAAGGGGGCAGTAGTATTGCGCTTGGTCACTTGAGGAGACTCTGTAGATTGACTGGCAGCTCGTTTCCGAAGGCTATCGCGGTTTACCATTGCGCCTGCAACACCAGAAAATCGAGCTATATAAGCGATACAATGTAATACTTAAGCTTCGTAAGTAATTAAAGAACGGCGAGCGTAGTATGCGTGGTAGTTATACGATTTATATGGTGAGATCACCTAAATTCAATGCTGTGTGTGCGGGGCTCGCTTAATTTGATTTTCGCAATACTTTCGCAAAGGGTAGTAATTACGCGAAACGCGCTTAGCAAAGTCGACTTGAAACTTAGCCTGCGAATATTTTCCTAATGGGGCAATAAGGATACTTCTAACAGTTAACTACCTCCGCTACTAGCGTTAGCGGATACTATAGAACTCTATAAAATTAAGAAGATTATATAGGTTAAAAAAAATGGAATAAATATAACAAACGTTATAGAAGTGTTATTTAATAACAGTAGTAATAATAAAGATAATAACAATCCCCTCCCTAATATAGGTAATAAGGCTAAAAATGACTTTAAGGACTATGCAGATAACGAGGAAGGGAATGATCCTAATACTACGTTCTTTAGATGTATATATATATCTCTCTCTTTAATATATCTAATATAGATACTCTCTTAATTTAAAACTATTTTTTTTAGCTTAAATTCTGGTTTTAACTAGGCAATAAAGAAGGAGTGTAAATATATTAACGAAACTCTATAGTTAGAGGTATGTAGATGTCTCTGTTTTAATCCTAACGCTAACCTTAATATAGATAGCCTTTTATTATTACTATAACTAGTTATAAAATCCTTTAGAGCAAAAAAATATCAACTAATTGCCACCTATTACTAGACCGTAAATAAAAAATATAATATTAATAGCGGTATATACGCGGACTAGATAGGCTTAGGTAAGATAGTTACTATAATTCTTACCTATCTATTAAATAGATTAATTATTATTAATTAATTAGCCTTTTGGGCAGAACAGGAGCTCTTGCTACACCCAGCCTAAAAAGACCAAAACTAACTAAAAGAACCCTAAAAATCACCCAGAGAATCCCCCTAAGATGCATGCATCGCAGGGGAGGCACACGTCGAACGACGGTGGTTCGCACTCGCGCGCGACCGCCAGAACTACGCCTAACAATGGCCCTCCATAACAAAGACAGGCGAATACCACACTATAAAGCGGAAATACCTCTATTAAGAAAGCATCTGATAAAATATAAAGCCTATTAGACGCGTCTAGTATCTAGAATTATAGGGGAGTAACTATTAGCTATAACAAACTAACGTAGCTAGCAGAATAGCTCCGCCAGTTTAGCAAACCCTAGGCGCCCCTCCAGTAAACCCTTAATTAAATCCTCTAACGGCTAAGTAAAATTAAAAATAAATAAAATCCCCCTTACTAGCAAACCGCACCTAGGCCGCTATAGCTGCGCTTTTATAGTATAGGGAACCCACCCCCTATAAAACAACAACCGGGTATATAATTATAATATAACCAAATATAGAAAAAGCAGAGGGGCTTAGGGGATAATTAGAAATAGAAGTCCTTATAGAGATTTATAAAGAGGTCTATAATACTATTATAGTCTAATACCTTAGGAGCGGAGATATTAGAGTTACCCTAAAAAACTAATAGGCAAAGGAATAAGCCGTAAGGGTAGGGGACAGGCTAGGTAAATATATTAGCATAAAAGTACTCTATAAAGATTATTTAGTTAAAGTCCTAGCGGTTCCCATAAGCCTTAGGGTAGAAAAGGGACGCTAGGCAGATAATACAGCAATTATATAGGAGATAGTAAGACAAACAAAATACCTTATTCTAGGATTTAAGATTACCTAAATCCAATAGCTTTAATAGGAAAATGCAAACTAAGTATATAATAAGAATAATAAGAGGACACAAGGGTTACTAAAGACTTACTAGGGAGATACTAAACGAATATATAGCTCCCTTATTGTCAGTATATATATACCAGGAATGCAAAAACTTTTTATCTAAAAAGGAATAATTATAAATGGCCTTATATATAACACAAGACTCTATAACTACAGACTACGCCTAGAACGATACTATTGCTATATATAATAGGGACACACCCAAACCACATACGCAGCATAGGTATGCTGCGGCCACTATACAGGCCCCTATAATATAAGACACTGCTTAAACCAAGACTAAACAAAATGCGCAAACTGCCACCAAAGCATATACAAGGCGTGGGAGAGAGAAGACTGCATTAAATATAGGAGACGGAAGGTAAGGGCTTAACAGCTATGGGAATAACTACACGCTAGGTTATATAAATGGAAACAATAGGCAATAAACTAGGGGGACGTAGGTGCCTTCCTAGCATTTCCTACCTTTAGTAATAGGGGGCTAGGCCAGCCATCCCAAGCCTTAATAGGCCAAAAGTGGCGCTGCGCGATATTACCAGACCAAATAGGGATATAAGGGTTATAGGGGACACAAGGGTTATAGGGTATACAAGAAAGAGGACACCCTATAGAAAGACCCCTATGGATATCTATAGTAAGCTCAAGACCAGGATAATTAAGAATTAGACTTAACGCGGCAAATATAACATTCGCAGCCGACCTATAAAGGGTATAAAGCCGACTAGTAAGATTAGGGGAAGAACCAGAGACAATAATAGATTTAGATATAGAAGCGCTAGTAAAAACACAAGACATAGAAATAGAAAGCTCTATATAAAATAAGTAGCAACTAGGGTATAGATACAAGAGACAAAAGTTCTAAATATCCTAAAGAAAGTAGAAATAAAAGAAGTAAGAAATAAAGAAAAGACGAAGGACCCTTACTAGGGGTCCGCTACCTATCCATTATATAGTATAACTGCGGCAATATAAACCACCGTCTTGTAAGGCCCCTACTAGACAGTCTAGACCCAGAGAAATACTATATCCTTGCTATATAAGAGCCGTATTATAATACCTATATATAATTAATATACTGCCCCTAAGGATTCCAGCTCCTATATAAACCAAAAGCAGCTATATGCGTATGCTTTATAATCAGTAAGGCTATTAGCCTGTCCTTATAGTCATAGTAGGCAATTAACCCAGATATTGTAGTTATAACAATCTAGATATATAGGGGACCGGTATAAATTATCAATATATATAACCCTAGGGTTAAAGGCGTCCTATAAACAGAGAATATTATATTAGTAATAAGCTTACTAGAAACCAAAGGCACAAAGTCTATTCTATTAGGAGATATAAACCTCCACCACCTGTGGTGGAGAGGTATCTATATTGCTGCTAACTAATAGGTAGAGTGCCTACTAAGAGCTATAGACATCTGGGGCCTTAAGCTAGCCACCCCCCTAGGAGCAATTATATGGCAATAAGGCACTGCCAGAAGTATAATTAACCTTATATTTATAGACAAAGGCCTATACTAGAGACTTAAAAGGTGCAACCCCAAAGAAGAATAGGCACTCGCCTTAGACTATATCCCTATCTAGATACAACTAGATCTGGATATTAAGGCGCAACCAAATAGTAAAAGATACGCAATAAGGAAGCTTAAGATAGACAGTTTCCTTAGTATAGTTAAACAACAACTTTAAGACCTAGAAGAAATCCACCTAATACCAAATAAATAAGGCTTATTAGCTACCCCTAAGGGAATTAACTAAAGACTAGAAAGGATCCAGGTAGCAATTAAAAATAGGCTAAAAGAGCACTGCCCAGTCTTAAAACTAGGCCCCTACGCGTAATATGCGTGGTCTGTATAATACGCAGTTCTTATTGCTAGCCAATAATAAGCAAGAAGGAAATACACAAGTAGCTATAACCCTAAAGATAAGAGATAATATAAAGACATAAGAAACTAGTTAAAGAATACCCTAAAAAAAGAAGCAAGAAACAACTAGAGACGGTTTATAAATAAGCACACTTCTAACCTAAGCCTCCCCCATAACAAGGGCCTTTGGGCCATGGCGAAATGGTTAAAGAAAAAGGTAGGGCGCCTAGTAGAAGACCCACACCTACTACCCCTATAAAGAGTAGGGGAAACATAGGCCACTAATAACAATAATAAGAAGGCAAAGATCTTTATAAAATAGTTCTTCCCCTAACCGGCTCTAGCAGACCTTAGTGATATCATGGGTAAAACACTAGTAACTCGCCTGCGGGTCAACAGCAACATAATAATAGAGGAAATAGCCAAAACCATTAGCCGCCTTTTAAACAATATAGTACTAGGACTAGATGGAATTCCAAATAAGGCCTTAAAAACCTATAGACTACTTATAGCACCTTGGCTTATAGATATAGCTAAAGCATACTTTGCTATAGGCTACTACCCACGACTTGGAAGATCCATAACAACGGTTATTCTATAAAAAGAAGGCAAAGCAGATTACTTAATCCCAGGAAGCTACCGCCCTATTACCTTAGAAAACACCCTTAGCAAAATCTTAGAAAGGGTAATAGCAGACTATATGGTAGATATGGCCAAGGAACACACCCTATTACTATAAAATTAAATAGGGGCAAGAAAGAACCGCTTAACACTATTAGCACTTACACTACTCGCTACCACCATTAAGTCTGCATAGGCAATATAAAGGGACTTCATAGTATTAATACTTAGCTTAGATATTAGTGGTACCTATAATAATATACCCTACAAGCGCCTCCTATATATCTTTAGGGCAAAGGGCTTTCTAGAATAGATTATACAATTTATTTAAGGGTTTATAGGCCAGAAAGAAATATTACTAATCTTTAGCAAATACTAGAGCCCCCCTATTGCAATCATAATAGGAATACTATAAGGATTACCCCTCTCGCCCATACTCTTCCTTTTCTTTGTAAGTAACCTACTTAACTTCTTTAAGGAAGGGGCGACCTAGGGGATAGGCTTTATTAATAATACAAACCTAATTACATACGGCCCAACAGCCACAGAGAATTGTAGAACACTAAAGAAAGCCTATAACACCTACATAGAATAGGTAAGATAATATAGAGTCCAATTCTTACTAAAGAAATACCAGCTAATCTACTTTATAAGAAAACGCAACTAATCTGCAGATCTCTAGCATACAATTTATATTTAAGGCTTTAGGGGTCAACCAGTTCAAGGCCTAAGGGTATTAGGAGTATAGGTAGACAGCAAGCTCTAGTAGAGCGCACATGCGTTATAAGCGGCCCATAAGGGCCAAGCACAGTGCATCGCAATATCCAGGATTGTTAATTCTATATAGGGTCCATGCTTCCAGAGGTCACACCTACTATATATAGCAGTTATCCGGCTAACCATAACATATAGATCCAGTATTTAGGCCATAGGAGAATCTGAAAAAGGCCCCCCTAAATTACTCCTTAAACTACTCTAAAAGGTCCAAACAGCTTGTCTCTGGAGTATAATAGGCAGGTATAAGCAAACGGCTACAGCACTGCTTAAGAAGGAAGCTAATATCCCCCCCCTATAATTATATATTAAAGCCGCTGTAATGCAAAGGGTGCAAAGGGAGCGCAACTCTAATATCATAAAGTATATTAAGACACGCCTAAATAAACTATAGAGTAACCCTAGGGTGCCCTATAGGAGAACAAACCAACAACCCTAAAGTAGGGAAGATATATTAGAGAAACAGGTAAAGAAAGCAGAAGAAAAATAGTACCGTATTAGGGCCCAGGCCTATATAGAGGAGGAAGGGAGACGCGTAAGAGATTAGCAAAAATAATAGCAAGAGAAAGAAAGGAGCTAAAGTAGAGCATAAAAGAGCACTAAAAAACTATCTACTATAATATAACACTGGTTGGACTAACACTAGAAAGGTATATAGGAGTTAAAGATACAGAGGCTGTCTTAGGCAAGAGGAACCTAAGCCATAGCATAGTTAACGCTATAGGGGGTAAACACCTAAGGGCTCCAAAAAGGCCTAACAAAGGTAGAAAACATAATAGCAACACTCTTAAGAACAGGAATAATAGGACTAAAAGATTGGCTCTACTAGGTAGGTATCCTAGTAGGTAGCCTAAGATATAAATATAGCTGGCTAAGACAGACACCAAAACATATAATACTACTATGCCCCCTACGCACTAACCGAGAAGTAATGCTCTTAATAGCTGGTATAGAGAACTATAATACACTACTCTTAATATAAAAAGGTCTTAAGGCGGTTACCCAGTAGCTTATTAGCTAAAATATACTAGACCAGTTCTAGGTTGCAAAGGAAATAGTAATAGAAGGCAAAGGGGCGAGTACTAGGCGCCCCTTAATAACTCTACAGTAGTAGAGTTAAGTTTACAATACTAGCGCATCCGTAGGCTTGTTATGGCAGTAGTGGTTCCCAAGGAGGTCATAAAGTAAGGTAGTAGAGCACCATAGGTGACTCGCAGGCGCCCCGCATGCAAGTCCTAAAAGGCGGGGAGATAGATCATGGGGTTTTCTTATTTTCTCAAATAGAGTTTTCTCCCTACATGTAAATAAGGAGTAGTCCGTGTGGGCCCATTAGGGATCCGAATCGGACGTTAAGCAATGAATAATTATTATTATTATTATTAATTAATAGGCTATTTAGAATTCCTAAGTAAAAAAAGATAAATTGTATTTTACTTGTTTTACTAGGGAAGCTAAGAATACGCAATGCCCCTTACTGGGTAGCCTGCTAATTTAGTATTATTGGTATTACTTTCGGTAATACGTATTGCTATTGCAATAGTAAGGGGTGGTAACTGATTTGATTGATGCTTAATTAATTCTCCTATTCTATAGGTGGAATTTAGTGGATTTTCTAAGCTTGCTTAGCTTACGTAACTAACCTAATTAGTTACAGACAACCTCGTTTAGACACTAGGAGTATTTAGTTTTTAATAGTGCTTAAGCACGCCTCCTGCTAAATTCTACTAAGTTCTGCTAGGTCCTATTAAGTTCTGCTAAATTCTGCTAAATTCTACCAAATTCTATTAAGTTCTACTAAATTCCGCCATGTTTTACTAATTTCTATCAAGTTCTGCCAAATTCTGCTAGGTGGTTAAAGTGACTAATTACGATTTTCTATGCCCGGCATGGAAAATCACCATTGGCTTGCTTACTATTAGCGCCTTAGCGGCTGTCTTTGCATCTTTACGTCTTCTCCTTTCTCTACCCACTTAGTGACCTATAGCTTGATTATATTTGTATTAATTAGGTTCTTTAACGCCTAGCAAGGCTTTGATTTTATTATAGCGTCTATAGGATTACTGCCTCCGTCAATCCATTTAATCTCTACTATTTCTCTTCTTTTGTATAATTGTCATAGATATATTAGGTTAACTATAAGTCGTTTCTCTTATGTTGTCCTAAGCTTAACTAAGTAGTTATATAGAGATTTTAAATCGGTATAAAGGATAAGCGGTAGTTGTTTAAGTTGTAGGATCTTCTTAATAGTTGCTTTAATTGCAGCTCTGGTGTTAAATCTATAGGCCATTCTATATAATTTAGATGCTAAGACGCTTTGTGTAACTTGCTTACATTTAATAGATAACCAATAGAGGATATTGGCCCTGTTGTCCTTATTTGTAAGTGTAATAACAAAGCCAATCTAAGAAGAGAGGTTATAGTTATTGGCAAATAACGAGTCCGTAAATATCATTAGTTTAAGAGTACTTATATTAAGTTATACAAAGCGAAGTCCTTAGGAGAGATTGTTAATTTACTATTATAGCCGCTTATTAAGCTGCTTTGCATATTCTTCCTTTAGGTTAATAACTTATGCTATAAAGAAGAGGTTAAAGGCAGCTTCTGGTTAATAGACTATAGTAATATAGGCTCCTCTTGCTCTCTAAGCAACATACTAGTCCTTTAGTGTGACTGCCTTGCGGACTTCCCCTTTGGAGCTAGTTAGGTCTATAGCCTTTATAGTAACCAACTTTAGATTCTAGTATTAGCGTTCTTAGGTAAGGACTATTAAATTCTTATCTTACTTAATATAGCCTCCGTTAAACTTAATTGGGGTAGTTTAGGTAAGCTTCTCTCTCTCTTTTACTAGGAACTTTGCCTTTTAAAGCCTAACTTTTTTAGCCTTTACAAAGGTTTTATTAGCAAGGAATAGTATATTATTAGTTTATAATCCTATAATTCTAAAGCCGTTGCTGTTTGTGTATAATAAGCAGGAGTTATATATTAACTGGTTTATCCGTAGCTTGTTAAGGTGGTAATAGTAGTATATATTAAACTAATAGTTACTAGCTTCTGGGACACTATAAAGGGGTTTAATAACTTTTAGAATTAATCTATCCTTTAGTTTAAGTTCTGGTAGCAGGCGTACAAAGAAGTCTCTGTTTAAGTAGGTACTGGACTATATATAAGCTTGTAAGATGTCATATAGGTATAGAGAAGCTAGTCTTCTTTTATTTCTTTATAGGGTTGTTATAAGTGCTAGGATAATTCTCTAGCTAATATATTAAATGGTTGGTAATTGTGTTAAGACCAGATCTTTACTATAGTTATTATAGGCTTATATAACTAGTCTAGACTTCTTAAAGGCCTTATTTATTCTAGCGTTCTTAATCTTGTTAATAAATTGGGAGTTAAAAATTCCAACTCCTTCTAGGACGTCTGCTGTATTAATAAACTCAAAGATACCTTTTTTAAGTAAACTGTTTATCTCCTTGTGTTAAGACTCTATAAATAACAGTAAGGTATATTTGAAGGTTATAGTATTAGGTTTTGTTAGGCTGTTGTTAATAAATATTAATATATCTGTAATGTTTTGCTAGAACTTTATTGGCGATTATTATATCCGTTTTAATCTTTAGGGGGGTGCACTAGCTGCCAGTTCCTTAGTTGGTTCCTTAGTTGGTTCCTTAGTTGGTTCCTTAGTTGGTTCCTTAGTTAGTTCCTTAGTTAGTTCTTCCAGTTTAGGTTGTAGGTATAGCTTTACTGCTATAGTCCTAAAATTGGTAGGTCCGCTAGGGAGCTATACCTTATATATTTCTCCATTAATTCCAAGCAACTTAAATGGGCTAGTCTATCTACCGCTCTGTCCAATATTGCCTTTATACTATACGAGTACTTCTAAGTTAAGGGGGAGGTTATAGATTATAGTAACAGATGGACTATTTTATTAGTTTAGTGTATTATTAACTTGCTTCTTTACCCTAATTCTTGCAATCTCCTCTATTGCCTTCTTTATAGCTGCCGCTTGCTATATAATAGAGGGTGCTAGTAGGTTAAGTTTGCTTATTTAAGGGTAGGTATTAAAGATAAGTAGTATTAGGACCAAGCCATCTAAGCCAGCTGTGTTATTGGCGGCTTTTATTGCTATTTATAGAGCTAGTTTCTTGGCTATTCCTAAGTCCTATAGCTCCTCTATAATTATCTAGTATACTTAGTATAGTGTTAGATAAGCTCTTTCTACTATTCTAATAGACTAGTAAGCTTCTACTGGGACGCTCTTGGTTAATATAGCTATTGCTATAGCATGCTATTAAAACTCCTTGCTTATAAAGTTCTTCCCGGTATTATAGGTAATATAGTTAGGTGGTTTAATGTAGGTGTTAATCTAGTAGAGTTATAGGGTATCCCAGGTATATTTTACGGAGATATTACATAGCTATCTCACGGCTTAAAATCTAGTAGCTTTATTAATTACATAGAGGATAGGGCTTCTATTAATATACATAATATTAACAAAAATAGAATGGTTAAAGTTAGAATCTTAGTCTTCTTATAATGTGAACTTAAACTATCTAGGGGATTTACTATATTTTTAGCAGTAGGAGCAGTACTTAGTAAGATAGTTAATAACCTGCTTATTAATATTACTATGGCTAGAGTGTTCTAATACCTTATATGGCTTATCTGCTAATAGATGTCCAAAGCGGCGGTAGAGTTAGCGGAGTTTAGTAGCGGTTAGGTAGCAAGGGTTTTAGTTAAATAAATGGGTTATAAATAACTGTAGTGACTCTTCCTATAATAGTAAGGGGTAACTAAATTAGCGAACTACTAGTACTAATTTTATTAGGGTAACTAGGATGTTCTTAAGGTTATTATAATAGACCTTTAGTGTGTCTATATCTGCAAAATATAGTAGAAAAGGTATATTAACCTTTATAACGTGAAACTTAATATTACTAACTAGTGTATTAACTATAACAGAGCTAATAGAAGAGGTAGAGCCAATGCTAAACTGGACATTAATAGCGCCGGCCTTTAAGGTATTAATAACGGTGTTATAGGTCTTCTTATATGCGAGGTATTGTCCATAACCTACTATTAATCTCTTTAAGGCTCCTATGTTAATCATTACTCCGTAGAACTTATTAGAAGTATATTAGCTAGTAGCAATATAGGCAAATAGGTTTAAGTTATTGTTATAGTAAGCAGTTAGGTTAGTACCAGTAATTATATAGGTAAAAGATTAATCCGCTAAGTTAGTTACGGTATTAGTGGCTCCTTTATGTTATATTATTCCAAAAGAGGTAAGAAATAATTTGGTCTATTCCTAAGTTAGAGATGCTAGTAGTAACTTAATATTAATTATAAGAGCTTCTATTACGTTATTAATAGATTTTAAGTTAAGTTTATTATTATAATCTGTTCCCTTATACTTAGTAATATATTACTTAGTATGTCTGTTAAAGCGGCGGTTAAATTTATCCTTAAACTTCTTCTTTAATTTATTGCGTTCTTTTTTTAAGTATTTAGATAACTAGTAACCTTCCTTATGGCAGACAAAGCAGCACTTCTTAGGTGGTGTATATTGGTTAGGTGGTCTGTTATATAGTTAAGATAGTAGTTAGGGATACTGCTTATAGTAATGGCGGTTAGTAAAGAAAGCTTAGGGGTTCTCATTGTTTAACTTTTTAAAAGTTGTAATGGAAGATTATAGGTTATTAATTAAGCCAGTTAGGCTATTAGAGGGTTTAAAGCAGGTATATTAACAAGCTAGTAGCTCCTAGCAAGCATTAATAAGTTTATTATAGAGGAACTTATTAGTATATAAGTCTAGGTTAAAACTATGCTAGAGGTGTCTTAGTTCTTTAATAAGCAATTACAAATAGTCTAGGGTTAATTTTCTAGTATTCTTACCTTTACTTATTATAGACCTTAAGATTATTAAGTTCTATTGCCCTAGTATACCACGCCTATATTTAGGTCCCTTAAAGTAGTTATATATAGCATTATAGATTTGGTTAAACAAAAGGGTTAAGGTAACGTTTTTAAGGTTAGTGTAGTAGTAGTCAAGTACTAAGCCACGTAGCATTATAAGGTAGGCTTTGGCCTTAGCTTTTTAGGGTACATCAGCTCTGCTATAAAGGTTATAAAAGATGGTAAGTTTAAAGTTAAAATTATCATCTTCTCTGCTATACTTGTTGTCTTCTATATACATCTTTATAAGGTTTGTTAACTCCTTACCAAAACCCTAGCTTTAACTCTGTCCCCTAGGTGGTTCTAGTTATAGGGTTAGGTTAATATAATTAGACTCCCATTATAGGGGCAGTATAGGGGTAGGCTAGGGTATAGCGGTAGGTAGTATTATGGGTAGAACAGGGTTTATAGGTGGTATCGTAAGTAGGGTAGGGTTTATTATTGGTGAGATTAAGGTTGGGGTTTTAATGGTACTAGTGCTAGTGAAGTTGTTTTTAAGGAGGTAGTTAATTCGTCCTAAATTAAACTTCCCTTTGGTTGCTATGTGTTCCCTAATCTCAAGCTTAGTCTATTCTATAGGTTTTTCTTCTTATAGGGTGTTAAAGAGTAACTATAGGACTATAATACGTCTATCTTTCTTAACCCATACTCCGTGAACTTAAAGGAAGTATTAGAGGTCACAAACAGTTATCTAGTTACAATTCTTAAAGACTTCTAGTATAAAGGTACTAAAGTTATTACGGTAAAGCTCCCATAGGTCGTTGTCTGTTATATTATAAAATCCATATTCCATAATCTTGTACTGTATAAATTCACTAATTTCTTCTTTATTAATGTTTTCAGACTGCGCGTTAAGCCCTTTACTCTATCTCCTCCATCCTTTTTTAACTTGTGCCCTAATATCTAACATGTTAATTCTTATCTTGTAACTCTTATTAAGTTCGATTTTGGATTCTAAATATATAATGGACGCGAATTAATACAAATGCGTGATGGACGCAAGTGCTTAGCTTTTGTTAAGTTTAAATGCGTAGTAGACGCAAACCGAGGGCCTATTAGATAGGGGTCGGTTTCTTAAGTACCTAAAGGCTATGTATAAAGAATCAAGGGCCTATTAGATAGGGGTTAACTTTTTAAATACACGTCAACTAATGCTCCTTGACGTGATCTAGGTAGTATAAAATGCATAATGGACGCGAACCAAGGGCCTATTAAAAGGGGTTAGTTCTTTGAATACCTAAGGGCTGTGTATAAAGAGTTAAGGGCCTATTAGATAGGGCTTGACTTTTTAAATACACATCAACTGATGCTCCTTAGCAAACGAGATCGGTAGAGGCCTATAGCAGGGACTAATCAAGCCCGTCTCTCTTTATATATGATACGTCTCCTAATCTATAATTACTAATCAGTGTTAGTATCACTTCCGGTAATACGTATTGCTATTGCAATAGTAAGGGGTGGTAACTAATTTAATTAATGCTTGATTGATTCTCCTATTCTATAGGTGGAATTTGGTGGATTTCCTAAGCTCGCTTAGCTCACGTAACTAACCCAATTAGTTATAGACAACCTCGTTTAGACAAGTATATATATATATTAACGAGAATCTATACTCCACATTTAAAAGACTTAATAGCCTAATACTTATAATAGCACTACCCAAAGCTCTATTAGCATAGAAAAAAAATATTAAGTTAGTATTTGGTAAAAATTACTTAACTATAATATATAAGAACATAGGTAAGAATAAGGGCACCGCAGATATTTAGTTTTAAATCATATATAGCAACTACGCGAAAACGGCCTAGGAGTGCCGGAAAGGTAGCTCTAAATTCCTTCTTAGCTATATAGAGCCTAATCCAGATAACCCAGATAATATATTATATAATCCTCCCACTAACTTATCCCGCTTTATTATCGCCACGACTATTAAATGCTAGAAATAACAATTCCTATACTTACTAGGCGAGATTTTACTTAGGGCACACTATTAATTAAACGTAGTAGTATAGCTCTATGTATTTCTTAATAAGTTTTATACTACTAAGAATAGCTAAACTTAATTATGGACTATAACTAGACAGCTCGCGTTTTAGGATTTACTAAATAATATCTATCTCTAGGGATATTTAAGCATCCTAATAGGCACTAGCCCTAGTAATCTTGCTATATTTTTATAAACTTTAGTAATAGGGCGGGATAAAGAATGGGCAGAAAAGCCTAATTATAAACTGCTACTCAGTCCTAATATCTATGCACTATAGGTAAAAATAAATAAGATAGTTTAAATAAAAGCTAAGCTATTAAAGGAGGCTAAGAAGAAATAGCGGCCATTATTAACAGTTTTTATAATATTGTTTTGCAATTTGTAATTAGGCGCTCTATAAATATATAATAGTTTAATAATAAACTATTAATTAAGATTAACGCATAAAGAGTAGACTGGAATATTCGTGTTAAGTATATAGGCGAGGTCTTAAAGCGATTAAATAAGGCCACAGATAAACTAAAGAAAGAGATTAATGCAATATATAAGAAGAAACTAGCCAAGTAGAAGTAGAAAGGTTTAAACGCTAATTAAAAACCTATAAAACTATACTGGTCTAGCTTAGCATTTACCTATAAGCTTTAAATCTTTGCAAACTTCCTAAAACTATAACTCTAGAAAAACAAGGGCAAAGATTTTAATATACCTTTTACTAGCTTATTTTTGGAAGGAGATAAAAATAAAGGCTATATACTTAACTATTATAAGAACCCTAAGCAGTCTATATTTAAGCAAGAACTGCCTTCTATTATAGCTTTAAGTCTAAAAATAGATGCCTTAAAAATGGTTTTTGCTTACCTAGGGACTAACTATAAAGGTTATTCTAAGAAGTTAGTTATCTTTATAGCATTCCTAGTAGCCGCCTTTATTATTTATCTAGTACATCTTCTCTATTCTTAAAGCAATATTTTTATATTCTAATGCTAGATTAGTATCTTCTTAATAGGTACAGACTAGGTAGCTATAAGTTAGTTAGCAATAAGCTTAAAATAGAAGAGAGAGAAAGCATTATTAAAGAATTTAAAAATAACCCCACTTTAAGATTCCTTATATTAACTACTAGTCTTATATCTAAAGTATATACTTTAATTAAAATAAGCAAGGTGTTTATATTTAAGCCATAGCTACTACCCACAGTTAAAGCTTAGGCATTTAGATGTGCCTATAGGATTAGACAGCTAGAAGATAAAGTTATAGATATTAAGGCCGTATTTAATAAAATTAATATAGAGGTGTATATTTAGCAGCAGGCTAAAAAACATAAGATCTTTATACTAGGCGCTTTCTCTAGAGCGCTAAAGTATTATACTAAAAAGAAGCACCTTTCTAGTGCCTTGCTACTTAAGATTGCTTAATATATATTAGAACCGGGTTCTATTAGCAAGGCTATATAGTAAGGTATAGACGGTTTCTTCTATATACTTAATTGGCTTAATTAGTACCACTAGCTAAGCAGGAACTGCCTCTATAGTACACCAATTATAATATATTTTATAATACCTAGCTCTAAGTATATATAATAAAGATATTACGGTTATTATTATTATTATTATTATTATTCATTGCTTAACGTCCGATTCGGATCCCTATTGGGCCCACGCGGACTACTCCTTATATATATATATAGGGAGAAAACTCTTTTAAGAAAACCCCATGATCCGTCTCCCCGCCTTTTAGGACTCGCCTATAAGGCGTCTATAAGTTACCTATAGTGCTCTACTACCTTACTTTTTAACCTCTTTAGGAACCACTGCTGCCATAACAAGCCTACGGACGCGCTAGTATTGCAAACTTTGCTCTACTACTGTAGAGTTATTAGGGGGCGCCTATTGCTCGCCCCTTTGCCTTCTATTACTATTTCCTTTGCAACCTAAAACTAGTCTAGTATATTTTAGCTAATAAGCCACCAGGTAACCGCCTTAAGACCTTTTTATATTAAGAGTAGTGTATTATAGTTCTCTATACTAGCTACTAAGAGTATAGCTTCTTAGTTAGTGCGTAGGGGGCATAATAGTATTATATATTTTAGTGTCTGTCTTAGCCAGCCATATTTATATTTTGGGTTGCCTACTGGGATACCTACCTAGTAGAGCCAATCTTTTAGTCCTATTATCCCTATTCTTAAGAGTGTTGCTATTATATTTTCTGCCTATATTAGGCCTTCTTAGAGCTCTTAAGTATTTACCTTCTATGGCGTTAACTATACCACGGCTTAGGTTTCTCTTACCTAAGTTAGCCTCTGTACCTTTAACTCCTATACGCCTCTCCAGCGTTGGTCTAACCAGTATTATATTACAGAAGATGGTTTCCTAGCGTTCTTTTATGCTCTACTTTGGCTCCTTTCTCTTTTTTGCTGTTATCTTTGCTAGCCTCTTACGCGTCTCCCTTTCTCCTCTATATAGGCCTGGGCCCTAACGCAGCACTATTTTTCTTCTACTTTCTTTACCTGTTTCTCCAATATCTCTTCCCTACTTTAGGGTTGTTAGTTTATTCTCCTATAAGGCGCCCTAGGGTCCCTCCATAGTTTATTTAGGCGTGTCTTAATATACTTTATAACATTAGAGTTGCGTTTACTTTGCGCCCTTTGCATTACAGCAGCTTTAATATATAGTTATAGAGGGGGAATATTAGCTTCCTTCTTAAGCAGTGCTGTAGCCGTTCGCTTATACCCGCCTGTTATGCTCTGGAGGCAGGCTGTTTGGACCTTTTGGAGTGGTTTAAGGGGCGATTTAGGGGGGCCCTTTTCGGTTTCTCCAATGGCCCAAATACTGGATCCATATGTCATAGTTGGCCGGACAACTACTGTGTATAGTAGGCGTGACCTCTGGAAGCATGGTAGGTAGTTATATATTAGCTAGTAATACAGTAGAGTTTAATATGCCTGCTTATCTAGGCCTCTACCCCAGTTTTCTAGTGCTTTGGTCCCAATCTATAAGCAGTTAGCTGCTACCACCAATTATGGGGAGTTTTACCAGTTCTTTTGGATATCTTATAACGGTATTTTTATAGGCTATTAAATATATCTTTAACACCAATGTATTAAACTAATACTATTCTCTACTATGGCCAAATTATCTAATATATAGGTTATTGCAGCATCTAGTAGCTAGGTACGACCTATATCCACTTTATAGCAGTACTATATAGCTAACAAGATAGAGTCTATAGTCTTAACAAGCTTAGTAAGACTAGCATATACCTAAGAACAAATCTAATAGTGATAAGATTCTACTACACCCCTATCGCCCTTAAGGTACTTACTATAGGACTAATATAACTTAGCATAAGCTTAAATCTACCACCTATTTTAAGTTATTGGTTTAGAAAATAGTAAGGCCTACATACCTAGTATATAGATTAACTATTTACCTACGTACACAGGGTTATTATAATATATTACCTAATAAACACTATTATTAATTAAGCACTACCAAGGACGGAAGTACTAACAGTATAAAATAATTAAGATATAAACCAGAACTACTCTAGTAGGGAGTATAACAGCGGGCCAAGTTTAACTTTATACCTATATACGCACCTATACTAGCCTATACTAAGCTGCTTATACAAGCTATAGTTATAATAGGCCACTTTAATCCTTTCTATAGGCTCTCTCCATAGCCAAAAAAATAGAAGTTAGGCCTAAACACACTAATTATTAATGCTTGGCAAAAGGCTAGTTTAAAAAATTAGGGGTATATATTTAATAATATTTAGCCTCTACCCAAACTAAAAAAAGCTTATAGGGTAAGTCTCTAAAATCTACACCTCCTATTAGTAATATTTAAAGTAATGCTAACACAGTATATGTTGCAAAACTATAGTTATTTAACTGCGTTGGCGACTTTAAATCCTATATTCTAAGTAATATTTATATAGTTATATATATATATTATCCGTTTCTTAATACACTAGATACCTAAGCTCTAGTCTTTTAACTACTTAAAAATAATATATTTACATGCGCATATCCAAAGCTTATAAGCCCTACTATATACTCTTAGAGTTTACCTACTAATAACGGAAGGGGAAATAACAATTTGCAGCACCTATAATTATTAAGTATATTACTTAATGCTTTTTTAACCCAAACTTAAAGGGCCTAGCTTTACATCCTTAAACATCTAAGTATTTCCACCCACTTTTAGCTTATACTGTTGTACTAATTACTACTTATATTTAATATACACTTACTAAATATAAAAAGGGAGGTCTGTGGTAAATAGTTAAGGTAGATATAATAGGAGAACTAAACGGTACAAGCAATACTCTAATCTATATATATATTATAAGATACTAATTTATAAAGCAATATACTATTAAATTTGGAAAATATAGGACGCGTAAGCTTTTAATAGAAAGGCTAAACTACTGCAGGTAATAGCTAGTCTTATTTAGAAGCAGATATACAAGACTAGTAACCCAGTTAATAATACGCATATAGTATATAATCTATATATAGATAATACCAATAATTTAGATAAGCTTAAGCCATATACAACCTAGTATAAGTTTAAGTTCTTAGCAATAGATAGCTTTCCTATCTCTAGTAGTAATAACTTAGGGCCTACTAGTTCTTCCTCTTTTGCTTATACGGATAAGGTAATACTAGCAAAGAGTAAAGATTTGGGTTTAGATTAAAGGGTAAGTAAAAGCACATTTCTAAGAATTATATTAATAACTTAACTAGGGCACTTTATACTTAATCTTAGTCTCTTCGCCGCCAATAACTATAGATAGCCCGCCTACCTAAAACTATAAGGCTTCTTACTTTAGGGTTACTTAGTACCATAACTCGAATAATAAACTATATATACTTAATATACTATATACAATAACACCAAATAGACTGCGAAACTTGCTAGGCGTTAAAGAAGAAGTTTTTCTTTAGTATACTCTTAGAAAGAGGGAAAGGCTACTAGATAATAGCAGATTTAATATATTTTTAAAGTCTGTATAGCGAAAGGGAAATAGCAATATTAAAATAAGGCTAGGATTGCCTAAAGATAACGACCTAGATATATAGTTACTTTCTTAAGATATATAGATAATATTTTACTTTCTTTCTAATTATTATATAATACTTTTTTTTTATATATAAAATATTATAATTATTATAGCCATAAAAAATATTGCAATTATTGCAGTTATAGTATTATAGTTGTAGGAAATATTATAACTATTACAGTTATAAGAAATATTACAACTATTGTGGCTATGGGAAATATTGCGACTATTATAATTATAGGAAACATTATAAATATTATAACTATTATAGTTATGGAAAATATTACAACTATTACAGTTATAGAAAATATTGCAACTATTACAGCCATAGGAAATATTACAACTATTACAGTTATAGGAAATATTGCAACTATTATAGTTATAGAAAATATTACGACTATTATAGTTATGGGAAATATTACAACTATTACAGTTGTGGGAAATATTACAACTATTGCAGTTATAGGAAATATTACAACTATTGCAGTTGTGGGAAATATTACAACTATTGCAGTTATAGGAAATATTACAACTATTGCAGTTGTGGGAAATATTACAACTATTGCAGTTATAGGAAATATTACAACTATTGCAGTTGTGGGAAATATTGCAAATATTGCAGTTGTAGGAAATATTGCAAATATTATAGTTGTAGGAAATATTGCAACTATTACAGTCATGGGAAATATTATAATTTTAAGATATAAGGTTGCTAAAGTGGCCCTAAGCTAGCGTAAAAAAGTGTATATAAGCAGATCAGCAGATCCAGCGGAAATGACCCTAGGTTAGCCTTAGGCTAGCCCCTAGCTAGCCCCTACTACTCTCCTATTTTCCTGACGTTAGTACAGTAATAGGTTAACAAAGGTATTATATACCGTAGTAATAAGCTTATTAATTTTAGGAGGTAACTTTAGTTCTATTATATAAAGCTAAGGTATAGTTGGCTCTATTATAGGTAGTATGTCTAGGGCCAAATTTTGTGCTTTTAGGATTGTCTATTGTTAGAACTAGTTATAGGGGTTATTTTTAGACTAAGGAAGGTCTTATAAGCGGCGTATTAGGCTATTAGGCTTAGTACCTTATACTCCTGGCCTATATGCAATTTTAAAGTTAAAACTAGAGAGGAACTCGTTCTAGTATACTTAGCGTTAGTTTAGCTATTTTATAGTTATAAAGTATTTAAGGTTACAATAGTCCGTAAGGACTTTAGTTGGCTAGTTAGATTCTACTAAGGAGAGTTCCGGTTAGAATTCCTTAAACGCTTATATAATAGTAAGGAGTTCTTTATTATAGATCTTATAATTATATTCTTACGGTATAAGCTTAGACGAGTAAAATGCGACTAGGTAGAGAAGGCCGTTATTACCTATCTAGGAAAGGATGCCTGTGTTAACGTAGTCCAAGGAGTTGGTTTTAAGATAGAGTTGTTGTCCTGGTATAAAATAAGCTAGGATAGGTGCTTTAGTAAAAGTATTTTTAAGGTCTTAGAACGCCTTCTTATATTTAGGCGTTTAGGTAAAATATAAATATGTTTTTCTTCCTTTTATAGAAAGGCCTTTTATTTATATTATTGCTATAAGTGGTGCTATAACACCTAAGAAGTTATATATAAACTTTTAATAGAAGTTAGCGAAATTAAGGAAGGCTTATACGTCCTTAATATAATTAGGGGTTTACTATTTAGTAATTATATATACCTTCTTAGGGTCTATATGGACACCCTTAGTAGTGATAATTAGTCTAAGGTATTTTACTTCTATAACTAAGAATTCGCACTTCTTTAAGTTAATATAAAATACCTACGTCCCTAAGGCGCTATAGGACTTTTTAAACGTGCTTAGTATACTTAAAAGGGTTATTGCTGTAAATAAGTATATTATCTAGGTACGCAGAGCAGAAGTCGTTAAGGTAGTCCTATAAGGCGTTATTAATATAGCTTTGGAAGCTGCCTAGGCCGTTATATACATTAAAGGGTATAATGGTATATTTAAACTGGCCAAAGCGTAATACGAATGCGGTTTTCTATTTATTACCTTCCCATATTCAGAGGTGGTTAAAGGCGGCAATAATATTAAGCTTAGTATAGATTTTAGCTTAGCTAAGCCGCTTAAAAGTCTTATATATAAGCGGTATGGAGTATTAGTTCTTAATTGTAATAGCGTTAAGTCCTCTATAATTAACATAAAATTAAATACCTCCTCCTAGCTTCTTAGCAAGGAGGATAGGGGCAGCTGCTAGGGATATACTAGGACCAATAAACCCTTTATTAAGGTGCTTATTAATATACTTTTTAACAACTAGAAGTTTGTCTTTTAATATTAGATAGGGTCTCTTATAGGGTAGCATTTTTCCTTATTCGGTATTAATGACATAGTTATTAGGTTAATATAGGGGGAGTATATCTACGCTCTTTTATAAGCATATATTAATAAAATTATAGTACCTCTTAGGGAGGAGCTTATAGAGTTCTTTATTAGTAAGTCCTTTTTTAAGCTTTATAAACTTCTTAAAGTCTAAAGGTAAAAGTCCGTAGAGTTTTACGGGGGCATTATTTTCTAAGAGGTTAACTATATCTATCCTATTACTATAGAGGACGTAATCCTGTTCTTTATTAAGCTTATATAGTTATAATTAGGGGGCTACGGCAACGGTCCAGCCTTTCCTATATACTATGCGGTAGAAGGCCGCGGCACTTATATAGTTGTGACGGGCTCGTACAAATGCTTCTGAACCGAAGCTTGTAGATTGCTACCATACAAGAATACTAAGCTAAGGAGAAGAAGAAGAAGAATCGTTCAGGGGCAGTAGGTAGGCATGTCGCGAGGGCCGCTAAGGCGCTAGTGGTAAGCGGGCTAATAGCGATTTTGTATACCGGGCATGGAAAATCCTGATTGGTTGAATATGGCCGGTAACGCGCTCTAGCACCGTTATATTACCCCCCCCCCTTCCCAAAAAAGCCTGCCCTTAGGCTTTGTCCGAGTTCTTTATTGTCGTTTAAATTATTATAGTTATCTAACCCCTCTTTCTAGTATTTAACCCAGCTATCTAACTTGCGTGGTGGTCCAAGGAGGTCTGGGTGGGCTAGGTGGAAATCTTGTAGCTTATAGGGAGAGTACTTAAAATTGGATGTGGGGTACCATTCTAGATCTTCGTTATAACCTACCCAGCTCGCACAGTATTTTAAGGTACTACGGTCCTTCTTTACTGCTAAGATCTCTTTAACTTCCCATTCTTCGTCCTCTGCAATCTGAATTAGTAGCAGGAGGTTATTATACTATCCAGGCAATGGGTTGTCCGCGGCCTTCCATAGTTAATCTAGAGAGAAGATAAGGTGGATCTTTATTAACTCTAGTAGCTTAACCTTAAAAGAGTACCCTACCTTCTTAGGGATTTTATAGGGGCTAGCCATTTAGTGGTCTAGCTTGCGGCTCGGCCTCTAGGTTTTCTAGTTCTTTGTTAACACCTATACCTTATCTCCTATATAGAAGTCTACCTCGCGGTAATATTGGTTTATATCAGACTCTTTCTTCTCTTATGCCCTTTTTATAATTGCTTGGGCAGTCTCCTAGGCCCTATATATTCTCTTGGCGAATATCTAGGCCTCTTTATAGCTAAGGCGTTCGCGGGCTGTTATATGTCCTATAGGTCTATCCCAATTAAAGAATATTCGTGGCCTGTATCTATAGAGTAACTTAAATAGTGACATTCCTATACTATTATAAGGGAGCGTGAGCTGTGCGTAGTCCATTATAGGTAGTAGTTCCGACCAGTTGTCCTAGTAGTAGTTGACAAAGGGGCGAAGTTACTAGTTAAGGTACTGGTTTATAATCTCGGTTTAGCTATTGGTCTAAGGGTGGAATATAGTAGAGAGCTTAATCTTAATCCTAAGGATGCGGTAGAATTTGTTCTAGAAGTCTAATATAAACTAAGGTCCATAGTTAGAGACAATTAACTTAGGAGCGCTATAGATCCGGTAGATATTGTCCACGTATATGCGGGCCATATCCTTTACGGTTATAGTCTTAAAGTAAGGGAGGGAAACGGCTTGCTTACTTAGTTAGTTAACTACTATAAAGGCCATATTATAGCCATATTTGTCCTTTAGGAATAATTTAAAGTCCATTATAATATATTGCTAAGGGCGTTTAGGGACTGGTAGTAGTTATAGCCATCCAGGAGTTCGGTCCCTAGGGGTATTTGCGCATTTATAAGTATAACAATTTCTAATAAATCGTTCTATATTGGATAGAAGTCCTCGCCAATAGTAATAAGGCGATAGTAGTTGGTAGGTCTTGTCTTAACTAGGGTACGCTGTAGAGACTTAACAGTAGGCTTTACAGATTAGCTCTGTTCGTAGGTTGTTAATATCTAGAATTATAAGCCGTTCTTAGTATAGGAGCAGTCCGTCTTCTATTTCCAAACTAGGGTTACCCCCTATAGCTTAATCGCGGAGGGCTTTTAGGGATTTGGCTATGCGATTTATGGTTAAAATGTGATTAATTAGTCCTATTAGTTTATCTAGTGTCTCTTCTTCTATAGGTGCTACCTTATTCTATTCAGAGCTTAATTCCTTAAGGATACGCAGGTTGAGTTGTTTGGTATAGAGGAGGGCGCGTGTCTGGTGCTAAGCCTTTAGCTTATCTTGTGGCCCTACGTCCTATTCTCTCCGGGTTAGGGCATTAGCCTTAGTATTTTACCTGCTAGGGCGGTGCATAATTGTAAAGAAGAATTAGGAAAGTATTTTAGCTCACTAGGCCTGTTAACTAGTAAGTTATTTTGTTGTTATAAAATACTTAAGGGCTTTATAATTGGTATAAACCTTAATCTAAGAGTCTGTGCTTCTAAGCTCTGCGCGCCACTAGGATAATAATTATATAATAGCTAATATTTCCTTATCGTGCACTTCGTAGTTGCACTTAGCTAGGGCTATTATTTTTAAGAAGAATATAATAGGGTACTATTCGCCGTCTGGGTATAGCTATAAAAGGACTCCCGCTACTACCCCGTTAGAGGCGTCCGTTTCTAGCATTAATTTAAGGTCTAGGTTGTAGTAACGAAGGATTAGGGAGAAGATAAGTCGGTCCTTTAACTCCTTAAAGGCTTTTATATAGTTATTGTTAAAGATAAAAGACATATCGTTCTTAGTTAGTTGTATAAGAGGCTTAGCTATAACTCCATAGTTATAGATAAACCAATAGTAGAAATTACAAAAGCTAAGAAAGGACTGGATTCCTTTTATAGTATAAGGGGGTTTCTAGTTGCGGATTGCCTTAACCTTCTTTAGGTTAACTTTAATTCTTTCTATACTAATAATAAACCTAAGATACTTTATGCATTTTACTCTAAATTTACATTTTTTAATATTAACTTGTAGGCCTACATTCTGTAGTCTCTCTAGGACCTTCTTAACGTGAACTTAGTGCTTAAGTTTGTTATCTAAGTATATAAAAATGTTGTCTAGGTATGCCGTATAGAATTCATTAAGATGGTTAAAAAGAACATTATTTATATACCGTTAATAAGTGGCTGGCCCATTCGTCAGTCCAAAAGGAAGGACTTTATATTTATAAGACCTGTAATAGGTGCGGAATATTATTAGGTCTTCCGATATAAGGTCTATCCTAATTTAGTAAAAAGCTTGGCGGACATTAAGCTTAGTAAAGATTTTGGCCTAGCTTAGACGTGCAAGGGTTTTATTAATTAAAGGGAAAGGGTACCAATCCTTCTAAGTAATAGCGTTTAGCTTCTGATAGTCAATATAGAAACGAAGGCTTTTATTAGGTTTCTTTATAAATAAAATAGGGGAAGTAAAGGGAGCCTAGCTTAGCTTAATAAACCCTTTATAGAGGTTATTAATTAGGTACTACTTTATTGCCTTTAATTCCTCCGTAGTTTGCTAGTAAAGGGGGCTATAGCCTAGGGAGTTATTGGTCTCCAACTAAATCTTATAATTATAGGTTTAGTAGGGGGGTAGTATATCTAAAGCTGCTTTTAAGAACACGTCTCTATGGTTTAAGAGGTAATTAGGGAGGAGGCGCTTAACTAGTTCCTTATCAGTTTCCTTTACTAGCACTTCTTCCCTTTTAGTAATGATCTGGTTAATTTTATATAAACTAGTAGTAAAGACTTCGTTGTCCTTCTAATATATATTAAAGTGGAAACCTATAGCACTAATTGCCGCGATGTCTACTATAGGGGTGTTATATAATAGTAGGGTTATCTGTGGCCTTAGGGGCTTCTAGGGTATTAGTATTGTCCTTACTCCTCTTAGCTCTTATTGCATCTTCTAAAGATTATCCTTTATGTCCTATTAGTATATCCTCTTCCCCATTAGCCGGATCTCCGCAATTTAGAAGTTGTCTACGTTAGTATCCGTTCTACTTCTGTAAGTAGAGTCCTCCTTGACTATAGTCCTTCGGGGGAGTATCCTTATTGGTATAGAGTTCCTGCTGGCCTCGTGGCGGGCATCTTCTTAGGTAAAGGCTAGGTCGCGATTCCTAACATCTTGCTAGTAGGTAGGATTAGCCTTCGCGGCTAATGTCTTACAGTCGGTGCGGATTTCCCTAATAAAGGAGGGTAACTTTAGTCTATTCTCCAGCTAGACAAACTGTCTTTGTTAAACATTCAGCTAAATATTAAAGTAGAACATCTATTTTTGGCTAAGAATTATGTCGTGTGACCCTAGGTCTAGGATGTAGAAGGGGATACTAAACTGGCGTTATCCATTAATAGCGATATATAGCTTTAAAACGTGGGTAACCGGCATACTGGCTTAACCGTTGTAGCCTTTTACTTAAACAGGCTTCTCTAGTTGGGTAGCATTTATATTTAAGAACTTAGCAACATTATTTATATAAGCAGTGTTTATAAAGGCAAAGCCATTTGCTCCAGTGTTAATAAGAGCAGTTATATTAACTCTATATCCATTTTAAGATACTATATATGGAACCATAAAGTGTTTTCTACCTATTAGCTAACTTAGATTAATCTCTTTAAGATTAATAGGATACCCTAGGGGGGAGTCTTTCCCTAGGGTTCTTCTTTTTCTAACTTATTAAATGTTTCTTCTTTCTCTATTTCCTTAATATTACCTATATCCTTTGGCTCTAGGCAGGACGTGGTAAAGTAACTATCCTTTCCGCAATTAAAGCATGTAACCGTGGTAGGGTTAATTAGGGTGTTGTAACGAGCATTAGTTAAAGGTATAGTACGTAGCGGGTTAGGCGAGGTTTATAGGTAGGCAGTTATAACTGCTTTTAGTATAAGGGCGGTTGTGGTTTATCTTCTAACACTAGCTCCTATTAGTGTAGCGGATAGGTTACGGTCGCTATAGGGCCGCTTTGGTTAATTAGAATAAGTATTAATTTATTTTAGTTCTAAATCTAGTAATAAATATTAGGCTGCGAGTCTTTGGTAGGTTAATAGGTTATTTAAGGCTACTACAATCTTCTCTTATAGTTAGACCGTTAGCTTATTATATAGGTCCAAATAATAGTTCTTAGGGGGAACCTGGCCTTCGCCTGCTAGGTATAAGAATTAAGTCTGGAACTTAGTAAAGGATTAGTTTAATTTCATTATTAGGCGATTATAGTTATAATAGACATCCCGTACTTTATTTAGATTAATATTATTATTTATTGCTTAACGTCCGATTTGGATCCCTATTGGGCCCACGCGGACTACTCCTTATATACATATAGGGAGAAAACTCTATTTAAGAAAACCCCGTAATCCATCTCCCCGCCTTTTGGGGCTTGCTTACAAGTCGCCTATAAGTTACCAGTGGTGCTCTACTACCTTACTTTTTAACCTCCTTGGGAACTACTGCTGCCGTAACAAACCTACGGACGCGCTAGTATTATACACTATACTCTACTTTTATAGAGTTATTAGGGGGCGCCTATTACTTACCCCTTTGCCTTCTATTGCTATTTCCTTTGCAACCCGGAACTGGTCTAGCATATTTTGGCTAATAAGCCACCGGGTAGCCGCCTTAAGGCCTTTCTATATTAAGAGCAGTATATTATAGTTTTCTATACTAGCTACTAAGAGCATTGCTTCTTGGCTGGTGCGTAAGGGGCATAACAGTATTACGTGTTTTAGTGTCTGTCTTGGCCAGCTATATTTGCACCTTAGGCTACCCACTAGAACACCCACCCAGTAAAGCCAATCTTTTAGTCCTATTATTCCTGTCCTTAAGAGTGTTGCTATTGTATTTTCTACCTTTGTTAGGCCCTCTTAGAGCCCTTAGGTATTTACCCCCTATAGTATTACCTATGTTATGGCTTAGGTTCCCCTTACCTAAGCCTACCTCTGTACCTTTAACTCCTATTTGTCTTTCCAACGTCGGTCTAACCAGTATTGTATTGCGGTAGATGGTTTTCCAGTACTCTTTTATGCTCTACTTTGGCTCCTTTCTCTCCCTTGCTATTATCTTTACTGGCCTCTTACGCGTCTCCCTGCCTCCTCTATAT